>ERZ1027266.1256-NODE-1256-length-13646-cov-20.213671_pt1 | contig 13646 bp, 17 predicted proteins | sample MGYA00519257_ERZ1027266 | MGnify/ENA primary metagenome ERZ1027266 (study PRJEB26926, sample SAMN06164683) | human gut metagenome | biome: ENVO:00009003; feature: ENVO:2100002; material: ENVO:00002003 | host: Homo sapiens | place: USA | collected 2012 ... | reverse complement strand
ACGAGATTCATGAGCGTCTCGTGGGCTCGGAGATGTGTATAAGAGACAGTGACTGCACTGATGACCAACACCAAAGGTGAAGGTCAGGGCGGCGACCCATTCTGGGACAAAGCGGAACGGCTTTTGCTGGTTTCATTGATTGCCTATCTGCATTATGAAGCCCCGGTTGAGGAGCAAAACTTCGCAACACTGCTGGAAATGTTGAATACTATGCAGGTTTCGGAAGATGATGAAACTTATCAAAATCCGGTAGACCTGTTGTTTGAGGATCTGGGCAAGAAGAAGCCAAAATCCTTTGCAGTGCGGCAGTACAAACTTTATAAACTGGCTGCCGGAGATGTATGCTCTAAGTGACTTCTTAATCATGGTTTTTGTCATGGTTAGTGAAGCAGTCACTTAGAGCATTTTCATTTCAGGAGGTACAGCCATGAGAAACGAGAAAATCACCCCTCTGTATGAGCGTTTGAGCCGCGACGATGAGTTACAGGGCGAGAGCAACTCCATAAGCCATCAAAAGCAGATGTTAGAGGAGTTTGCTCGCCGGAATGGTCTGCCGAACCCTACCCACTTCACTGATGACGGCGTATCAGGAACCCGCTTTGACCGTCCCGGCTTTTTGGCAATGATGGAGGAAGTCGAGGCCGGACGGGTGGAGGCCATCGTCATAAAGGACATGAGCCGCCTGGGGCGCGATTATCTGAAAGTCGGCCAGGTCATGGAGATTTTGCGACAGCGCGGCGTCCGGCTGATCGCTATCAATGACGGCGTGGACAGTCTGAAAGGCGACGATGATTTTACTCCATTCCGCAATATCATGAACGAGTTTTATGCCCGCGACACCAGCCGGAAAATCCGTTCCGTGTTCAAGTCCAAAGGCATGAGCGGCAAGCACCTGACCGGCACTGTCATTTACGGCTATCTGTGGGACGAAAAGCGGGAACACTGGCTTGTGGACGAAGAAGCCGCCGAAGTGGTACGCCGTATCTTTTCCCTGACGATGGAGGGCTACGGCCCCTATCAAATCTCCAAGCTGCTGTCTGAAGCAAAGGTTGAAATCCCCGCTGTCCATCTGGCACGCTTTCACGAAGGAGTAAACAGGACGAAGCCGGTCAAAGACCCCTACGGCTGGGGATCGTCCACCATTGTGAACATCCTGAAAAAGCGGGAATACCTGGGCCACACCATCAATTTCAAGACCCGCAAGCACTTCAAGGACAAGAAAAGCCACTATGTTGACGAAAGCGAGTGGACGATTTTCGAGAACACCCATGAGGCCATCATCGACCAGGAAACCTTTGACAATGTGCAGCGTATCCGGGCAAATGTCAGGCGCTACCCGGACGGCTGGGGCGAGGCCCACCCTCTGACCGGCCTGATGTACTGCGCCGACTGCGGCGGCAAGATGTATGTCCATCGCGTCAATAATGGCAAGCGTGACCCACAGTTTACTTGCAGTCAGTACAGCAAAATCCCATGCGGGACGCTCTGCGGCACACAGCACCGCATCCGGGCCGAGGCCGTCCTGACCCTGATAACCGATATGCTCCGGGCCATCGCGGAGTATTCCAGGAATGACCGGGCTGAGTTTATCCGCACCGTCCAGGAAACGCAAGCCGCCCAGCAGACCACCGACATATCCAAGAAGCGGAAACGGCTGGCCGCCGCCCAAAAGCGGGCCGGGGAACTGGAACGGCTGATTTGCAAAATCTATGAGGACAACGCCCTGGGCAAGCTGCCGGACGCCCGGTATGAGGCCCTGGACACACAGTACGCCAAAGAGCAGGACGCCCTTAATGCGGAAATCACGGAACTGGAAAAGGCCGTTACCGGCTATGAGCAGAACCGGAAATCTGCGGAGAAGTTTATTGCCCTGATTGACAAGTATGAGAATTTCGACACGCTGACAAATACCATGCTCAACGAGTTTGTAGAGAAAATCCTTGTCCATGAGCGCGCCCGCAAAGGCAGCCAGGACACTACGCAGGAGGTTGAAATCTACTTCAACTTCGTGGGCCGGTATATCCCACCCGCCTTGCAGCCGGTTCCCCTGACCCCGGAGGAACAGGAAGAACTGCGAAAGAAGGAGGAACGCAAGGACAGGCTTCACCAGAACTACTTGCGCCGCAAAGCGAATGGCAAGCAGAAGGAATGGGAAGAACGCTACAACGCCAAGCGCAAGGCCCAGGTGGAGGCGGCAAAGGCCGCAATCCGGGCCGAGGACATGGAGAAGGGCATTTTTGTCCCCGTCAGCCAGTTACCCAGGCAGGAGCCGCGCAAGGCCACCGTATCGGCCAGTGCCGCAGTTTAACCATCACAGTGCAAAGGAGAATGAACATGAGCGAATTGACTTACACCCGCTGCGGAGATTACTACATCCCCGACCTGAAGCTGTCCGAGCAGCCGGAGGCCCCCATTGGCAAGTATGGCCGTATGCGGCAACGCTACCTGAAGGAACATCGGCCCGTCCTTTACAGTAGCTTGATTTTGAGCGAAAAGCTGTACCCGCACCTGTTGGAGATTGACCGGGCGGCGCGTGAACGGATGGATGCCATGTTGCCCCGCATGATGGAGGCGGCGGGTGTCACTGAGGAACTGAAATCCCGTGACCCCATGCGCTGGGTGGGGCTGATGAACACGCTGAAAGCGCAGGCAGAGGAAATTATTCAAGACGAACTGATTTACAATTAGTTTTTAGGCAGAGGCTTTGGCCTCTGCCTAAATTTATAATAATTCCGACACGCTTTGCATCTTGTATTCTTCGAGAGCAAGAAATATAATGAATATATTGGAGGAATGCGAGATGGAATACATGACTTTGAAAGAAGCTGGCGAAAAATGGGGCATTTCGGCCCGTCAAATAAATTATTACTGCTCGGCAGGCCGCATCCCTGGTGCTGTGAAAATGGCAACATTATGGTTAATCCCCAAAGATGCAAAAAAGCCGATTGACGGTAGAACAAAACAAGGAAAGGAACACAAAAATGCAAAAAATATTATATGTTGAAGATGATTTAAGTCTGATTGATGGCCTGCAATATACTTTGGAGAGCAGCGGATATGCCGTAGACAATGCGAGAACCGTCAAAGAAGCTCTGTCACTGTTTCGGAGCAACCATTACGATTTACTGCTACTGGATGTCACTCTGCCGGATGGCACAGGATTTGATGTCTGTAAAGAGGTACGGAGCAGCTCAACGATCCCGATTATATTTTTAACTGCGTCTGATCAGGAGATCAGCATTGTGAAGGGCCTTGACATGGGCGGCGACGATTACATCACAAAGCCCTTTAAGCTCAATGAGCTGCTTTCCAGAATCAAGGCGCTTCTTCGGCGCTCTCTGCAATTTTCAAAAGCAGAGACAATCTTGGAGGCAAATGGTATTCGTGTAGATACCAATGAAAGGCTTGTCTGGAAAAACGGCGAGCCGGTTGATCTGCCTCTGGTAGAATACAAACTTTTATGCCTGTTCATGAAAAATCCTAATCATCTCATGCCGCGGGAAATGATTTTAGACCGGATGTGGGATGGAAACGGGAATTTTGTAGACGATAATACTTTATCCGTTTATATCCGGCGGTTACGAAACAAAATTGAAGATACGCCAAATGCGCCCAAATATCTGCTGACCGAACGGGGCATTGGATATAAGTGGGTTGTTGAGTGAGGAAGGATTTATGGGCAAATTAGGGAAAGAAACAAAGACACTGTTAATCGCCATTACTGCCATCTGCCTCGTTTCCTTTCTTCTGGCCGGAGGGATTGCCACACTTCTGGCAAAAAATTTTCAGCAGGAATTATTGCTCCATGATTATGGTGTTGCAGGCCATTTGTTAAACAATGAAAGCGAACTGTCAATCTCCGCTTTTACTTCGCAGTCAAACGAGAATGACATAGAACGCGGCAAGGAGGCTTTGGTTTCTATTGGATATGATGAAACGACTTCCATGCGATTTCTGCCTGCTGTCCAGACATACCGAAATCAGGCAATGCTTTCTATATTTCTGCTGTTGGTTTTCCTGTTCGGGGTAATCTACTTATCACTGTTTCTCTATCTTCGCCGCCAACACAAGGCTTTCAGTAACGCTGAAAATACCATCCGCCAATTTCTGGATGGCAATACTACGTCCCGCATCGAATGTTCGCAGGCTGGTGACTGGTACAGCCTTTTTCATGCAATCAATGAAATGGCGACGATCCTCTCTGCTCATGCCGAGAACCAGCGGCAGACCAAAGAATTTTTGCAGGACATTATTTCGGATGTATCCCATCAGATTAAAACACCGCTGTCTGCCCTGAAAATGTACCATGAGATTATAGAGAGCCATAAAGATGATGCCTCAGCCGTGAGCAGCTTTACCGAAAAATCTCAAAGAGAGATCAAACGGATGGAAGATGTGATTTACACCTTGCTGAAACTGGCGCGGCTGGACGCAGGAATTATCCAGATGGAAAAGGCCCCAGAAAATCTTTCTGTTCTTATGCAGGATGTTTTGGAACGCTTTGAAACTTGGGCGGAACGCGAGCATAAAACAATTACGCTTTCCGGTAAAGAAGATGTTGTTTTATCATGCGATGCTTTATGGGTATCAGAAGCCATTGGAAATATTGTAAAAAACGCCTTGGAGCATACAGAGAACGGCGGCCATATCGGAGTAAAATGGAGCCAGTCCCCTTTAATGACACAGATTGAAATTTCCGATGATGGAAAAGGAATACACCCGGAAGATCTGTATAACATTTTCAAACGGTTTTACCGCAGTCGTTTTTCATCGGATGTTCATGGCATTGGTTTGGGGCTGCCGCTGGCTAAATCTATTGTAGAAGCTCACGGCGGAACCATTTCTGTAACCAGTAGTTTGAGCGCAGGAACCACGTTTACATTGAATTTTTTCAACCTTACAGATGAGTAAGATAGATGTCACTTGGAAGTAAGTCATAGGGGGTATGATGTGTCTGTAAGGAGGTCTTGAATATGAATATTCTTGAAGTACAAGACCTGTGCAAAACCTATGGCACAGGCGAAACAGAAGTTCACGCATTGAACCATGTATCATTTTCTGTCCGTAAAGGCGAGTTTATCGCCATCATTGGCGAGTCGGGTTCCGGCAAAAGCACCTTGCTGAATGTGGTTGGCGCTTTGGACAGCGCCACTTCCGGTAGGGTATGGATTGATGGGCAGGATATTTTTTCTATGCCGGAGAAGAAATTAACTGTGTTCCGGCGGCAGCATATCGGATTTATTTTCCAGTCATTCAATCTAATCCCGGAGCTGAATGTGGAGCAGAACATCACATTTCCGCTGCTGCTTGACTATAAAAAGCCAAATCAAAAGTTCGTCAACGAATTGTTGCAGGTGCTTGGGTTGAGCGAACGTCGGAAACACCTTCCCAGCCAGCTTTCCGGCGGCCAGCAGCAGCGCGTGGCGATTGGCCGGGCACTGGTTACACGCCCTGCCCTGATTATGGCAGATGAACCGACCGGAAATCTGGACAGCAAAAACAGCCAGGAAGTTCTGGCCTTGCTGCAAACCATGTCAGACAGGTATCAACAGACCATTTTGATGATTACCCACAACAAAAACCATGCCAGTGCGGCAGACCGTGTGTTCCGTATGAGCGATGGCGTGCTGAAGGATTTGGGGGTGTCGTCGCGTTGAAAAGCTATCTTGGATTGGTGCCGCAATATGAAAAGGTACACCGCAAGAACAATCGAATTTCGGTTCTCTGCATTGTCCTTTCGGTACTGCTGGTAACTGCTATTTTCAGCATGGCAGACATGGCGTTGCGCGCACAGAAAAATTACTTTATCAAGACGAATGGTGAATACCATATCAGCTTGACCGACATTGATGAACAGACGGCAGAACTCGTAAAAGCGCGTGTAGATGTTGCCCTCTGCGGATGGGTCTATCAGGGAAGTGCCGGCAGTATTGGCTCCAAAGCGGTCAGTTTTGCAGGTGCGAATGAGGACACCTTTTCCACTTTGACAGAAATGGATATGGAAAGCGGCTCATATCCCACCCAACCCGATGAAGCATTATTGAATCAATCGGCTTTGGAACAGTTGGGCCTTGCAGTTGGCGACACCGTGACCGTTACAGTGCCGGATGGTTCCAGCCGGGAATACCGCATTACCGGCGTTCTTACCGATATGGGAAGTTTGCTTAAAGCGGATGTATATGGCATGATATTGACCGAGGACGGTTTTCGCCAGATTGCGGATGAAAATGCCCAAACCGGAACCACTTTCCGCGTCCAGTTCAAAGATGGCGTAAACATTCAAGAGGCCATGAATGAAATAAAAGCACAATATGGCCTTTCAGACAGTCAGGTAAGCGAAAATACGGCGCTCCTTGGTTTGATGGGACAAAGTGAGAACAGCACCATGCAGTCCCTATATGTTGTTGCAGGCTTTCTTGTCCTTCTGGTGCTGATTGCCGGTGCAGTAATGATTGCCGCCAGCTTTAACACAAATGTTCTGGAACGGGTTCAGTTCTATGGCCTTTTGCGGTGCTTGGGCGCATCTAAAGCACAGGTAAAGCATTTCGTCATTCTTCAAGGGCTGCGACAAAGTATGAAGGGCGTACCGATTGGGCTGGTTGCCGGACAGATCATTACATGGTGTGCTTGCCTCTTGCTGAAATCCATCAGCGGAGAACGCTTTTCAGAAATACCGCTTTTTCAGTTCAGTGTAAGCGGTCTGATTGCTGGTGCGGTGATTGGCTTTCTGATTGTACTGCTGGCGTCCCTGTCCCCAGCGAAAAAGGCTTCTAAAGTATCGCCGGTAACTGCAATCAGCGGCAGTTCACAGCTTACGCAGAATAAGAGGGCTGCAAATACAAAGCTGTTCCACATTGAAACCAGCATGGGAATTTTCCATGCACTGTCCGGCAAAAAGAATGTATTCCTTATGACCTGCTCGTTTGCTATCAGCATTATGATGTTCCTGTCGTTTCAGGTCATGGTGGTCTTTCTCGATCAGGGCATGCCTGCGCTCTCTCCATCGGCAGCGGATGTATCTATCACAATGGGAAATACGCCTCTGGACAAATCGTTGTTGGAACAGATTAGAGAAACGGAAGGCGTTGACAAGGTTTTTGGCCGTATGGAAATGGCTGGTCTTTCTATTTCCTCTGATGTGGGGGAAGGAACCGTTACGCTCATTTCCTACGATGATAACCAATTTGAGTGGGCGAAAGAAGAATTGAATAAAGGCAGTATCACACCTGCTATGGAGAATACAGATCGTGTTCTGGTTACTTATCAGGATGGCGTAAACTGGAAGGTTGGAGATACCGTAGTCCTTCATACAACTTCCGGTGATAAGCAGGTAACGATTGCCGGGATACTTGCAACTTCTACGGCCAGTGCGGTCAACGGCGCAGGCAGCAGCGGATATATGATCTGCTCGGAACAAACCTTTACTGCTTTGGTTGGTGATTTGGGCTATACAACGATTGATGTTCAATTTTCTTCTGCCGGCGGGGATGATACTGTTTCCGCAATACGGAGCATGAGCCCATCCGACAGCACTGTTTCAGACAAGAGAATCACCAATTCCGAGTCCCAAAGCTCCTACTATACAGGCGCGGTATTTATTTATGGTTTCCTCATCATTATTGCACTTATCACAGTGTTTAATATTTTTAACAGCATGAACGCCAGCGTAGCGTCCAGAACAAAACAGTACGGTATTATGCGGGCCATTGGTATGGGCGTAAATCAGCTTTATAAGATGATTGCGGCGGAAGCCTTTACCTATGCAATACTTGGCTGTGTTGTCGGATGTGTCCTGGGGCTGCCACTGAACAAGCTGATGTTCCAGTTTTTGATTGCAGACAAATGGGGAACTGCATGGCAAATCCCCGTAGGTTCCCTTCTATTGATTGTGTTTCTCTGCCTTGCGTCTGCGGCGATTGCGATTAGACGCCCCATCCGGCAGATCAGCAGAATGGCAATCGTGGACACAATTAAGCTCCAACAATAATTTTATCAAACAGCAAACGTCAAAGGCTGGCCTTCTGTTTCATCGGAGGGCCAGTTTTTTAGTATCTATCTTACTCATTAGTAAGATAAATGTCACTTGGAAGTAAGATTGACTTTATAAAATAGAGGCAAATAAAAGCTTTTCTGCCGGACGACGGCAAAAGAAAAAAGCCGTCGTACAGCAGGCAATCGCCATGCCCTACACTCAACCCTACGGCGGCTTTGACAAAATCAAGGCCGCCGTTCCTTATGCCCTCGACAAAGGAGTGACGCCTATACGCTGGCACGGCGGCTTTTAGGAGGGAGCCGCCGTGAAGCACACTGACCGCCGACAAATTCAGACGATGTTTGCACTATCGTCAAAAAAATCCCGGCCACCGGACAGGCCCCGTCTGGCAGCCAGTGCGAAAATTGTCACAATGTAACTGAATACCGTGTTTTTTGCGCTCGAATAGCTTCATGCTGTCCGGGCGTTTTTTCATACCTATGGGGCCGGAACATCGGGCCAACATGGCCCGAACCTTGCCCCCGGTGCCGCTCCCCGCCGCCCCGTTCAGATTTTCCCGCAAAAAATCTGAACGGAGGAAAGGCAGATGGAAGTCACCATCCATTATAACGGACAAGCTGTGGCCGTGGAGGTCACGCTGGAAGTCTATGAATTTCTTGACCGGGCCGACCACAAAACCGAGAACCTGTCCCATGAGCAGCGGCGGCATTGGGATGGCCGGGAGTTTGACGAATACATAGTTGCCACCGAGGGCGTGGGTATCTACGGCGAAACGCCGGAGGAATACCTTTGCCGCATGGAAACGCTGGGCGAGCTGATGTCCGTCCTGGACACCTGCACCGAGGCCCAGCGCCGCCGGTTCCTGCTCTATGCCCTGGACGGGCTAAGTTTTTCGGAGATCGCTGCCCTGTGCGGCTGCTCCAAGAGTTCGGTGCAAGGCTCCATTGAAGCGGTCAGAAAAATTTTTCAAAAAAATTATGAGAAACCACCCATACGAATGACCCCTTTTCGGGCTACCAAGTGAAAGGGATGTTTCCCTTATCCCAGCGGGAGGCGGACAGCGGACAAGCTGCCCGCCTCTCCCATTTTCAGGAGGTAAGCCTATGAAAACCATCAATCTGCGGTGGATTTATCCCCACTACCGGCACGATGAATTTGTGGAGGTCAGCGATGAAGTTTGGGAGGCCATGCGGCAGGCCCAGCGCGAGATGAACAACTATGAGCGCCGGAAGGTCTACCACCGCGCCTGGTACTCCCTGGACGCATATAGCTGGGCGGAGAACTACGCGCTGGAACACGGCAGATCGCCGGAGGAAATCCTTTTGGAGCGCGAGGAACAGGCCGCCCGCCTGCGGCTGGTTGCCGCCTTGCCGGAAGCCCTGTCCCATGCCACCCCCACACAGGCCCGCCGTGTCCGGGCGTACTACATTGCCGGTATCAGCCAGCCGAAAATTGCCCGGATGGAGGGCGTACACAGCAGCAAGGTCAGTATTGCCATCCGGCGGGGCCTGCGGAATATGCGCCGCTGCTATGACGGCCTTTTCCCGTCAGAGTGAGGGCGGGCCTATGCAGACCATCAACCTCAAACAGTATTATCCGTTCTGCACCGAGGATACCTTTGTGGAGGTGTCGGATGAAATCGTTGAAGCGTTCCTGCTGGACAAGCGGGCCGAGGCTGCCAGGGAGCGCAAGATGTACCGCTACAAGGCCCACTACTCCCTTGACTGTGACGATGGGATTGAAAAAGCCGCCATCGGCTGGGCGCAGCCATCGCCGGAGGACTACATCGTACAGAAAGAGGAACAGGCCGAACACGCCGAGCTGATCCGGCGGCTCTATGAGGCCATTTCTTCTTTGCCCCCAACGCAGGCCCGCCGCGTCCATGCCCGGTATATGCTGGGGATGAAAGTGAAGGACATTGCCGCGATGGAGGGTATCACTCCATCCCAGGCGGGGAAGTCCATCCATGCGGCGCTCCGGCGGCTGCGCCGGTACTTCATACGCCGGAAATGGACAAGCGGCCTATGAAAACCATCAACCTGAAAAAATACTACTACCCGATTTGTAAGAAAGACACCTTTGTGGAAGTGCCGGACGAGGTGGCAGACGCCATTGTGGAGGAAAGCCGCGCAGAGGACGCCAATGACGCCAAGCAGCACTATCACTGTTACTCTCTGGACGCATCCCCCGGCATGGAACACTATTTCCCGGAGCAGGCCGCTTCCCCGGAGGATATTCTGATGGAGAAAGAAACGGAACGGGAACAGGAGGCCGCCCGCGCCCTGATGATGGAACGGCTCCGGGAGGCCCTTGCCACCCTGACGCCCCGGCAGGCAAGCTGCCTTCATGCCCGGTTTTGGGAGGGCAAGCAGTTTAAGGAGATTGCCGAGGCCGAAGGCTTTACGACATCAGCGGCCATTGTCACGGTTCGCAACGCCATTATCAAGTTACAGAAATATTATATCAAGCGCGGCTGGATGAAGCTGCCAAAGGAGAAAGCGATATGCACAAAGACAGCACCGCCCAAGCGAAACAGAAAAAAGACGAGCGCGAAGAAGTCCTGAAGGAAATCCGGCAGCTTGAGAACCGCCAGAAGATTTTGGAGAACAAGCAGCGCAATGAGGAACGCAAGGCCCGCACCCGCCGCCTGATTGAGCGCGGGGCCATTTTGGAGGGCGTTTTCCCTCTGGCCCCCGACCTTCCCGGCGTAGAGGTCAAGGCGTTCCTGATTGCCCTGTCCCATCTTCCGGGGGCGGCGGAACTAGCCGCAAAACTGCCGAAATCCGGGGACAAGCCGTAAGTCCCTTGTTTACAAGGGCGCACTTATACACCGTTGCCGGTGTCGTGCGCCCTGCCGGGGGCTGTTGCGCTCTCCGAGCGCGATGGGGCGCTACACTCCCCAAACCCCTTGTGCGCCCCGCGCAGCCAGACACCCGCTTCGCGTCTGTCTGGCTCCACGGAGCCTAAATACCCCTCACCGAAAGGAGGTGCCACCCATAGATTTTTGCCATATCCCCGTCAGTATCATCAAGCGCAGCGAGGGCCGTTCCGCTGTTGCCGCAGCCGCCTACCGAAGCGGAACCAAACTGACGAATGAATGGGACGGCCTGACCCATGATTACACCCGGAAGGGCGGCGTTGTCCATGCGGAAATCATGCTGCCCGCCCACGCCCCGCCGGAGTTTGCAGACCGCTCCACCCTCTGGAACAGTGTGGAGCAGATCGAGAAAGCCAGGGACAGCCAGCTTGCCCGCGAGATTGAGGCGGCCCTGCCCCGCGAACTGTCCAGGGAACAGCAGCTTGCCCTTGTCCGGGCCTATGTGAAGGACAACTTTGTGGACAAGGGGATGTGCGCCGACTTCGCCATCCATGACAAGGGAACCGGCAACCCCCATGTTCATATCATGCTGACCGTCCGGCCCTTGAAAGAAAATGGCGCATGGGGCGCAAAGTGCCGCAAAGCATACGACCTGGACGAAAACGGCCAGCGTATCCCGGACGGGAAAGGCGGCTGGAAGAACCACCGGGAGGACACCACCGACTGGAACGACAAAGGGAATGTGGAGATTTGGCGGGCGGCATGGGCGGCCTATACCAACCGGGCATTGGAGGCCGCCGGTCAGCCTGCCCTGGTAGACCACCGCAGCTACAAGCGACAGGGAATTGATAAAATCCCCTCTGTCCACCTGGGGCCAGCGGCCAGCCAGATGGAGAAACGCGGTATCCGCACTGACAAGGGGGAAGTCAACCAGCAGATCGCCGCCGACAACAAGCTGCTGAAAGAAATCAAGGCCCGCATTACCCGCCTCTACAACTGGTCTAAGGCCGAGGCCGAGAAGCCGGAGGGCCAGCAGCCCAGCATGATGGACTTGTGGGAGGCCCAGCAGCAGCTCAAGCGGCCCGACACCCGCACCGGTAAAATCCGGGCTTTGCAGGAGAGCGCCGCCCTGTTCAATTTCCTGAACGCCAACGGCATCCAATCCATGCAGCAGCTCCATGAAAAAATTGCCGGCATGAACACCCGCTACTATGACCTGCGGCGAGAGATCGTCAAAGCCGAGCGCCGGATTGCCACACTCACCGAGCGCGGGGAGATGTGGGCGCAGTACAACGAATACAAGGCCATTCATAAACAGCTTGCCAGGGTGAAGCCGGAGAAGCGGGAACTGTTCGAGCAGCGCCACAGCCGGGAACTGATCCTCTATGACGCGGCGGCCCGGTATCTGAAGGAACTGAAAGCCAGCGGCGAGGAACTTTCCCCGAAGGAATGGCGGCGCGAGATCGACCTGCTGACCGCCCAGAAGCAGGTGGACAGCATCGACATGAAGGCCATGCGGGAGGAACTGAAAGCCGTGGAACGGCTCCGCAAGGCTGCCGACCAACTGGCCCGGCAGGAACGGGACAAGCCCCGTGGCCGGGAGCCGGAGCGGTAAAGGGTACGGCGTTTTGCCGACCCCTCATGGGGGTGTCATGTTTCGTGACACCCTTTTATGAAAAACTGTCAACCTTTACTTACGGAAAGGAGACTGCCCTATGAAGCAGATTATTTTACCTGTCACCGTCCACCTGAATATCCGCCTGCCCCTTGCCCTGTTGCAGCCGGAACCGGCAGACGCGCCCACCGGCCCGGAGCCGGAGGCCCATGCCTGCCAGGGCTGCGGCAACTGCGGCGGGTGCGGGAAGTGCCAGCATGAAGAAAAGCAAGCCTGAACCCATCCCCGTCATGGACTACCGCCAGTACCGCAGAGCGCGGCGGTTAGTACATGAGTGCTGTAACTATGACGGCGGCAACTGTATCGCGCTGGACGATGGGGAGGAATGTGTCTGTGTCCAGTCCATTTCCTACTCCCTGATGTGCCGGTGGTTCCGGGCGGCGGTGCTGCCGTTGGACAGAGAACTGGAAACGGCTCTGTTCCACCGCCTGGACGCCAAGCGGTGCGCCGTCTGCGGGGCGCTGTTCACACCCGGCTCCAACCGGGCCAAATACTGCCCGGAATGTGCGCCGAAAGTCCATCGGCGGCAAAAGGCCGAGTGCGAACGCCGGAGGAGGGTACAGCGTGGACAATTAGAGGTCAAAAACCCCTTGTAAATCAAGGCTTTTTTCGAGGATGTCGCAGGGGGCCTGATAGATTTATCCTCTGGCCCCCAAAACGGCTCTCTAAAGGCGTACAAACCCCTGAAATAAACCCCAAGGAGGAACCCATGTCAGACAATCGAAAATATTACTACCTGAAACTCAAAGAGAACTATTTTGACGATGACTCCATCGTGCTGCTGGAAAGTATGCAGGACGGTGTTCTGTACTCCAACATCCTGCTCAAGCTGTATCTGAAATCCCTGAAACACGGCGGGCGGCTCCAGCTTGACGAGAATATCCCCTACACGGCGCAGATGATTGCCACCATCACCCGCCAGCAGATCGGCACTGTGGAGAGGGCCTTGCAAATCTTCCTGAAGCTGGGCCTTGTGGAAGTGCTGGACAGCGGCACCTTCTACATGAGCAATATCGAACTGCTGATCGGCCAGTCCTCCACCGAGGCCGAGCGAAAGCGGGCGGCAAGGCTCCAAAACAAGGCCCTTTCCGCGCCCCGGACAAACGGCGGACATTTGTCCGACATTCGTCCACCAGAGATAGAGATAGAGTTAGAGAAAG
>ERZ1027266.1245-NODE-1245-length-13792-cov-8.188760_pt1 | contig 13792 bp, 12 predicted proteins | sample MGYA00519257_ERZ1027266 | MGnify/ENA primary metagenome ERZ1027266 (study PRJEB26926, sample SAMN06164683) | human gut metagenome | biome: ENVO:00009003; feature: ENVO:2100002; material: ENVO:00002003 | host: Homo sapiens | place: USA | collected 2012 ... | reverse complement strand
ATGTTGGATGTGCTAACTACTGAAAATCAGTAGTTACGTTCTAACGGTGATTTACTGGAGATGGAGTTGTATAGCCATAGGGAGTGGATGCTTACTTACCAACATTTATAACACTTAGTAATGAAAATGTTTAATAAAGAAAATAATAAGATAATGGAAAAAGTTGCAATTATTGGTGCTGGAATTTCTGGTTTGAGTACAGCGCATTTTCTGAAAGACAAATATGAGGTTACGGTTTTTGAAAAGGAAAGCCAGCCAGGTGGTCTTATCAGATGCCGCAGAGTAAATGGAAGCCTGTTCCATATATGTGGAGGACATGTGTTTAATTCAAAGCGACAAGATGTTTTGGATTGGTTCTGGTCTCTGTTCACTCAAAACGAGGAATTCTCAAAGGCAGACCGAAATTCTTGTGTCTTTATGGATAAAGGTAATGATTCGTTGGAACATGATAATATCCCTTATCCTATCGAAAATCACATGTACTTGTTCAATGAAGACATTCAGAAGAAGTTTTATGCAGATCTTGAAGAAATTGATAAGGTGAAAGGGCTGTCTGCAAAGTTCACTGATTATGAAAGCTTTGGAGACTTCCTTCGTTGGCGTTTTGGCAAGACGCTTTATAATATGTATTTTGAACCATATAACAAAAAAGTTTGGCGTAGAGACTTGACAACTGTTCCTATGTCTTGGATGGAAGGCAAGTTACCTATGCCTACCACTCAGGAAATGCGTGAGAACAATGCAAACAAGGTCGAGGAAAAGGCTTTCGTGCATTCGACGTTCTGGTATGAGAAGAATAATGGTTCTCAATATATTGCAGACAGATTGGCTGAAGAACTCAATATTGTTTGCAATAGTGATATTACTAGTATTAAACGTGTCAATGGAAAGTGGATTGTTTGCGGACAGGAATTTGACAAGGTCATATTCTGCGGCAATATCAAGGATATGATCATAATCGTAAAAGACATAGACTTCTCCGAATACGAATCAGAAATAAATGCATTGGAATATCATGGCACAACGTCCGTGTTCTGTGAAATAGACAAGAATCCTTATTCATGGATATATCAGCCAAGCAGACAACATGAGAGCCACCGTATTATTTGCACTGGTAATTTTGCTGATAGCAATAATGGCGAGGTCACCGAGAATCGTATTACTGGAACAATAGAATTTACAGATGCCATAAGTAAAGAAGATATTCTTGAAAATCTGAAACGCATCCCTCTTCATCCAAAGTATCTTGATCATCAGTACAACCAGTACACTTATCCTATTCAAGATAGTAATACGCGTACGATGATACAGAAATTGAAGAAGCAATGTGCACCTTGTGATTTCTATTTTACAGGTCGTTTTGCAGATTGGGAATATTATAATATGGATGTTGCAATAGGAGCAGCTATGGATTTGTGCAAGGCTCTTTAAAAACACAAACAATGATTAAACAAAAATTTCAAAAAGGAAGCTTTTTCAGAAATTTTACCATGTTGATGAGTGGTGAGGCTGTGTCTCACGCTTTCAACATGGTTATTAATATCATATTGGCAAGGAAATTGGCACCAGAGTCCTATGGACTCTATGCCTTGTTCATTACCTATGTCACCTTGTTTTTTACCTTGTCAACGTTGGGGTTGAGAAGAATTGTAATAAGGTGCATAGCACGTGATCAAGACAACTCAAAAAAGTTTTTTATAGTTTCTTTGATAATTCGCTTTTATGGAGTTTTCTTAGCATGTTTAGCTTTCATTATATACAATTATGTGAACCCTGTCTTTAATGATAATTTCATTATTTTAATGGTTTTGTCAGGAATATTTTTACAGTCATATTGGGAAGGATTCCAAAATGTAGCGTTCGGAATGGAAAGGATGGAAACCACAAGCTACATTAATGCAGGAATGTCTTTACTATTGATGCTCACCTATTTGTGTATAGACCATTCGTTCATAACAGTGAAACTTGTTATTGGAATTTATACTTTGAATTTCTTTGCAAAGGATTGCATTTATTTGTTTTCTCTGTTTAAGCAAAAGTTGATAAAAGGTAGCTACGAGTATAAAAAGCAAGAGTTTAAAATTTTACAAAGGGATATGTTGGTTGACAGTATGCCATACTATATACTGAATGTATTTTCTTTGGTATCTACTCAATTACCAATCTTATTCCTGAACAGTAATAGTTCCATAACAGAAGTTTCATACTTTAATATTGCGAATAAATTGTTGCTTCCTATGACGCTTTTCATTCATAGTGCTTTGGTTGCATTATTTCCAAATCAAGCAAAAGAATTTGTCAGAGATCAAAAACGTTTCACAAGTAAGGCTTCACAAATGCTGCTTTTTATCTGTATTGCTGGGACAGTTGCCTGTTTAATAATCTCATTATTTAAAGATGAAGTCGTATTGTTACTCTATGGAAGTAAATATTCAAGTACAGGTGCAGTATTGTCTCTCCAATGTTGGTACATGATTTTGTTTTCTATTTTCGGCTTCATTGGCAACACATTAGGAGCTGCGGACAAGCAAAAATGGATTGCAGGATTGTCTATATTTTATGCTTGTGTAAATGCACCTCTATTATGGTTTTCTTCGAAATATGGAGCAACAGGTCTTTCTTATGGTTATTTAATAGGTGCATTGCTCAACATGACATATCATATATATTACTTACAAAAGGGCATGCCCATAAAAATATCGGCTAAAACTTTTGTGTATATATTTGTTATTATGATTGTTGGCTTCATGTTCTCTATTGCAATACCCAATTCTTTATCGCTTTTATGGAGAATCATAGTGTTGGTTTTCGTTATTGTAGCCATCATTATATATAAAAGAAGAATAATCGCAATATTGAAATCTCATGAATAAAAGGTTATCAAATAAATATTATTGGCTTTTAACTTTTATAATTCTACATTTCTTCCATTATTTGGATTATGTTAATTATAATCCTACGCTTGGTGGACAAATTGCTAATGTTATTGTACTTATTCTGATTGTATATGCCCTAACAAGGAAACAGAATTATAACTTATATGCCTCATCAAAATATGTATTGTATTTTATGTTGGTTCCGATGTTAAGCATTATTCCTTGCTATATAGAAAGAGGACAAGACTTCATAACATCTTTAAGAGTATTTTTGCCATCTTGCATTTGGATGCTGTATTTCTTCCTTCAAGAAAAAAAGTTTAATGTAGATAATGTTACAAGGATAATACTGCTTATTGCATTTGTAAGAATAGGAATTACGTTTGTAGAACAGTTTACATATCCTGTTTATTATTTTGCCAATAGAACAGATGTGGAGCTTGAGAACGGAATTATACGTGAGGTTGAAATTCGTTCAGGCTTTAGACGCTATTTAATATCCGATACTTTCTTTTCCATGTTTGCAATATTCTATTATTACCAGAAGATAATAGAAAAGAGTAAACATCGTATAAGAATTATCGTTTTATTTCTAATTGCCTGTTTTGGTCTGTACATGGATCAGTCGAGACAATTTCTTGCGTCAACAGTTGGGTCTATAGCAATATTTTCAATGTTTACATCAAAATATGGATTGGGTGGAAAAATAGCTTTCATACTGCTGGTCGTCTGTTTGTATTTTGGGTATGGTTTCCTCTTTTCAGAATTGTCGTCCCAAACGGCTGATGAGCTAAATGACGACAATATCCGAGTTGCAAGTTACACATTCTATCTGTGGGAATACTGGAAAGGACCGCTGACTGTCATTTTTGGAAATGGAATTCCGGGAAATTCCGTATATGGGGATGAAATCAAAAACATTGAAGCAACAATGCATTTTTTCAGAACGGATGTAGGTATTGTTGGAGCTTTGAGTATTGGAGGTATTTGTACAATTGCTGTATTCTTTTCGTATTATTTTACAGTTGTACGAAAGAATTGGCGATTCTTGGAACCTTACCAAAAGATGTTTTTGATAAGTGCACTCTTGAATGTCCCTTTGATTTTCCCAATAACCCAGGGTGTTCATTATAAATGTTTTTGGGCTGTTCTATTATTCATTATTGATCAAACGATTCGTAAAAATAAAAATGTTGCATTAAAATGAAATTACAAAATATAATTACACAGCGCAATTATAATATTGCTGCACCTTTCAAAATCGTATATGAGTGGGAGGATATTATCGCACAAAATGGTAATATTTCACTTCTTTATGAAAAGGCATCCCATTTCCATAAAGTATATGGATGGCTTAAAAGATTTCATCTGGTTAACTTATATAAAAGCTTGAAGTCATCAGAAAATCTTTCTTTGTTCTTTGTAATGAAGGCAGACGTGGTCAAGGAACCTTGGTTAAACAAAAGTACAATTCCTGTGATCATAGATTTTTGGCTTAAAGAGGCTGATTTGCCATCTTTTTACCAAGCGTATAAAGATTGTCCGTTAGTTTTAGTTACGAGTGCGGAAATTGTTGAATTTCTAAAATCTCATAATTGCCCGTTAAATATAGAGCATTGGCCGTTGTCAATTCCAGACTATATGAAGCCTAAATGCAAAGAGAATTACGAAAAGATATATGACTTGTGTTTCTTGGGGCGACCATCTCCATATTTTGTTGAGATGTTAAAAAAATACGAATTGTCCCATCCTGAATTTAGATATATTGTTGGTTCTAGAAGTTCGAAGAATCGAGAATATATTGATAATAAAGGTAACTTTATAGCCAAAGATACTGGACGAGAAAGCTATATCAATATGATACGTAGCAGTAAGATTACGTGCTATACTACTCCAGGATTGGATAGTAATAAGTCTGAGACATCAATGTTCAATCAGGTAACTCCAAGACTTTTCGAAATGCTGGCTGGAGGTTGCTATGTTTTGGCACATTATCCTGATAATGCAGACACACGATTCTATGAGCTGGATAAATATGTTGGAAATATTCCAAATTATGATTCTTTTGAAAAGAAATTGGATATGCTACGATTGGCACCTCCAATGGACTTTTCGATTGCAAATGAATTCTTGGACAAGCATTATACGTCTACACGCATAAAAATGCTTTTTTCTATTTTAGACAATTATAAGATTAAGCACTGATATGAAAAATATTGGATTTATCACAATTCAACAAGCTAATTTTGGGTCTGTTCTCCAAACATTTGCTACTTCATATATTCTTAAAAGAATGGGACATCATCCTGTGTTGATTGATTACCAATATCCAACAGAATATCATAAACTTAATGCCATGGGAAGGGAGGCAAAACGCTATGTTGCGCCTTTATGGGAGCGGATATGGAAAAATTTGTTTAAATGCTCATATCGCTTGTTGCATGGAATGCCAATAGGACAGGATGAATATCAGAAGTGGGCATTGCAGAAAAGTCAAGAAAAGTTTCTAAGATTTCAAAGTCTAATTGAAAAAACAGAAATGTCATACGACATGGATAGTATTCTTAAGAATCCGCCTGTTTTTGATGTCTATTTGACAGGAAGTGATCAGACTTGGAATCCACGATATTACGCAAATGACTATAGCTTCCTTCTTAACTTTGCCCCTGATGGCAAACCTAAAGTAGCATACGCTGCAAGTTATGGTACAAGTGATTTTTATCCACAATATTCAGAAGATTATGCGAGATTCTTAAAACGCTACGATGCTATATCAACTCGTGAGTCTACTGGAGTGGAAATAACCAAGAAGTTGGCAGGGAAAGACGCTGTTCATTGTTGTGACCCAACGCTATTGTTGACCAAAGATGATTGGATGAAGTTTGCTACTGAAAGGAATCCGATAAAAGGAAAATATGTACTCGTTTATATACAAGCCTATGCAATTAATCCTTATCCATACGCAGACAAATTGGTCAAGCGTATTAAAAAGTTGATAGGGGCAGAAACCGTTTGTGTCTTAAATTCTGAGATTTATGAAATAGCTAAAGGTTTTACCCCAATGATAGGTGCAGGACCAAAAGATTTCCTAAGGCTATTTGCAGATGCCTCATTTGTGGTATGCTGCTCTTTCCATAGTGTGGCTTTTTCTGTAAATTTCCGTAAGCCCTTTTATGCCATTGCTGGCAATGTGCCAACTAAGGATAATCGACAGTCAGATTTCATAGAAACATTAGGTCTTCAGAAAAGAGTGAAAACAGTTGGGGACAAACTGCCAGAAACTTTAGCTGAATTGCAGTTAGACTATTCACCATACGAAGAAAAAATTAATGTATTCAGAGAGAAATCTTTCGAATATCTCAATAAAGTATTAAGTATATGAATATAAGCACGAATAAATTATGTAGCGGATGCGGTGCTTGCGAGCAGATATGTTCTAAGCATGCAATCAAAATGTTGCCTGATAAGGAGGGCTTTAGCTATCCTGATGTTGACAAAGATAGCTGCGTTGATTGCGGATTATGTCTCAAAATTTGTCCCGAATTACATTTTAACGATACATTAAATACATCTGGCACTCCTTTTGCTATACAAGCAAGAACAAATTCCATATTGGAAAACAGCTCGTCGGGTGGAGTATTTTCTGTCATATCAGAAAATGTTTTAACAAAAGGAGGAGTTGTAGTAGGTGCAGAATTGTCTGAAGACATGAAGGTTCGTCATGTAATTGTAGACAAGAAAAGTGATTTGCATAAACTGCAAGGCTCTAAATATTCCCAATCTGATATGGGCATTATTTATGCAGAGATAAAGCGATTGTTGAATGAAGGGCGGTATGTTTTTTTTTCGGGAACTCCATGTCAAGTTTCCGCTTTGAAACTATTCCTGAGAAAGCCTTTCGATAATCTCCTTACTGCAGACCTTGTATGTCATGGGACTCCATCTCCTTTGATGTTTGAGATGCTAAAGGATTATCTTGAAAAGAAATACAACGGCAAAGTCATAGACTATCAATTCAGAAGCAAAAAGAAGCTTGGATGGTCACGCGTTTCATCTTGCACAATATTAAAAAATGGTAGAAAAAAACATATCTATTATGATGAGATGATGCGTGCTTTCTTCCAATCATTTTTAGATGGTCATGTTCTTCGAATGGATTGTTATCAATGTCCATTTACAAAAACAGAAAGGACAGGAGACTTTACAATGGGGGATTTTTGGTCTTTACATACCACAAATCCTGATTTTCCACGTCAACATAGAGGTGTCAGTATGATATTGGTTAATACAGACAAAGGCAAGGCTGCTATCGAGAGTTGTTCGAAAAAGCTAATAATAGAACCATCCGACTTGAATGTAATATTAGCAGGATATAATTATCAACTTAAGCATCCTACGAAATTTACAGACGAGCGTAAAGATATCTTTGATTTTATGCAAAATGATACAGAAGCCTTTATCTTGAAATACTTAAAAGGAAATCCTGCTATTGACAAACGCAATTTCTATATCAGAGTTGTAAAGGAACAGATAAAAAAACTTATACGATATGGCAGACAGTATTAAGTTATCAGTGATTATCCCACTTTATAACAAAGAAACGTATATAAAAAAAACGATAGAATCTGTCATTAATCAAGACTATTCTTGTTTTGAAATAATTGTTGTAGATGATGGTTCTACGGATAATAGCTTGAGCGTTGTAAAAGAGATAAGGGATAATAGAATACGAATAATACAGCAACGTAATTCAGGTGTTTCTGCAGCAAGAAATAATGGTGCAAAGTCATCATCTTCCGATTGGCTTATATTTCTAGATGGTGATGATGTGTTTATGCAAGGAACGTTAAGAAAATTTGCAGATTTAATAACTCATTATCCAAATGATGATGTATTCGTCGCCAACTACAAGAGTTCTGAGCATATAAAGAATGGATTTTTCAAAGGACAAGAAGAATGTATTTACGAGAAACCGTTAAAAGCTCTTTGGAGGAGAGAATTCTATCCACATCCAGGAAATATAATGTGTAGTAAAAGAGCATTTCTTAGTATAGGGGGCTTTGACGAGCGAATGAGCTATTATGAAGATTTTGTTTTTGGAGCCAGACTTATAAAGAATTACAGAGTAGTTTATACGCCTTTTATTTGTATGGAGTATGTAGTAGAGCATAATGAAGCAAGAGTGAAATTACATTTACTTGAGAAAGAATATGCTTATTACATTGAATCCGAAAGCCTTGAAAATAAATGGTTGAAAAACTTCTGTTACACATTGTATAAAGGATTTATTTCCAAAAGGCGTTTGGGGGGCGATACTGAAGGAACAAAAGTCTTGCAAGATATTCGTGACAGGAAATTTGGTAAGAACTATTGTTTAATAGACTTTTTATATCGTGTAAGAAGAAAAATATTGAAATATGGAATATAATTATGTTATTTTTGGTTCAGATTGGGATTTATATTTACAGTCTTATTCTGACATATATGGGCAAGAAAATGTGCGGTATATAGCAGGTCATGCTGGCGGGAAGAAAGGACTGATGAGACGTTTGAGTAAATTGCATTTTTCTGCAGCTCTTTATAATCATTTTAATGTGCCAGGAAAAGGACTATGGAATGGCACCTATTTCAAAAATGATTTCTCTACAAACCGACCATTGTGTTTTATATTTATGGGAGGATGGCTAGAGTTTGACAATTATGGATTGTTTGACTATCTAAAGAGTAAATATCCAAGTGCAAAATATGTCTTATTCCTACAAGATTTAATAGATAGAATTCGTCGAGGAAACAAATGGCTTCACGTAGATGTAGATAAAATAAAGCGAACTTTTGATTTGATTTTATCTTTTGACCAAAATAATTGTGATACTTATGGATTCGTTTATCACCCTTTGGTTTTCTCAAGTTATCATGGTGTTATTGACAATAACATAAAAGATAGTGATGTTTATTTCTTGGGCAAAGCCAAAAACAGATTGCCAGAAATCATAAGTGCTTACGAAAAATTGCGCTCTTATGGCTTAAATTGTGATTTCCATCTTGTAGGTGTAAAAGAAGATGAGCAGGTGTATAAAAACGAGATATTTTATATCTCTGGTATGGAATATCAAACAAATTTGCAACATATTCTTCACACCAAATGCCTATTGGAGGTTATGCAACAAAACGGAACTGGATATACACAAAGAATGTGCGAGGCTGTGGCTTTGGATAAAAAAATAATAACCAATAATAGCAAGATTGATGAAGCCCCTTTTTATAGAGATAAGTTTATCTTGAAATATTCTGATACTTCCGAAATCACAAAGTCATTTTGTGATAATATCAAGAAGAATGAGAGCGTTGACTATCATTACAAAGAAAATTTCTCACCTAGAGAACTCCTTACTTTTATCAGTGACAGGCTATGAGAAAAAGGAACGTAGAATATACCGTGAAGCATGATTTATGCTTAGGTTGTGGTGTCTGTTCAGATGCTTGTCCTACTCATAGTATAGTCATGAGGGTTATGCGAGGAGAATGGAGACCTCAAATTAACTCATCAACTTGCCTCAATGAGAAAGGATGTAATAAATGTTATAAGGTTTGTTCTGGTGTAGGCTTGGATATTAAGAAATATGCAGGCGAGCTATATTCTGATGCTGCATGCTATGACAAATACATAGGCAAGTACGAACAGCTGTATACAGGATGGAGTCGCAATTTGGAAATTAGACGGTCTGCCAATTCTGGAGGACTTGTTAGTTCTATATTGATTTATCTGTTGCAGAACAAATATATCGATGGTGCCGTTGTTACGCATTATGCGTCAGGCTATCCTTTGAGAACAGAAGCTTTTATCGCAACGACACCTGAAGAAATATTAAATTCAAAAGGGTCTAAATATGCTCCTGTTCAATTGTCTGAGACATTGAATCGGGTTATTCTGGGGGGGCAAAAGATAGCAGTTGTCGGTTTGCCTTGCCATATACAATCAATTCGAAAGTGGGCGAAAATTGACAGAAGATTGGAAAAAGTAATATTTGCCTATTTTTCCTTATATTGTAGTAGCGAACGAACATACTACGCTCAGGACTATCTTTGCAGATATTTTAATATTAACAAGAATGAGATAAAGAATTTCTCTTTTCGTGAAAGAGGAAAACTGAAATTTATTGGACATGATGGTAATGATATTCTTTCTTCAAAAGGCGTAGAACCTCCTTCCTACCACAAATATTATAGGTTGATTGGCAGCCATTTTAAACCCAATAGATGTCAGATGTGTGTAGACCATTATGGTATGTTGGCGGATTTAAGTTTTGGGGATATCGGGATTGCTCCTTACACGCAAGATAAGATTGGTATAAATAGCCTTATTGTAAGAAATCCCCAGTTTAAAGAATTTATTAACGAAGCTATAAAAAAAGGTTTTGTAGAATTAGCAGAGCTTAATCCGGACTTGTTGAACAAATCACAAGGAGACATGATGTTCTCTCGTTTGCAGAAAGCAAAGGCTAAATGCTTGTTAAATAGTCTGTTTGGAAAAAAGTCAGCAGAATATGATTTGTTAGCTGAAGTCAAAACTTCCTTGCATAATATCATAAAGATTCTTGTTGTTGATGTGAAACGTTTTATTGGTAGGAGAAAATATCTCTGGTTTTTAATTGATTTAGAGAATTCAAATATAAAATTATGAAAAATGTATTAGTTACAGGTGGAGCAGGCTTTATAGGCTCCAACGTAGCTCTTAAACTTTTGAGTAAGGGCTACAATGTTACCGTATTGGATAATTTGAGTAAGCAAATTCATGGTGAGATTCCTGAAGAAACATCACCTTTATATTTGTCAATAAAAGATAAAGTACATTTTATAAAGGGAAGTGTGACTTCTCGTGAGGATTGGTTGAAAGCTCTTGATGGACAAGATGCGGTCATTCACCTCGCTGCAGAGACTGGTACTGGTCAATCTATGTATGAGATAGAGAAGTATGTTGGTACCAATATAGGTGGAACAGCTATGCTTCTTGATATTCTCACCAACACCAAGCATCATGTTAAGCGTGTATTGGTAGCAGAGTCAAGAGCTATCTATGGTGAAGGAAAGTATCTTTGTCCAATTTGTGGAGATGTCTATCCTATGGATCGCCAAGATATTGATATGTCGAAAGGCGACTTTGAATGTAAGTGTCCAAAGTGTGGCGGTGAGGTTAAACTTGTGGCAACAACGGAGGATAGTGCTATTCATCCTTCATCTGTATATGGTATCGCAAAGCAGGTACAGGGACAATTGGTTCATCTGGTATGCCCTACCATTGGTGTTGAATCTGTATCTTTCCGCTATCAGAATGTATATGGCCCAGGTCAGTCTTTGAGCAATCCTTATACAGGCATTCTTAGTATTTTCTCTACTCGTATCAAGAATGGAAATGGCGTTAATATCTTTGAGGATGGTAAAGAGACGCGCGACTTCGTTTACATTGACGATGTGGTGGATGCTACTATTTTAGGTTTGGAGGTCCCTGAAGCAAATGGTCATGTGTTTAATGTAGGTACAGGTGTCACTACTAATGTTTTGACTGTAGCCAATACTTTATGTGAGAAATATGGAATCAATGTTCCTATTACAGTCTCAGGGAATTATCGTCTGGGCGATATACGACACAATTATGCAGATATCAGTTTGGCTCGTAATATTTTAGGATTTGAGCCAAAGTGGTCTTTCTCAGATGGAATAGCACAATTTTGCAAGTGGGTTGACAAACAGGATGTGCAAGAAGATAAGTATGAGGCATCCATTGAAGAAATGAAAGCAAAAGGACTTTATAAATAATTTAAAAACAAATATTATGAAAGTATTAGTAACAGGAGCAGGAGGTTATATCGGTCGTCATATTGTTAGTGATTTGTTGGACTTAGGCTATGAGGTAGTAGCCGCAGACATTCGTACCGATGGGATTGACGAGAGAGCAGAAAAGAGAGAAATCAATCTCTTTTCGATGAACTTGGATAATGTTTATACCGAGTTAGGAAAACCTGATGTTTGTCTTCATATGGCATGGAGAGATGGCTTTGTTCACAACTCCAACAATCACATGGGAGATTTGTCTTCTCATTATAAATTCTTGGTTGCCTTGATGGAACAAGGTCTCAAACATGTAGCAGTGATGGGCAGTATGCACGAAGTGGGCTATTGGGAAGGAAAGATAGATGAGAATACCCCATGCAACCCTATTTCAATGTATGGAATAGCAAAGGATGCGCTCCGAAGAGCAATGATTGCTTATTGTAAAGCCAATGGAGTGTTGTTGCAATGGCTTCGTGGATTTTACATCTTGGGTGACGACAAGAAGAATCATTCCATATTTAGCAAATTGTTGCAAGCGGACGAGGAAGGAAAAGAGTTGTTCCCATTTACAACAGGTAAAACCAAGTATGACTTCATCAATGTAGATGAGTTGGCAAACCAAATCTCCAAGGCAGTGACACAGACAGAAGTAACAGGTATCATCAACTGCTGTTCTGGTAATCCTATCACATTGGCAGAACGTGTGGAGAATTTCATCAAGGAGCATCATCTAAAGATTCGCTTGAATTATGGTGCGTTCCCTGATAGACCATATGATTCACCTATCATTTATGGTGACAATTCGAAGATTAAAAAGATTTTGGAGGTTAAATATTAGTGTTTTGTTAAAGTAAGAATCATGATAGGAGTCTGTTTAAAATACATGATGAAAAATTACGGAAGCCAGCTACAGGCACGGGCTACCGTAAAAGCTTTCGAGGATATGGGGCTTGATTATGAGATAATTCAATACAATAAAAAAGGATTGCTCTTCAAGTTAAAAGCATTGCCAAGAATATTTAATCCAGTTTTTATCAATGATAAACTCTTGGAAAGAGAGAAGAGAAATGCATTGAAAAAAATACCAGAAATAGCTGTTCGTAATAGATGTTTTGATGATTACTCCACTAAGTATTTTGGATTGAAAACTGTAAGTGTTGACTATTTTTCAGAGTTGCAAGAACTTGCAACGAAATATGAAGCTGTTGTTACTTGCAGTGATCAATTGTGGTCACCTTCTGGCTTAGGAACTAATTTTTATAATCTTATGTTTGTTCCAGATAATGTCAAGAAGGTATCGTGGGCATCAAGCTTCGGTGTGAGTGTAATACCATGGTATCAAATAAATGCAACGAGAAAATATCTTAAGCGAATAGAAAACATTAGTGTACGTGAGAATCAAGGTGCATCCATTGTAAAGAATTTGACTGGACGTGAAGTTCCTGTATTGATGGACCCTGTATTCGTTTATACAAAGGAACAATGGAAAGATATTGTACCAGCAGAAAGTATCTATGATTTCCCATACATTTTATGCTATTTTTTGGGCAACACCAAAGAATACAGATTAAGGGTTGAGGAGTTTGCGAAGCGTCATAATATTAAAATTGTGGCAATTCGTTATGCCAATTCTTTCATAGAATATGATAGAGGATTTGGCGATTATGCTCCTTTCGATGTGAATCCAGATAAGTTCTTAAATTTACTCCGAGGCGCAAAATACGTATGTACAGATTCTTTTCACGGTGCTGCATTCTCTATTATAATGGAAAAACAATTTGCCATTTTCAACAGATATGCAGATGGAAGTTCTTCTTCCAAAAATTCCAGAATAGAATCTTTATGTCAAAATCTTCATCTCGATACAGTAAGAGCATCGGCTGAGGATAATCTTGATAATATTTTACTTAAAAAGATAGATTACAATTTAGTAAAAGAATATCTTGGTGTGTACATTGAGAATTCATGGGATTATTTAAGAAACGCTTTTGGTGTAAAAAATAATTAGGAAATGGTCACGAAATACTCTTTTGAAAGTTACTATGTTTGCAACCGCTAACGCGATAAAAGCAGTATGAAGACGCTCT
>ERZ1027266.1233-NODE-1233-length-13903-cov-6.527152_pt1 | contig 13903 bp, 9 predicted proteins | sample MGYA00519257_ERZ1027266 | MGnify/ENA primary metagenome ERZ1027266 (study PRJEB26926, sample SAMN06164683) | human gut metagenome | biome: ENVO:00009003; feature: ENVO:2100002; material: ENVO:00002003 | host: Homo sapiens | place: USA | collected 2012 ... | reverse complement strand
AGAAGTTCCTGACCCCCATCGTCGTGCTCTCGGCCCGCACCACCGAGCAGGACAAGATCGAAGCGCTGGATCTGGGAGCCAACGATTACATCACCAAACCCTTTGGCACCGGCGAGCTGCTGGCCCGGGTGCGCGCCGCCCTGCGCACCAACCGCTTCGGCGTGCTGGGCGGGATGCCCGGCGGCGTGTTCCGGGCACAGGGGCTTGAGATCAACTATGAGCGCCGCAAGGTCTTTGTGGACGGTGCCGAGATCAAGCTGACCCAGACCGAATATAACATCGTGGCCTTCCTCTCGGAACATGCAGGCCGGGTGATGACCTATGCCGCCATCGTGCGGGCCATCTGGGGCGATACCGACTGCGGCAGCACCAAAAAGCTGCAGGTCAACATGGCAAACATCCGCAAAAAGCTGGGCAGCGTGCCCGGCCGCAACACCTATATTCTGAACGAACTGGGCGTGGGATACCGGATGATCGACGAGGACACCGATGCCAGGCCCGAAAGCTGAGGACTGCGTATGCTTCCTGCACTGATCATTTTTCTGCTGACCTATCTTCTGATGCTGGCCCTGCCGCAGTACCGGCCTTTTGCCGCGCTGGGCGGGGCCGCTCTGTTTCTGGCTCTGGGCGCGGCGGGCCTGTGGGACTTTACCCTGATGGATGCCGCCCGGGCCGTGGACTTCAATGTCCTGCTGATGATGGCGGGTACCATGGGCACGGTCTCCCTCTTTATTGAGAGCAGGATGCCCGCCCGGCTGGCCGAGCTGCTCATCGTGCGGGTGCCCAATGTAAAATGGGCCGTATGTATGCTGGCCCTTTTTGCCGGAGTCATCAGCGCCTTTGTGGACAATGTTGCCACGGTGCTCATGGTGGCCCCGGTGGGCCTTGCCATTGCCCGCAAGCTCAAGATCTCCCCCGTGCCCGTCCTCATCTCCATTGCGGTCTCCTCCAACCTGCAGGGAGCCGCCACCCTTGTGGGCGACACCACCAGCATCCTGCTGGGCGGCTTTGCGGAGATGAACTTCTTCCATTTCTTCTGGATGGAGGGCAGGCCCGGCATCTTCTTCGGGGTGGAGCTGGGGGCGCTGGCCTCTCTGGGCGTGCTGCTGTTCACCTTCCGGCACGAGACCCAGCCCATCTCGGCCACGGTGGAGACCGAGGTCACCGACACCGTTCCCTCCGCCCTGATGCTGCTGACGGTGGGCCTGCTCATCGCGGCCTCCTTCCTGCCCCAGCCTGCGGGCGGGCTGCCGCTGGCGCTCTATGGCCTGCGCAGCGGTCTGATCTGTGCAGGGGTCTGCCTGTTCGGCATCCTGCGCGCCTGCCTGCGCCGCCGCTCGTTCGCACCGTTCCGGCTGGCGGCCCGGGAGCTGGACTGTGACACCCTGCTGCTGTTGTTCGGGCTGTTCATCCTGATCGAGGGCATCCGCAAGGCCGGGGTCATCGATGCCGCCGCCCAGCTGTTCTACACCCTCTCCGGTGATGATCCCTTCCGGCTCTATACCCTGCTGGTATTCGTCTCGGTGGGCCTTTCTGCCTTCATCGACAACATCCCCTATGTGGCCACCATGCTGCCGGTGGTGCAGGGCATTGCCGGGCTGATGAACGGCGGTGCAGGCTTCCCGCCCGAGCTGTTTTATTTCGGCCTGCTCACGGGCGCAACTCTGGGCGGCAACCTGACCCCCATTGGCGCTTCGGCCAACATTGCAGCCATCGGCATCCTGCGCAAGCAGGGTGAGCAGGTGCGCACCCGTGATTTCCTGCGCATCGGCATTCCGTTCACGCTGGCAGCCGTCCTGACGGGCTATGTGTATCTCTGGCTGGTGTGGGGCGCGTAAGCGCTGCCGTGGCCGTGCGAATGCCGGCCGCCTGCAAATTCGATCCTGCTGAGCCGAAGGCCTGCGTGCCAAAGCAGCAGCAAAAAACGCGCCGTGTCCAACGACACAGCGCGTTTTTCTTGTTTATTCCAACCCGATCTGCTGGGCGTATTCTTCCAGCAGCTCCCGTTCCAGGAAGGGGGTTTTCACGCCCTCACGGTCGCGGTAGGTCTCGTGGCCCTTGCCGATGACGGCGATCAGGTCGCCCTCCTGGGCGTGATCCACGGCGTAGTGGAGCGCGTCCAGACGGTCGGGGATCTCCACAAACTTGGCATCGGGGTTGCCCTTGTTCATGCCCACCCGGATATCGGCGAGGATATCCTCGATCTTCTCAAAGCGGTTGTTGTCCTCGGTCAGGATGGAGAAATCCGCCATTTTGGCACAGGTCTCGCCCATGCCGTAGCGGCGCAGCTTGGAGCGGTTGCCGCCGCAGCCGAACACCACCACCAGACGGTGGGGGTTGTAGGCCCGCAGGGTGGTGAGCAGGCTCTCGGTGGAGACCTCGTTGTGGGCGTAGTCCAGCAGGATGGTGAACTTTTTGCTGATGGGCACCAGCTCCACGCGGCCCTTGACCACGCACTTGCCCAGACCCTCATGGATGGCGGCATCGGGCAGGCCCAGCACCTTGCCCACAGCCAGGGCGGCCAGCGCGTTGTAGACGCTGAACTCGCCTGGCATGTTCACCCTGACATCCATATTGTCTCTGCCGGAGACGTGGAACGCCACGCCCAGAAAATCGTGGGTGCGCAGCAGCTCACAGCCCTCGGCGCGGTAGTCGGCCTTTTCACTGCGGCCATAGGTCACCAGCTTGCAGGTGTGGCCTTCCAGCAGGGCTTCGGTGTTCTCGTCATCGATGTTCACCACACCCACATCACACCGCCGGAAGAGCTGCCCCTTCCAGCTGCGGTACTCCTCAAAGGTCTTGTGCTCACCGGGGCCGATGTGGTCGGGGGAAAGGTTGGTGAACACGCCGATATCATAGTGCACCCCCGCCACACGGTCCATCATCAGGCCCTGGCTGGACACCTCCATCAGGGCCACGTCGCAGCCTGCGTCCAGAAACTGGCGGAAGGTCTTTTGCAGCTCGTAGCTCTCAGGGGTGGTGTTGGCGGTCTCCTGATGACGGCCCATGAAATAGATGCCGTTGGTGCCGATCATGCCGACCTTTTTCCCGGCAGCTTCCAGCACGCTCTTGATCATGTGGGTGGTGGTGGTCTTGCCCTTGGTACCGGTCACGCCGATCATGGTCATCTGACGGGAGGGGTTGCCAAAGAGGTTGCCGCTCATCAGCGCCATGGCATAGCGGCTGCTCTCCACCTTGACCACGGTCACACCGGGCATGGCAGAAAGGTCGATGTCGTGCTGGATGACCAGCACGCTCACGCCCTTGGCGGCGCAGTCCGCGGCAAACTCGTGGCTGTCACGCTGTGTGCCCACGATGCAGACAAAGGCAAGGCCCGGGGCCGCCTTCCGGCTGTCGTAGATGATATCCTGCACTTCGGTATCCAGGCTGCCCTGCACCAGCGTAAAGGGCACGCCTTCCAGTAATTGTTCCAGCTTCATAACATTACACGCTCCTCATTGGGTCGTTTGGGGTTGGTTTGCATCGCCCGCCGCCGGGGTCGTTCCTTCGGCGGGGGTCGGCTGTGCCGTCGGTCCGGCTTCGGGTCCTGCCGGGACCGCGGCGGTATCCGTTGGTGTTTCGGCAGCGGCATCTGCGGCGGTTTCGCCCTCTGCCGGGGCAGTGCCGTCTGTTGCCGTGCCTTCTGCCGTTTCACCGGTCACACCTTCTTCGGCGGGTGTTTCCTCCACCGGTTCAGGCAAGATGTAACCGGAGGGCAGCTCCGGCTCGCCCTGTGCAAAGGTGAACTTGCGGGTGCTGGACATGCTGATATGGGTGAAGTCCAGCTTTCCGGTGTCGGTCGCGGCACAGCCCTTGCCGTCCTCATTCAGCAGGACGTGCTTTGCCAGCTTGAGCTTATATTCCAGCTCGTTCAGGGTGCCCAGCCAGACGCTGATGCGGTCCTGATAGAGGAAGGCCATCTCGTCCACATCCGCAAACTCGATGCGGGTCACGTCGGCGCTCATGCCTGCGGCATCCAGTGCGGCCAGCAGGGTGTTCAGGCTTTCCAGCCGCTGGTCCGCCTCCTCCTCAACAGTGCCGGAGGCGCTGCTGTCGGCGGCGCTGTCCGGGGTGCTGTCGGCCTTGGGCTCCGCCGCAAAGGTCAGCTGTTCGCCGGGCTCGGCAGAGACCGGTTCGCCGCCGTACAGAGTGGGCAGACCGGCAGGCTGGGCAGAATCCTTCTCCAGGATCTTCAGGCCGCCCGAGAGGGTCAGCCAGCCGGAGGAGGTCTGCATGGCCCAGGCAGGCTGGGCTTCTGTTACCCGCACCACCACGGTGCCGGGGTAATCCCGCTCCACCCGGATATCCTCCAGCATGGGGAACACTTTTTCCAGCGCGGCGGCCTTGCTGCCGGGGTCAAAACTGAAGATATTCTCTTCCAGATGGACATCCAACGCCTGCAGGATCTGGTCGCTGGTATAGCCGCCGGCCTCCTGCACCACACCGTCCGCTGTCTGCACCTGAATGGAGCTGATCTTGAACAGCATCGTCACGGTGAGGTAGACCCCCGCGCCGATGACGCAGAGCAGCATGACAAGGGCCGTGAGCCGCCGCATGAGCCTGCGCCGCCGGATGGCGGCCCGGGTCAGCTTCCGCTTTTTCCTGCCCTCCCGCCGGACGGGGTCACGCCGGGCGTTCTGCCCCTGCACCGGCCGCATCCGCTGGCCGCTGTGATTCTGGGCGTTCTGTGGGCGGCGCTGGGCGTTCCGGTTCTGGCCGCCAGACGGGCGGCGGTTCCGCTGATTGCCCCCGGAGGTGCGCCGCTGGCCGCTCTGCCCGCTGCGGGGGCGCTGTGCGCCGCTCTGGCTGCTCCGCCCGCCGGTGGGAAAGGTGATGCTGTTGTCCGGGTAGGAGCCGTAGTTCACCGTGCGCTCCGTGTACCGGCTGGGGCGGGGCGCATCGGGGTCATAATTGGGGTTCGTGATGGGGTGGCCGCCGGAGGAATATCCTGCGTACCCGCTGTACCCCAGGTCACTGCCAGCACCCGCGCTGCTGCGGCGCTGGGTGCTCTGCCCGCCGCGCCGGTCATCCCGGGCCTGATCGTAGGCCCGGCGGCGCTTGCGGTTCCGGCTGTTCCGGTCATTCTGCGGCATCCGGCTGCACCTCCTTTCCTCTGTTTTTTCCTTCCGTTACGGGGTCTTGACCAGCTTGAGCAGGGCATCCGCAATGCGGTCCAGGCTGTCGTCCACCGACAGGCTCCGGGCATTGCGGCCCATCTCAGCCAGCTTGCCGGGCTGGGCCAGCATCCCGGAAACGGTCTGCACCAGCTTTTCACCGGTCAGGTCTTTTTCCTCAATGACCACAGCGGCACCGGCCTTCTGCAGCTCCATGGCGTTGTAATACTGGTGATTCTCGGCCACGTTGGGGCTGGGGATGAGCACAGCGGCACGGCCCACAGCCTCCAGCTCAGCCAGTGTCAGGGCACCGGCGCGGCTGATGACAAGGTCCGCTGCGGCCAGCAGCTCGGGCATATTGTTGATGTATTCCTTCACCACAAGGCTCTCGCCGGGGGCAAAGCCCTTTTCCTTTTCCAGATCCTGAAACAGCTGCACGCCGTACTGGCCGGTGGCATGGAGATGGAGGACTGGCTTTTTGTTCTTCTGCTCCCAGGCGCAGAGGTCGGCCACCACCTCGTTCACGCGGCGGGCCCCCAGACTGCCGCCGAAGGAGAGGATCACGGTGCGGTCGCCTGCGCCCAGTTCGGCACGGATGGCTTCCCGGTTCTTCGCCTGGGTGAACACCTCAGGCCGGACGGGGTTGCCCACCACGATGGTCTTTTCGGGTGCGCCCAGCTTTTCCACGGCGGCGGGCACAGCGGCGAACACGATGTCCACATCCGGGGCCAGCAGCTTGTTGGTCACACCGGGAAAGGCGTTCTGCTCATGCAGGGCGGTCTTGATGCCCTGTCTGGCGGCGCAGCGCACCACCGGGCCGGACACATAGCCGCCGCAGCCAATGACCAGGTCGGGCTGGATGTCCTTCATCATCTTTTTGGCCTTGGGGCCGGAGAGTGCCAGATTCCACAGGGTAATGAGATTCCGCTTGATATTGTTCAGGCTCAGCTTCCGCTGAAAGCCGGTGATCTCGATGTGATGGAAGGGATAGCCCGCCTGTGTGACCAGACGGTACTCCATGCCCTCCTTCCGGCCCGCAAAATGGATCTCGGCGGTGGGGTCGGCTTTTTTGATGGCTCCCGCAATGGCCAGAGCCGGGTTGATATGGCCGGCAGTGCCGCCGGCTGCAATGAGTACACGCATCTTGGTTCCTCCTTACTGTTCTGTCTGCGCTCTGCGCGCGGTATCCAGCACAATGGTCTTTGCCTTGCGCTGGCGCTCCCGCTCGGCGTGGGCTTCCTCCCGTTCCAGACGGGCCCGTTCGCCGTTGCGTCCGATATTGACCATAACGCCCATCTCGGCCAGCAGCAGGATCAGGCTGGTGCCGCCGGAGGAGAAGAAGGGCAGCGAAATACCGGTGTTGGGCAGGGTGTTGGTGACAACGGCGATGTTGCAGAACACCTGCCAGGCGATCTGCGCCATGATGCCGATGCCCACCAGCGTGCAGAACCGGTTTTCGGCATGGAAGGCGATCCAGAAGCCCTGCACCAGAAAGAGGACGAACAGCACGATGACGATCACCGCGCCGACGAAGCCCAGTTCCTCGCACACGACACTGAAGATAAAGTCGTTGGTGCTCTCCGGCAGCCAGAGCTGCTTTTCGATGCTGTTGCCAAGGCCCAGCCCCGTGGCACCGCCTGAGCCGATGGCGTACAGGCTCTGCTTGGTCTGGCTGGTCATCCGGTCAAGATCCTGCGTCCAGCCGTCCAGACGGCTCTGCAGGTAGTCGATGGAGTCCACATGCTTCAGCAAAGTCTCCAGCAGGAACAGCGCAACACCGGCACAGCCCCAGGTAATGATGCCGCCGCTGCCGCCCAGCAGCAGGATGGTGCCCACGATGGCTGTGGTCAGCAGGATGCCCGACATGTGGGGCTCCAGCACCAGCAGGATCAGGACAGGCACCAGCCACAGGATGGGCCGGATGAGCTCCACCACGATGCTGTGGTGGACCCACTTGCGCAGGGGCACCTCGCCGAATTTGACCTGCGGAGTCCGGGCGGCGATGTCTGCCGTGAGCAGGATCATCTCAAACTTTGCCACCTCGGAGGCCTGTAAGGTCAGGCCGCCGAAGCTGATCCACCGGCGGCAGCCGTTGATGGGGCTGCTGAACAGCACCAGCACCAGCAGGATCAGGCAGACAACATAGCCCAGCTTGACCATTCTGCGCAGGAAACGGTGGTCAAAATAGGAGAACAGAAACATCATGCCCAGGCCCAGCACCGTGCAGAGCAGCTGGGATTTGATGTAATGGAAGCTGTCCCCAAAGCGGAGATAGCCCGTGGTATAGCTTGCACTGAACAGCATGACCAACCCGAACACCATGATGATGGCCAGGGTCGCCATCCAGTTGAGCAGGATGGGCGGCCAAGGGCCGGGGTCCCGCTGAAAGACGGAAAACGGCTCTGCTTTTTTTCTGCGGAGTGTTGCCAAACTGCACCCCTCCTTAACTGATTTTTGCCAGCTGAACGGTCAGCGCCACGCCCAGCATGGCAATGACACAAAAGGTATAAAAGATCTGTTCCGCGCTCTGGCCCCGCAGCTCCAGCCAGCGGTGGAGCGGTGCCGAGCGGAACAGCTGCCTGCGGCCCCGGCTGGCCTTGCAGACCAGGATCTGCAGGGCCACCATGCCGCCCTCCAGCCAGAAGGGCAGGGCCAGCGGCAGGGTGAGGTCAGGCCAGCCGATGCACAGGGGAACGCATCCCAGCATCCCGACCAGAAACAGGCTGCCCACGCTGCCCAGCCGCAGCTTTGCGGGCGGGAAGTTCCAGAGCAGGAATGCCATCAGGGCACCGGCCAGTGCGGCGGGCAGAACGCCCAGTGGGAACCAGCCCAGCAGGGTCATCACCCCCATCAGGCCCAGCATGGCCGCAAAGGATGTACCGCAGACGATGCCGTCCATGCCATCGGCAATGCGGGCACACTCGGCCAGTGCGACCAGCAGCCCTTCCCACAGCAGCGGGGCGGCAATGCCCAGATCGACATAGCCCACGCCCGGCAGGGTGATCCCGGCTGCAAGGCAGCCTTTGGCTCCCAGCAGCACCAGCACCACGGCACCGGCAGCGGCTTCCAGCCCAAGGCGGGTGTGCCGCCGCAGGCCCAGCACAGAACGGCTGCGGATGCGGGCCAGATCCTCCAGCAGACCCACGCCGCCAAAGAGCAAAGCTCCCAGCAGCGCTGTGAGCAGCCGGACCGAGAACAGGCTCTCGGCCCCCAGCAGCTCAGGCTGAGCCACACAGGCGGCTGTCCAGCCCACGCCCACAGCAGCCAGCACCCCCACCATCAGGCAGAGCCCGCCCATGGTGGGGGCCTGCGGCGGGCGCTCCGGCTCGGCATCCGGCGCTTCCTGCTTGGGTGATGGTGCCTGCCGGGCCTTGGGCTCATCCCAGCGTCCCTGGAACGCCCGCAGCAGCGGCACCATCAGATTCCCGAGCGCCGCCGTGAGGAAGAACCCCAGCGTTGAGGCGGCGATCAAGGCGAAACGAATCATAGCTCGATGTTACTCCTTGTAAAAGATCTCCAGCACTTTTTCCAGTGCCATGCCGCGGCTGGCCTTGACCAGCAGGGCATCGCCGGGCTGCATTTTGTTCAGCAGGGCATCGGCGGCCTGAGCGTAGGTGTCGGCATGGAGGGTGGGCAGCCCCTTGGCGGCAGCCACCACGGCAATGCGCTTGGCCTGCTCGCCATAGGTGACGAGGTAGTCCACCTTGTTCTCCACGGCCTGACGGCCCACCTCCTCGTGGGCGGCGCGGCTGATATCACCCAGCTCCAGCATATCGCCCAGCAGGGCAAAGCGGCGCTTGCAGGGATACTCCCTGAACATGGCCAGCGCGGCCTTCATGCTGTCGGGGTTGGCATTATAGCAATCCTCAATGACATCCACGCCTCTGACGTGCACCACCTTCTGGCGCATCCCGGTCTGCTCAAAGTCGGCCAGACCGGCAATGACCCGGCGGGCATTCAGCCCCAGACGGGTGGCGGCGCAGTAGGCAGCCAGTGCGTTGGCCACATTATGCCGGCCCATGGCGGGGATCTTTACGAGGAAAGTCCCCTCCTCGTGATCCTCCAGCACAAAGCTCATGCCCTTTTCATCCTGCTGGATGGACAGGGCACAGACATCAGCGTTCTCATCGCCCAGGCTGAACCAGACCGGGCGGACATGGTCGGGCAGAACGGCCTTGCGCAGGAAGGGATCGTCCCCGTTCAGCACCAGCGGAGCACCCTCCGGCAGACCGGCGCAGATCTCCAGCTTTGCCTTGCAGATGTTCTCCTGACTGCCCAGATTGCCGATGTGGGACACACCGATGCAGGTGATGATGCCTACATCCGGGCGGGCGCACTTGCTCAGGCGCTCGATCTCCCCGGCGTGGCTCATTCCCATCTCCACCACGGCGTACTGGGTCTCCTTGCCGATGCGGAACATGGTGCGGGGCAGGCCCAGCTCATTGTTCTGGTTGCCCTCCGTCTTGATGGTACTGCCAAAGCCTGCAATGGCGGCGTAGGTCATCTGCTTGGTGGTGGTCTTGCCCACGCTGCCGGTCACGCCCACCACTTTGGGGTGGAACTGGCTGCGATAATTGGCCCCCAGCACCATCATGGCGTGGTAGCTGTCCGGGCAGATCACGCTCTTCTCTTCCGGCACGCCTTCCACGGGGTGGTTCAGCACCACGCAGAGCGCGCCGTTTTCCAGCGCCTTGGCGGCAAAATCATGGCCGTCGAATTTTTCGCCCGGGAACGCCACAAAGATGCACCCGGGGCAGACCTCACGGCTGTCGGTGGTCACCAGCGTGACCGGGGTCTTGCACTGGGCCAGCGCGTTGACGGCCAGGCCCTCCAACAGGATGTTTGCTGCAATTGCTTCCATACTCTCATTCCCCTTTATCCACAGATCAGATGTACGATGGTTCCCTGCTGGACGCTGGAGCCGGGTGCCTCACTCTGGCTCTGGACCGTGCCGGAGCCTTCGACTGTGCAGTTGAGCCCTGCGGCGTTCAGCATCTGCCGGGCAAAGTCCGCGCTCTTGCCGGTCACGTCCGGCACCTCGGCGTGTTTGCCCTCATAGGTATCGGTATACAGATAAACGGTGGTGCCGTAGGGCACCTCTGCCCCCGCGCGGGGGTACTGGTAGGTGACAAGGGCGGCGGTCTGGTCGGATTCGCTCTCGGCCAGCTGATGCTTCAAGCCCTTGATGTTCAGCTGCACCTGCGCGTTGCTCCACTCCTTGCCCGTCAGGTTGGGCACCTTGACGGTGGTGCCGCTGCGGTCCACGCCGTCGGTGGCGATGCCCAGATAGGGTGCGATCTCACTGATGATGTTGCCTACCACCGGAGCCGCCAGAATGGAGGAATAGTCGGTGCGGGCATTGTTGGGGTCGTCCAGCATGACATAGACCAGGATCTCCGGGTCGTTGGCGGGCAGGACAGCCGCAAAGGATGCCACCTTCTTGTAGTCGCCATCGGCGCGGCGGTCCATGTTCAGCTGCTCGGAAGTGCCGGATTTGCCGCCGATGCGGTAACCTGCAACGTAGGCGTTGCCGCCGCCGCCCTGGGTGCCGTCGCCCACCTCAAACTCCATGATCTGGCGGATGGTCTCGCTGGCGCTCTCGCTGATGACCTGACGGCGGATGTTGGTGCCGATCTCCTGCACCACATTGCCGTTCTGGTCCGTGATCTTATCCACCACATGGGGGGTGACCAGATAGCCGCCGTTGACTGCCGCCGAGACGGCAGTGCACACCTGCAGCGGGGTCACGGCCATGGCCTGACCAAAGGCGGAGGAGGCCAGCTCCACCTCGCCCAGACGGCTCTTGCTGTAATACTGCATGAAGCTGGTCTCATTGGGCAGGTCCACACCGGTGCGCTCGGTAAAGCCGAAGGCATCAAAGTAATCATAGAACAGGCTGGAACCCACGCGCTGGCCCAGCTGGACAAAGTAGATGTTGCAGCTGTTGCGCTGGGCCTCGGCCAGATTCTGGGCCCCGTGCGCCTTTCTGCCGGCGCAGTGGTAGGTCTGCTTTGCCACGCTGTAAGCACCGGAGCAGTTCAGGGTGGTGTAATAGGTCGCCTTGCCGCTGTCCACACCCATGGCGGCGGTGATGACCTTGAACACGCTTCCGGGGTAGTACAGCTCGGTGATGGTCTTGTTCTTCCACTGGATATCCCGGTAGGTGCCGGTGTAGTCGGCTTCCTCATCCGCGATCTTCTGGCCGTTCTCGTCCCGCAGGTAGTTGCCGTTCTCGTCTTTTTTGTAGATGGTGTACAGCTCCGGCTCAGCCTGCACCTGCTCCGTCAGGTAGGCCAGATTGGCGCTGAAATCCTGTGGGTCATTTGGGTCAAAGTCTGGCTTGGAGGCCATGGCAAGGATGGCACCGGTCTTGACATTCATCACAATGGCGCAGCCGCGGTTCTCAACGGTGTTGGCCGCCACGGCCTCGTTCAGGTAGCGCTCCACCACCTCCTGAATGTTCACATCCAGCGAGAGCACCAGATTGGAACCGTCCTTGGCGGCGTAGGTGGTGGCGTTTTCATCGGCAATGGCGTTGCCGTAGGCGTTGCGCAGGGTGATGGTGCGGCCATTCACACCGGCCAGCGTGGACTCATAGGAGTTTTCCAGACCGTACACGCCCTGACCATCCGCATTGCAGAAGCCCAGCACGGCGGCGGCAAAGCGGCCGTAGGGGTAATCCCGCTGGAAGCCCTTGGAGGCCGACACCGACACCCGCCCCTTGCGGACAGTGGGGGTGCCGTCGTCGCTCTCCTGCTGGCCCAGGCCCAGCTTGGCCAGGATCTTTTCCAGCGCACCGGCGGATTTTCCGCTCTTGCTGTGGGCCTTGTTGTAGGTCTTGACGTACTCCTCAATGGAGAGCTTGATGGCGTTGTTGACCTTGGTGGCCAGCACCTGATAGGAGCTTTCGTTTTGGGAGAGGGCATCGCAGACCGCCTGATACTGGGTCTGGTACTCTGCCGAAGTGGTGTCCACGCTGTCCAGACTCTCGCCATCGCCCGAAAGCAGGCGCAGGGTGATCTGGGTGCAGACCTCCTTCATGGCGGCCTCATCGATGGTGCGGGTCTCCGCCTTGGTGTCCTGATCGGTGGTGGTGGTATACAGGGCCGTGCTGTAAGAGGGGTCGGCCCAGATGGTCCAGACCACGCTGGTGGAAGCCAGCGTGATGCCGCTGGTGTCGTAGATCTCACCGCGGGTGGCCTGAATGGTGCTGTCCAGCAGCTGCTGCTCGGCGGCGTTCTGGCGGTAGGTGGCACCGTCGCGGATCTGGATCTTGTACAGGCTGTAGATCACGGTCAGCGCGGCGACCACCACAAGAAGCACGGCGGCACCAAAGCTGATATGACGCAGCCGGGCACTGAGCCGCGCGTGCGGGTCCGCACTGCGGCGGCGGGCACTGTTCTTTTTGGGATTGGAGGATGGTGTTTGCATTGCGTACTCCCGAAGAAAACCGAAAAAGCGTGCGCTGCCGCACGCTTTTCGTTGTTTGGTTTATTTTGCCGTTCTGACAGAGGCAAGAATGGTCATTGCCCCATCGTGGAGCAGATCCGACCACTGCCGCACAGCGGATGCCTTGCGCACCAGAACGCTGCCCTCATCCAGCCGGATGTAGGTGATCTGGCTCTGGTCGATCTTCATCAGCCCTAAGCGGGTGGCGGTCTCCTCAACACTTGTGATGTTGGTGCGGCTGTTCAGGGCACTGTTGTAGTATGTATACTGGCTCTGCTCGCTCACAAGCTCTGCCTTGGCGCTCTGGATCTGAGAATTCAGCTCCACCAGCTGTGCCTCGCTCCACAGCAGGCTCACCGCAAAGCCCACCAGCAAAGCCGCGCCCACCAGCTGCAGCGCGTGCTGCATGGCGGCCCGCACGGGGTTCAGCCGCTTTTTGCCGCCCTTTTCTACCCGCAGCGGGACTTTGGGCTGTGCCTGCGGCGCTCTTCTGCGCCGAACCTCTGTCATATCGTATGCTGCCTGACCCATGGTGATCTCCTCCTCACATCTCCGGGGCTTTGCCGCCCTCAGATCTTTTCCAAAACCCGCAGGTGGGCCGAGCGGCTGCGCCGGTTCTCTTCCAGCTCCTGCGTGTTGGCTTCAATGGGTTTGCGTGTGATCAGCTTTGCCTTGGCCTTGCCGCCGCAGACGCACACCGGGAACTCCGGCGGGCAGGTGCAGGCGGTGGACCAGCGGCGGAACTTGTTTTTCACCAGCCGGTCTTCCAGCGAATGGAAGGTGATCACACACAGCCTTCCGCCCGGGGCGAGGTGGTCGAAGATGGTATCCAGACCTTCCTCCAGAGCGTCCAGCTCGTGGTTGACCGCGATACGCAGCGCCTGAAACGTGCGCCGCGAAGGATTCTTGTTCTTGCGCCGCTCCGCAGGCGGCATGGCGCTGGCCACGATGTCGGCCAGCTGCAAAGTCGTCTCGATGGGGGCCGTCTCGCGGGCCTCCACGATGTGGCCGGCGATCTGCCAGGCATAGGGCTCTTCGCCGTAGTCCCGCAGGATGCGGGAGATCTCTTCCCGGCTGGCGGTGTTCACGAGGTCTGCCGCCGTCTCCCCCTGCTGGCTCATCCGCATATCCAGCGGGGCGTCTGCCCGGTACGAAAAGCCCCGGGCCGCGTCGTCCAGCTGATGGCTGGAAACGCCGAGGTCCAGCAGCGCACCGTTTATCTTCTCGATGCCGAGGCTCTCGAGGGCTTGTCCGGCATAGCGGAAGTTTATCTGCACCACCGTGGCCGGGAGCCCGGCCAGCCTCGCCCTGGCGGTCTGCACCGCGTCGGGGTCCTGGTC
>ERZ1027266.1198-NODE-1198-length-14402-cov-13.158152_pt1 | contig 14402 bp, 8 predicted proteins | sample MGYA00519257_ERZ1027266 | MGnify/ENA primary metagenome ERZ1027266 (study PRJEB26926, sample SAMN06164683) | human gut metagenome | biome: ENVO:00009003; feature: ENVO:2100002; material: ENVO:00002003 | host: Homo sapiens | place: USA | collected 2012 ... | reverse complement strand
GTCTCGTGGGCTCGGAGATGTGTATAAGAGACAGGGATAATAAATCAGAAGTTTATTTTATTTCAAAAACAGACTATTTATACAAGTAAAACGGAGCATATCTGCCTGATATGCTCCGTTTGCTGTTATTATGCTTTTAGTTTGCGTTTGTCACAGCGGCAAGTCTTGTATAGTTGCTGTAGATAACCGTGTCGCCTGAGGTCTTGTATGCTCTTATGCGGAAGGTGTAGGTTGTGCCTGCCTTAAGGTCGCCCGCTATAAAGCCTACAGTGCTATTTGTGCAGGTTCTTAACACTTCCGTCCATTTGCCGCCCTTGTACTGTTCAACGATATATCCTTCTGCGGAGTTGTTCTTTGCCCAGCCTATTATAAGTTCGGATGATGTCGCTGAGATTTTTCTGAAGGATGTAACGTTTGAAACACTTGAGCTTTCCGCTGTTTTAGCGGCAAGTCTTACATAGTCGCTGTAATATGTTGTACCGCCCGAAGCCTTGTATGCTCTTATGCGGAAGGTATAGGTCGAGGAAGCCCTGAGGTCTTTTGCGGTGCAGGATGCGTCCGCTCCGCTGTATATCTCGTTCCACTTACCGCCCTTGTATATTTCGACAGTGTAGCCGTCTGCCTTGTTGTTCTTGTCCCACGCAAGAGTGAGCGAGGAATCGGTTGCGTTTGTGCTTGTGAAGTTTGTGACATTATCAACCGTAATATCATCTGTGACCGCAGAATTGATAACGGTGAGAATAAATGTGTCTGTAGTGCCGTCGCTGAAGTGATATACTATTTCGTATTTGCCGTTATCAAGAGTCTGTGTAAACGGTGTGTTGAGCGTTACCTGACTGCCGTTCCACGAGTAGTCGGTATTGCTGTTAAGCGTTTTGTCACCGCAGGTTATCTTTGATATAGCCTGACCGTTCAGCACGAGCTTTGTAAGTACAGCCGCAGGAGCAGAGCCGTCAAATGTGCCTGTCTTGTCGATAAGGCGTGCACCCTCGGTTTCCTGTTCCTCGTTATAGAAGTATACATCATCGATCATATAAGCGCCTGTGTCGGCATTACCGCCGCGACCTGCATAGAATGCGACCTGTACGATACCCGTTGTGTCAAGCGTAGCAGAGGAAGATTGCCAGCTTGGAGCGTTGAATTCTTCAAAAGGTATCTTGATTGTTTTTTCACCGTAGAAATCTACAGCGAATTCTTTTTCAAAATAGTTGTCGTTCTTATCTTTGAACTGAAGCGTAAAGGTGTTGCCGCTGTTGTCGCCGGCAAGGGTTATACTGACGCCCTTGTACTGCGCTGCGTTACGCTGTGAAAGTGCGTGGTTTACGCCGCTGTATCCGTTGGGCAGGCTGACATTGTATTCAAAACGCATCGCTTTGCCGTTAGCGCTGTCAACAAGCGAAACCGTTATGTTGTTTCCGTTTGTATTCGGTGTATACGCACTGCGTAGCTGATGATCGTCTGTGTAGCTTTCAAAAGTATCTATATCCTCAAGTGCCGATGTGTCTGTTACGGTAAGCTGGAATTCACAATCCGCACCCTCATAGAAGTCGAACACGAGCGTTACATTGTCCTCGCTGAGAGATTTTATAAAGCTGTCAGAGAATGTGACTAAGCCGCCGTTATCGGTATAATCCGTACCTGCCGTGAGATATTTGCCGTTTACCGTTATGCCCCTGAATTCGCTTGTTTTCTTGTCATAGCCAACATTCACCTGCTTATAGTGACGCAGGTTCTTGTCAACTGTAGCGATATATTTATCGAGCGTCGGTGCGGGGATGGATACATCGGTTACGTTTACGGTGAACTTCGGGCTGCTGCCTGCCGTACAGTTAAGCGTGAACACATGGTTTTTAAGCTCAAGTGTTTTAAGATAGCTTGCCTTTATAGTTACGGAGTTATTGTTTATTGTGAAGTCCTTACCTTCTGTAAGCGCATTTCCGTCAAGGGTTATACCGCTTATTACACCCTCCTTCATAGTTGCTGTTACCGTAAGGTCGGTATTGTCCGTTCTGTCGAAGCTCAGCTTGTCGCTTGCTATCGTGTTGACGTTATTCTTTGCCGTCATATTTGCGGCGTGCTTCATGATAAGCTGTCTTGTGCTTTCTGTATCTGTTCCCTCCGGACCGTAAACGGTATACTGGTCATAGTCGGGATAAAGCGCACCGTCAATGTATGAGGCTATCATCCAGTAGTTTGTGCCTGCGTATTCGACTGTTTCGTAGACATTGCCCTCAAGCACCTCGAACCACTGCTCATACTCGCTGTCACGGATAGTCCTGTTTGTAAGACCGAATTCTTCCAGAATGACCGGTTTGTCAAGCTCCGCACAGGTTTCGCCGTGTATCTTAAACCAGAGCAGATCGTCCTGTCCTGTGCCTGTGTGCTTCATTCCCCACTGATCGAGATAAAGATGAGGAGTACCGAAGTCGAGCGTGTCGATTGTCATCAGCTTTTCAAAGTCAACGCCCTCTGCACCGTAAAAGGCATAATTGGATGTAGTATATTCGTTGTAATAACCGTAAGGTTTATTGTAAAAGCCTTCGTCACCGAGCGATACCATGTGATTCGGGTCGACGCTCTTTACATATTCGCTCATTTCCTTAGCCCAGTTATAAAGTATATTGTCCTTACACTGAGCGTCGGTATTGCATCTCGGCTCGTTTGCAAGCTCCCACGCAAATACGGAAGGCTCATCCTTCAGCTTTCTGCCGGTATACTGGTTCGTATGGTTCAGCAGACCGTTGACATAATCCTTATACCAGCCCTTGAGCGTTTCGTTTGTGTAGAAGTCGTCTTTTTTAAGTCCGGTTATGCCAAGCTCCTCTGCCCACTTGACGTATTGACCCATACCGCCGAAAGCGTCCCAGTAGTTAGTAAAGGTGATAAGCAGCTTTATACCGTGCTTTTCGGCCTGATATAATGCGTAGTCGAGCTTCTTTATGCCGTCTTCACCGAAGTTTGTTACCGGCTTACCCAGAGCCTTGTCGAAATACTGAAAATATATTCCGTCCTTTTCACCCGGGCCGTCATTGTTGTTTGTAAATACCGGCTTTCCTTCGCTGTCTGTCGTACCTGTCTTGACACCTACATCAAGGTTGCCCCAGACTCTGATAACTTTCAGCCCCATCGCCTCTGCATCTTTGAATACGTTGTCTACCGCCTCCTGCGATTTGAACGTAAGGTAGTAGCAGTTTGTGCCTGCATAGTAGAACGGACTTCCGTCAAGCATGAACCTTGTTCCCTGCGTATACGCAAATCCGTTCGGAACTCCTGCCGCAGCATCTGTGCTTATTAAAAACACGGATACAGGTAAAGCTGTAAGCGTCATTGCTGTGGCAAGCGCCGTGCTTGCCAGTCTTTTCTTAAAACCTGTCATGATTTCACTCCTTCTGCTATTATTCTGATATAGCCTCCTGGTTTCTTAGCTTAACCTCATAATATCATGCCGCTTCATTTAAAGTCAACGGGTTTAACTAAATTTACTTAACAAAGTCGATTATTTCTGTGAATTTCACAACAGTTAAAAGCGATTTATGTGCATTTAATACAATTTAAAGTAGTATTTACACAAAATTTCGCCAAAGCGGAACTTAAATAACGGTTTGAATGTTCAGTTAACCTGTTTTTTAGTTACTTAATGTAACGTTTCGTGAAACTAACGAAATTTACATTTATAAGTTAAGTTAAAAAGAGGGAAACGGCTGTGTAACAGGCAAAAAAACGAGCGGCGGTTCATAAAACCGTCGCTCGTAAAGCCGTGATATTATTTTGTTGTCTGCACCGTTCTTACATTATCACTGTATATTGTCGAACCGTTTACGGTAAGATATGCTCTTACACGGCAGGTATATGACATACCTGAGTTAAGATTCGTTATCTGGCAGGAGGTGACTGTGTTTGAGGTGGTTTTTGTTACAAGATTCCATTTCCCACCCTTATAGATCTCTACGATATATCCTGTCGCACAGCTTTTTCTTGCCCACGAAAACCGGATTGATGAGGCTGTGCTGTTTGTCTGCTCCCCAAGCTTTGCAACGGGGTTAAGACCTGTTGTAGCAGTGCTTTTCAGATATTCGCTGAATACGGTTTTGCCGTTTTTCACCTTGTAGCTCTTTATGCGTACAGAATAGGTCGAGCCTTCCGCAAGACCTGTTATCTTACAGGAAAGCTTTGTGTTCGAGGTTGCACACAGCACCTGCTCCCATTTTCCGCCCCTGTAGATTTCTACTGTATATCCGTCGGCTGCAGTGTTCCTGCTCCAGCTGAGAGTTACCTGTGAAGCGGAATCCGCTTTATATGTAAGGCTTGTAACGTTGGGTATACGGGTGTCGGCTGAGAACGTAAGATAATCGCTGAAATATGTGGTTGCGGTTGTCTTTTTGAAGGACTTTATGCGCACTGAATATGTTGCATTTGCCGAAAGCCCTGTTGCTGTGCAGGTAAGGGTTGTGTTGCTTTTTGCGTTTAAAATCTGCGTCCACTTACCGCCCTTGTAAATCTCAACGATATAGCCTGTAGCGGCGGTATTCTTATTCCACGAGAATGTTATTGATGATGCTGTATTGCCGGAAGACTTGAAACCTGTAACGTTTGCTATCTTTGTGTTCACGTCAGCTTCAAGGTATTCGCTGAATGAGTACGCACCGTTTGCAAGGCGGTAGCACTTGATACGGGCTTTATATGTTGAGCCTGCCGCAAGACCCGTTACCTTGCAGGAAAGAGCAGTGTTGTTCTTTGTGGTAAGGACTGTATTCCACTTTCCGCCCTTATAGATTTCAACGACATATCCCGTAGCAGAAGCAACCTTGTTCCACGAAAGTGTAACAGAAGAAACGGTTGATGACTTCGCCGTAAGACCTGAAACACACGCAATTCTTGTAGTTGCCGCAATATTCGTATAATCGCTGTAGACAACGGCACTGCCGGTCTTCTTATACGACTTCATGCGGAATGAATAGCGTGTTTCGGGAGCGAGTGAAGATGCTGTGCACTGTAAGGTTGTGTTGCCTGTTGTCTTTAGAATCTGAGTCCATTTTCCGCCCTTGTACTGCTCGACAACATAACCTGTCGCATCGGCATTCTTATCCCATTTGAGCGTTACTGTCCTGCTTGTCGTCTGAGAGGCTGTGAATGTGGTTACATTGGGAAGAACAGTGGTTGCAACGGCTCTGATATAGCCGCCGTACTGAACGGTAGAACCTGACACTTTACGCAGTCTTACACGGAATGTATAGGATGTACCGGGAGTAAGATTTGTGACGGTGAGAGCGCAATTGGCACTGCTGTCGGTCTTGGAAATCCGTACCCATTTGCCGCCCTTGTACTGCTCGACCTCATAGCCGCTGCCATCGGTTGACATTGACCACTCGAGCGTTATGAATTTTGGGTTTTGACGGGTTACTTTGAGGTTCTTGACATAGCCGAGAACGAGAATGTCGGTGTAGTCGGACTTGTAGGAAGAGCCGCAAACCGAGCATTTATGCAGGGTGTAGCCCTTTGCGTCATAGGTCGCATCGACCACGGTATCAACGTATTTATGACCCAACGGATCAAGCTCTCTTGTAAGCACCTTACCGCAGACTGTGCAGCTGCACCGTTGCTCACCGGGTTTAGTACAGTCTGGATTTTTGGTTGTTTTCCAGGCGGTATAAGTATGGTTTCCTGTGGGGAAACATATATTACATCTGTCTTTTTATCGCACTTCGTACAGTGGCGTGACTGCGAGCCTTGCTCGGCACAGGTGGGCGCTTTGTCGAGCGTCCATGTCGATGAAAAGCTGTGTCCTGTGGCATAAGTGGTATCTTCGGTTCTGTGGGAATTGCAGACCGTGCAACGGTAAGTTATACTGCCGTCATTTGCACAGGCTTCCGACTTTATTGCATCGACCTTATAATCGTGATAAAGATTCGACTTCGGAATGGTATAAGTTTTCGACGAACCTGTTGAAAAGTTGACTTTCAGTTCGCCGTCACTCTCACAGGTGGGCTTTTTGGTAAATGTTCTGCCGGTCGATGTGCCTGATGTATCAACAAGCAGGTTTTGAATTTCGTCACTGCCTGTCAGCTTTTGTGAAATCTCTCCATCCGGACAGATTACAAGTATGATTTCAGCCCAGTCGAAAGCATCATAACTGAAAGAGGTCACAGAGGCGGGAATGTTGAGCGAGATCAGATTCGTTGTCTGGAAGGCTCTGGATTCGACAGTGGTAAGTCCGTTACCCTCGATTATTACATTGCGTAAATTTTTGCATGAAGCGAAAGCGGCATAGCTTATCTTCTTGACGGTTGCAGGAATCGTAATATCAACTATATGGTTGTTTCCGCAGAATGCGTCGCCGCCGATAACTTCAACGAAGCTCGGTATTTTTGTCATTGACGAACCTGTGGCAGAAACAAGCGTTTTGCCGTCCTTAGAGTAAAGATCGCCGTTTATAGCCTGGAAATACTTATTGTTGCTGTCAACAGTGAATTTAAGACAGTTGTTTCCCGAGAATACATCGGCGGCTATAGTCTTTACCGAGCTTGAAATAGAAATGCTCTGTATGCGCTTTGTGTAAACGAAAGCGCCACGCCGGATCTCGGTAACTGTATTGGGTATGGTTACCTTTGAAACACCGATACAGCCTCTGGTAAACTCTTCTGCTATTACCTCTATCTTGTGACCGTCGATATATCCGGGGATATTCATAACGGTCTTGGTAGCCTTGTCATAGCCTTTTACCTCATCGTCAAACTGTATCCACGAATAAACAGCGTATTTGTTTTTTGAGATCTCTTTATAAAGGAATCGTGAATTCAACTTCTGTGAAATGAAAGTTTTCTGACCGAGTACGTCGCCGCCGATATAAAGCAGATAAACCGATCCGTCACCGAGCCTTACCGCAGTGGTCGCCATAGATGTGGCTGTTTTCATAGGTATCTCTTCATTTTCACTGTACGCATATCTTATTTTTGCGGTCAGACCGACCTCGCCCAGCATATAAACGGCGAGTTTTGCACTGGCAGAAGGATTGCCTGAACCGTTGAGCACCATAAGATACGGATCGGAATTGCTCTTGTCGTAAGTGAACGACGCCACATACGCCGCAACCTTATCCATCTTGGAAACGTCCGCAATGCCGTTGGGTATGTTCTTGGCGATATAGTCGGCGATTATCTGCTGTGCCTGCTCACGCTGTGCTTTTGTTGCAGAATCAAAAACGACCTCAATATCTTCCGTTACCACGTCGGATACCTCGGGAACATAGCTGTTTGCCGATACAGCAACAGCCGAGAGCGATACAATAACCGCAACAGACGCTATCACCGCCGGTATTTTCTTGAAAATGTTCATTTCTTCTTATCTCCTGATTTTCCTTATTTTATAACGTCAAACGTTATTTATGACTTTTCTTTTTCCCCTGCACCCCCGCACTGCTGAAACCCTTCCCACTCTGAGCCGTTTCGTAAAAATCGGCTATCAGCTTCATCAGCTTGCCGTCAAGCTCGTAGTATATCTGCTTATCGACCTTTTCGCTGAACAGTTCTCTTCTATTCTTGTTAGTCCTTTGTTTTTTCGGATAGGTCGTTTCAAAAAGCGTGTCAAGCTGTGCCTTGTACTTTATCGCTCTGTCGCTGTCAAGAGAGTTGTGACCCTTGTTCTTTTCGGTTATAAGAGTGATATTATCGTTTTTCTCAACATTGGCAAGTACGCTGTTTTTAAGGCTTATCGTCTTATCGTCCGTGCTGTGCAGTATAAGGAACTTAGTGCCGTTTGCGGTTGCTTTCGCTATTCCTGCGTGTGCTGTGTAGCCTGCCGCCTTGCCGTATTTCATACGCTCATACAGCTTTATATAGGCTCTAAGGACATATATCCATCTGCCCATCATAGCAGAGCCTTCTTCAAGCACCATTTCGCTTGTTTGGTCAAATCCGCTCTGTACGAATACCGCCTTTATATCATAAAGATGATAGCAATGCACAGCAGATACCGCATATCCTCCCCAGCTGTGACCGAACAGATACAGCGGAAGCGTGTTTGTCTTTGTGACGTAACTCAGCGCCGCATCAAGATCCTCCGCCGACTGAGGAAGCCCACGCAGTGACTTTCCTCCGCTTAAATGACTGCCACTGTTGTCAAAGGCGAATATCTTGTATCCCCGTCTTGCAAAATACGCTATTTCGGGCAGATAGCTGAGATGTCCGTCAAATATGCCGTGCGAGAAAACTATAAGTCCCCTGAAGCTGTCATAGCTTTCATCGTGGTAGTAAAACCCGGTGTATTTATAGCCTCGCTTTGACGGGAATGTGACCGGCTCATTTACAAGCCCCTTATAATCCTTAAGGTCGGGCAGATGTGCGGAATCGTATATCTCGAACCGCTTTCCGAAAACGCTCTCATAAAGTATAGCGGACAGCAGAAGGGATATTATCATTATCAGCAGTACAGCGCCGAGAATGATTCCGGCGACCGACAGCACCGAAAGAAAAACCTCCACCTGTTTTCCTCCTTATGCCTTTTTTATACGCTTGCTGTTCTTTTCCCAGTGTTCTATAATTCTTGTCTGACCACGTTCCACCGCAAGAGAATCCGCAGGAACGTTCTTCGTGATAGTCGAGCCTGCCGCAGTAGTCGCATTATCCCCGATAGTAACAGGCGCTATCAAATTTGTGTTACAGCCGATAAATGCGTTGTCGCCTATTGTGGTGCGGTACTTCTTTATACCGTCATAGTTTGCCGTTACACAGCCGCAGCCGAAGTTTACACCCTTGCCCACATCGCTGTCGCCGATATATGTAAGATGCGCTATGCAGGTGTTTATGCCGATTTCGGAGTTCTTGACCTCTACAAAGTCGCCTATCTTTACACCGCTGTGCAGATGAGTATTCGGGCGCAGATGCACAAACGGACCTGCCTTAGCCTTGCTGTCTACCTTGCTTTCGTGCGCCTGTACGTTGTTCAGGATAACGTTATCCTCTATAACGCAGTCGGCTATATAGCTGTTAGGACCTATCTCACAGCCGTTGCCGATAACCGTTTTTCCCTTGATTATCGTATTCGGAAGTATTACCGTATCGTGACCGATCTTTACATCCTTACCGATTATGATTCCGTCCGACAGAGGAATATCCACACCCTCGTCCATAAGCTCAGCGAGCTTTCTCTTTCTTGCGACTTCGTTCAGTGCGGCAAGCTGACTGCGGCTGTTTGCACCGAGTACAACGTCCGTGCTGTCTGCCGTGTATACGCCCTTCTTTTCGGCAACGGCAACAGTATCGGTAAGATAATATTCGCCTGCGGCATTGTTGTTGCCGAGCTTATCTAAAAGTCCGGACAGCTTTTCCGCCTTGAACCAGTAGATACCCGAGTTTATCTCTCTTACCTTTGCCTGTTCGCTGTCGCAGTCCTTCTGCTCAACGATAGCCTTGAAAGTATCGTTTTCCTTTATTATTCTGCCGTAGCCTGTGGGATTATCGACAATAGCGGAAACTACCGTAACATCGTTGCCGCTGTTTTTGTGATACTCATAAGAGCCTGTTATGGTGTCTGTGTCAATGAACGGAGCGTCACCGCACGCCACCAGTATATCCGCATTTTCAGCCTGTGCCTTTTCGATAAAAGATTTTGCCTGCATTACTGCGTGACCCGTACCGAGCCTTTCCTTCTGCTCAAATGCGGGGTATTCGCCGAGCGTATCAAGATAAGCCGTTACCTGCTCCTTGTGAGCGCCGACTATAACTGCGGTATTGTCAACTCCGGCCTGCTTTACAGCGTCAAGCACCCAGCGGAGCATAGGCTGAAACAGCACTTCGGCAAGAACCTTCGGCTTGTCGGATTTCATCCTTTTGCCATCACCTGCGGCAAGTATTACTGCGTATTTTTTGTTATCCAAAGTAAGTCATTCCTTTACAGATTTTTAGTAATTTATCGTGTGGTATAAAACCGCCATAATAATATTATTATCGCACATTTATCCGTATTTTTCAAGTGCTTTTTAAAAATAATTGCTTTTTTCATTTCACTGTGGTAAAATAAACGATATAGACGGCTTTGAAATGCCGTTTCTGACTGTCGAAAAACCTATATGATTTTTGAAAATGGGGTCGCAGGGGCGGAGCCCCCGACAGGGACTAGGGGCGGTAGCCCCACACTCAGCCCCGGCACGGACGCCGGGCGTGTATGCCCAAAGGCTCTGCACGATGCAGAGCCAACAAAGCATACACAGCCTTTCACGGGGGAAAGGGGTTTGGGGATAGGGATAATAAATTAGAAGTTTATTTCAAAAACAGACTTTTTCTACAAGCCGAGACAGCATTAAAATGCCGTTTTCACGGCACTGCAATAATTCTATTCTGAAAGGACAGCAAAAATGGCTGAAACTTATATATCCATCGAAAAAATACGCTCACTCGCCGAGGTCGGCACAATAGACGAGTTTAAAGACAGTACGGATATGAATGAGATATTCGCCGCCTGCGCTATCGCAAGCAAGGAATACCTCGGTCTTATTCCTTATGACGAACAGCTTACCGCCGCCGCAGAGCTTACAAAGGGCAGAATAACCGAGATGAAAACGGGCGAGGGCAAGACGCTTTGCGCTGCATTTGCCGCAAGCTATATGGCGAAAAACGGTCACAATGTCAGAATACTCACCTTCAACGATTATCTTGCAAAGCGTGACAGCGAGTGGATGAAGCCGATATATGACGCACTCGGCATAAGCTCGGCTTGTATTTTACATTCGACAGATATTGCGGATAAAAAAGAGATGTATAAAAATCAGATAGTATATATAACCGCAAGAGAGGCAGGCTTTGACTTTTTGCGTGACTTCGTTGCGAATACGCCTGAGGACTGCGTGCAGACGGATTTCGACTTCTGCATAGCCGATGAAGCTGACAGCATGATGATAGACGAGGCAAGAGTACCGCTTGTAATAGCAGGTGAAACCGCCGTAAAGCCCGATGAAAAGCTGCCCGAGGTATACGAGTTTGTCAAGGATTTTGACAGCGGTATGTATGAGATAAACGAGGAGCTTGGCACTATCTACCTTACCGAAAAGGGCGAGGACAAGTGCGAGGAGCTTATAACGGACGGCTCAGGGCTTTATGACGAGGAGAACAACGAGCTTCTGATACGCATTACGGATTGCCTTAAAGCGTGCTTCCTGCTTAAAAAGGACGTTGATTATATCGTCAAGGACGGCAATATAAGAATAATAGATGAGTTCACAGGCAGAGCGGCTGAGAACCGCCGTTATCCCGGCTCGTTACAGCCTGCGGTCGAGCTTAAGGAGGGCATCACCTGTACGAGCAGGGGCGTTATTATGGGCGTTGTGCCTATGCAGTTCTATCTGCGCCGTTATCCGCTTCTCAGCGGTATGACCGGTACTGCGAAAAGCTCGGAGGACGAGTTCTGGCAGTTATACGACCTTAAGGTAACCGTTATACCTACCCATACGCCCTGCAGACGTGTCGATCACCCGTATGAAGTATATCTCACAAAAGCGGCAAAGGACAACGCAATTATTGATTGCATAAAGACCGCCCACGCAAAGAATCAGCCTGTGCTTGTCGGAACGTCAAGCATTGAGCTCAGCGAGGAGCTGAGCGGTCGTCTTGCGGCGGAGGGTATCACCGCAAACGTACTAAACGCAAAGAACGATGAGCTTGAAGCCGAGATAATAAAAGAAGCCGGCAGACCCGGCGCTGTCACCATATCAGCCAATATGTCGGGCAGAGGTGTTGACATAAAGCTGGGCGGCGCTGACGAATCGCAGAAGGACGAAGCTGTAGCGGCAGGCGGACTGCTGATACTCGGCACATTTATGAGCGAGAGCGAACGAGGCGATATGCAGCTGCGTGGCAGAAGCGGCAGACAGGGCGATGTGGGCGAGAGCCGTTTCATAATTTCTCTTGAAGACGAGATTATGACAAAATACGAGATAAAGAAGTTAATACCGAAAAGGCATTATCCTACCGCCGAAACGGGCAGACCGATTGACGATAAGATTGTACTGCGTGAGGTAGACCGCATTCAGCGTATAGCACAGGGTGATACGCTCGAGTTGCGTAAGCGCCTGCTTAAGTTCACTATGATAGGCGAAAAGCACCGTGACGCAGTGTTCGGCAGAAGAAAAGCATTCCTGACAGGCGAGTCTGAGGTCGATATATGGCAGAACGAATTTGCCAATGATTACAGCACAGCCGTACAGAAGTTCGGCGAGGACAAGGTAAACGCCCTGCAGAAGCGTGTCATATTACAGGTAATAAACGAATACTGGAGCGATTATCTCGATTACACCTCCTATCTGCGTGACGGTATCCACCTCACGAGAATAGGCGGCAAGAATCCTGCCGATGAGTATAACATAACCTGCGAGGAATTTTTCTCAGGTATGGAGGAGCAGGTGATAGATACTATGGGCGAGCGGCTTCAGACGCTTCTCAGCCTTGATAATATAGACGATTTTGTTATAAATACTCCGACAGAGCTGTGGACATATACGCTTAACGAAAGCGGAGAGGAACTGCTCAAAAAGAGCTTTATCGAAACGGCGCTTTCCGAAGAGGAGGAAGAAAGCTATTATGATAACGGCGATGACAGCGACAGCAGGGACGAAGACGAAACGGAAGAACAGACAGACGAAAAGCCGGCAAAAAAAGGCTTTTTCGCAAAATTATTCGGTAAGAAGGATTAAGATATAATGGCAGACTGCATAGCGGCAATATCAACACCTATGGCAAGCGGCGGTGTTTCAATGATAAGAATATCAGGAGCGGACGCACTTGAAGTTGCGGCAAAGGTATTTATACCGAAGTACCCCGTGCGTGATATCGAAAAGATGGACGGCTATACCGCCGCATACGGAGATATTACGGCGGACGGTACAAAGCTCGATGACGGAGTGCTTTTAATCTTCCGTGCGCCCCACAGCTATACCGGAGAAAACACAGCCGAGATAACCTGCCACGGCGGCATCCACGTTACCAAAAGGGTACTGCAGGCGGTATTATCCGCAGGCGCAGTAATGGCTCAGGCGGGCGAGTTTACAAAGCAGGCGCTCGTAAACGGCAAGCTGTCGCTGACAGAAGCAGAGGGTGTAATTGACCTTATAAACGCAGGCAACGATCAGCTTCTTTCCTGTGCGAGAGCGCAGACGGACGGTGCATTATACCGCAGGATAGAGGCGCTGTGCGAGGAGATAATAGCTATTACATCGGAGATAGCCGTATGGATAGATTATCCCGATGAGAGCGAGGACGAGGACGAAATAGCAAAGGCGGACTGGCTGAAAAGCGTCACCGCCGTAAAAGAAAATATCGACAGCCTTATAGCAACGTACGACTGCGGAGAGATACTCAGAAACGGCATCGCCACAGCCATAGTCGGAAAGCCCAACGCAGGAAAGTCAACGCTTATGAATCGGCTTACAGGCGTACAGAAAAGCATAGTGACCGATATTGAGGGTACTACCCGTGATATAGTCGAGGATACGGTACAGCTTGGCGATATAATGCTGAAGTTAGCCGATTGCGCAGGCATAAGGGAAACGGAAGATACTGTTGAGAACATCGGCGTACAGCGTATGATAGAACGTATAGGTACGGCACAGCTTATCCTTGCGGTATTTGACGGCTCAAGAGAGCTGTCCGATGACGACAAGCGGCTGATAGAGCTTCTCCACGGTAAGACGGTAATCCCCATAATAAATAAATCCGACCTTGAAGCAAGGGCGGACACGGCATTTATAGAAAACGAACTCGGTAAAGCGGTAATAATCAGTGCAAAGACGGGTGGCGGCGCAGACGAGCTTGAACAGGCAATAAAACAGCGTTGCGGAATAAGCAATCTTGATGCAGGCGCAGGCTTCCTCGCAAACGAGCGTCAGCGGCAGTGCGCCTTATCGGCACAGGCGGCGGTCGACAGAGCCTATAACGCACTTCACGGCGGTATGACCGCAGACGTTGCAGGGCTTGAGCTTGAAGCGGCGCTTAGCAGCCTTTATGAGCTTAGCGGCAAGACCGCAAGCGAAGAGGTAATAGACAGAATATTTTCACGCTTCTGCGTGGGAAAATAAGAGTAATAAAGGCGGTACTCATTATACGGGTACCGCCTTTCAGTTTGCCGAAAAAACCATTTTTATTAAAGCTACACAGTGAAATATATCACCAACACCACCTGAAACACTTCCCTTGCCGATAAGGCATTAATAATTTCGTGAGTGTATCAGTGCAACTGCTCTAACATTGACTTTTCAAAAAACGCCACTAACCTGAGATATATGTACTAATATGCGGACGTGTAGCGTTAAGCGTCCCTGCATTGACAGGATATACAATGTTCAGGTGGTTATTCGAGTTTCACTAACACCCCGACGGGGTGTGGGTATGGGTAAGGAAAGAGGGAGCAAGAGGGAGAAA
>ERZ1027266.1185-NODE-1185-length-14520-cov-8.810232_pt1 | contig 14520 bp, 18 predicted proteins | sample MGYA00519257_ERZ1027266 | MGnify/ENA primary metagenome ERZ1027266 (study PRJEB26926, sample SAMN06164683) | human gut metagenome | biome: ENVO:00009003; feature: ENVO:2100002; material: ENVO:00002003 | host: Homo sapiens | place: USA | collected 2012 ... | reverse complement strand
TGTATAAGAGACAGTTTAAATACAACCCTTGTTTAAATAAATAAAGCCTTTATTTTAATTATAATCATTGGTTTCTGTTTTTTTTAGCCTTTGGATATGATTTTTCTGACCTTGGACTAATTATTTATATGGGCTTGTTCTCATCTTTTTGTTTGTTTTTATTCCTATGGTATTTTACTGATATTCGTTGGTAGCTTGACGAGTTGGGTCGCATAAGTCGTCACCAAGCGCTTCCTTAAGAAGAGACATTTGTCCGCCACGCCTCAGGATATCTATGCGTGAGCGTATCCAGTCGGTGACTCTTCTTATGTCTTTTTCTTCCGTCATTTGGCTTGTTTTTTATTTATTAGTGAGCATTATCCATAAAAGATAAACACGAATATTGTTCTTTTTTGCTGGTTTAATTACAAAATCCTTGTCTATATCACCAATATTGTTGCGTTTGCAAGCTTGCAAATGTACAAATAATTTGTATGGTGGTTATAATACTGTAAATTTGGCGGCATGTTTAATTAAAATATTGATGAGTATGAAAGGACATTTATTATTGATTGTTGTGAGTTTTTTGTTCTCTGCCAATGTAATGGCACAAGACAAAAGGAATTCTGATAAATGGAGTCACCAACTTTAAAACATGTTTCCGAAACGAGAGGAAGCCCCCACTGATGGCAACAAACAAAAGGAATAAGAATCCATAAAACAGATAACCCAAATAAACATCCGAAGATGAAAACACTAAAACTATTTGCATTACCATCCGCGCTTGTTATCCTTGGGACGAAGTGAAAAGTATTTTATTCAGAAAAGAAAATTGATACAGATATGAAAGAAAACAAACTTTACACTCCTAGACTGATCGGCTCATTCCTTCTGAGTAGTATCATAGGATGGGGACTGAACATTCTGGTTTCCCTGGTTCTTGTGTCAACGTTGGTGCTCGTACCGATGCTCTTGAACAGCATCTTCGACTTCAGTTTCGGCGACGCGCTACATTATGCTTCGATTCCCGTTATAGGGAGATTCATGGCGATATACGATGGAGATGACTTCCCGATAAGACTGACGATTCTTATTGTGTTTTTCATTGTCGTCATTGCCCTTGTCATTTTGGGAGGTTTGGCTTCAGCGCTGATCAAAATAGTACAAGGATCAAGGGTTATGACCATATTGTCAGGAATAGTATTTCTGCTGAACTTCATCAACATCATCTGCGTATTGTTCTTCGACAATGAATATAATCCCGACCTGCACGGTTTCTGGTATAATGTCGTGTCTATCTGTCTGCTTGTCATATTGTTCCTGACAGATAGTGTTATTATAATGTGCTGTTGGAATGATGGGGAAATAGAATAATTAATTTTATAATTCAAATTCATAACATATATAATCATGCGTAGAATATATACATGTATAGTAATTATATTTTTCATATTGGTATCATGTTTTGCCGGATGGTTGCTTTGTGATATAGCCCCGAATGAGACTTATACTTGGTATTCTGGCATCTGGCACGGATTGTTCTTCTTTCAGAATCTTATCCTTAGTTGGTTCACTGACGCTCTGTACAAGGCTGAGTATTACACTACAGCATACAATGTGTCTTGGTGGTTTTTCACTTTCATATCCTGTTTTTGTTGGGTGCCTATTACAATTCGCTTTTGCGTGGAAGCAATTAGTTTTTGGAAGGAGATAACAGGAGATGATTACTGATTTTTTTGTTAACCTTTGCAGAATGTCCGACATAAAGAGAAACGGGATTATTCATTAAAAAATAGCAAAAAGAATATATGACGAGAAAATTGATACAGTTTGATGATATACCAACATGCGTCACAAGTAACCTGATAAAGGTAGTTGGTGTTGGTGGAGGAGGATGCAATGCTGTCAGGAACATGTACGACGAGGGCATCAAGGATGTTGCTTTCGCTGTGGCAAACACGGATAGTATGGTGTTGGAGAAATCTCCAGTTGCAGTTAAGGTTCTGCTTGGCGACAGCGGACTTGGTGCAGGAGGGAATCCGGAAGTGGGAAAGGAAGAGGCAGAAAAGAGCGAAGAGAAAATCGGCGCACTGTTTGACGACGAGACCAAAATGGTGTTTATCACAGCCACAATGGGTGGAGGAACAGGAACAGGGGCCGGTCCTGTGGTGGCGCGAATAGCCAAGTCAATGGGTAAACTGACGATAGGAATAGTCACCATACTCTTTTATTTTGAGAAGGAACGGAAAATAATAAAAGCTCTCAAGGGAGTAGAAGAGATGAAAAAGAATGTTGACGCACTGCTGATAATCAACAACGAACGGCTTTGTGACATCTACTCTGATTCAAGAATGACCGTCATGGAGTCATTCAAAGTGGCGGACAATGTGTTGTGCGATGCAGTGAAAAGCATATCTGAACTTATAACAACCGAGGGATACTTGAACCTTGACTTCCGTGATGTAGAGTCAACGATGAAGGCTGGCGGTGGTGCTATTATGGCTATAGGCAGGGCAAGTGGTGAACTTCGTGTGCAGAACGCCATCCTTGATGCTCTGAACTCTCCGTTGCTGTATGGATGTGATGTAAGCAAAGCTAAACGCATACTGTTCAATATATATACCGGTCCTAATGCTCCGCTTATCGTAAATGAACTGAAAGAGCTTGATGTATTTATGGACGAATTGGATCCTATGATTGACGTTATATGGGGCGAGTCAGAGGACAACAGTCTTGGTGAGGATGTAAAGATTGCCATTCTTGCTACAGGACTTGATGACGAAGACTATGGTTTCAGAAGCGTTGTCAAACATGATACGGACACTGATGCGGAGTATTATAGTAAGATGATAAGAAAGCTGTATCGTACTGATACTGATAAAAAGGATTTGCCAATGTCTGATCGTAATATTCGGGATGGTGTTGATACACAGACTGATATTCCGTTTATTGTCACAAATGCTGAACAACAAGGTTCCACTTCAACCTCTGGAGAATCGAGAGATAATTGCATTAAGGATTATGGAGATGAACATATTGAAAGCGAGTTGGAAGAAGATACGCTTGAAAAAGAAGACTATAACAATCCTGCATCGTCTTTCCTGCAAAGAGTAATGAACAGAATAAAGATTTTTGCTGAAAAATCGTTGGTGGAAGAATAGTATAATTTAATAAAAAGTAGATAAACTTGGTTGTCATATAAAATATGGTTTGATATGTCAGAGAGTTTGGATAATAAAATAGGTAAAGAGATTCGTCGCTGGAGAACTTTCCGGCGGCGGAGTGTGTTTGTAGGTGCGTTTATGCTTATGCTTGCCATGTTCATTATGGCGGGTACGTTGAGAGCAGATAGGATGAGGTCTGTAACCATCAAGAAGTTAAAGACGCAGAACAATGATGTCCGTCGGCAACGCACAGATGGTAACATTGTGTTCTGTGTGCCGAAAGGATTCAGCTGCAAAGACAGTGTATTTGCGGGTTGCAGGTTTTTCTTCCTTGAAGATGAATCTGAAACCGAAATTACATTGAACAGCGGTTTTGACAGTGATGACTCGCCCGAGCATATAAATTTCATCTACAGCGATTTGGGTGGTGAAGCAATGGATGGATATGAGTCTACTGTCGTTGCAGATGTCACGAAGTCGGACAAGAGGGGCACCAAGTGTATAAGAGTGAAGAAATACACAGGCCAAGGCATAGTTGTGTATTGGAGATTTGCCGCACTGTTTGACAAGGAAACAGGAATGATGTGTCTTGTCTCTGCATACGACAAGGGCAATGGCGACTATCTGGAACCTTTGCTTGAGTCAGTACGCTTCAATCGTCATTCCAAGAAATAGTTTGATGCAACACTTAGAATATATTCCTGTTCTCCGCCACTTCGCGGTATTTCCGTTCGTCGAAGGTATAGAGAGTGCTGGGGCGGCCGATGGTTTTCTGTTGTTCTTCGGTGGGGATGATATAGCCCAAAGAGGTGAGCTTCTTGTGGAAGTTGCGACGGTCGAACCTCTTGTCGAACACCACCTCATAGATGGTCTGGAGCTGGGAGATGGTGAATGTCTTGTTGAGCAGACGGAAGGCGAGAGGTTCGTAGGTTATCTTCCATCGAAGCTTGTCGAGGGCAAGGGTGATTATCTCCTTATGGTCAAAGGCGAGCTGGGGCAGACTGTTTACGGGAAACCATTGTGCCTTTGCTGCATCGTCGCCGGCAATGACTTCGTATTTCTCCTGGCGTACGAACGCCATGAAGGCTATGGTCATCACGCGCTCCCTCGGGTCGCGGTCTACTGCGGTGAACGCCTGCAGCTGTTCGATATAGATATCCTTTACGCCGGTCTCCTCCTGCAGCTCCCTCAGGGCACCCTGTTCGGCGGTTTCGTCTATCTTCATGAAACCGCCGGGGAGAGCCCAGCTACCCTTGTATGGTTCAATGCCGCGGTTGATGAGAAGCAGGTTGAGTTTAGTGCCGTCGAAGCCGAACACGATGCAGTCGGTTGTCACGGCGGGATGGGGATATTTATAAGTATACATATTATATATTGTCTTTTGGGTTTTGCCGATTAATTATGTTTATGAGTATAAAGATAATGCAAATCGAACGCAGAACAACAAGCTTGCTTGATTGTTATGCTGAGATGCAGCTTATCTTATACAAAGATAATGCAAAGTTAGTTCTTTTCCTTAATAATAAAAGGCATTTATGTAATTATTACGCAAAAGAAAGTTAAAAGACACCTTGTTTGCGTATTATTTACGCATAATACTTTGTTCCTATGCAAATCCTTCCTATATTTGCAGCAACATTAAAACATAATAGATATGAAGAACTTATTGATGTCTGCCGCTATCGGCGATATTGCCGGCAGCGCCTACGAGGGAAGAAGCCGCAGGACTAAGGATTACGACGCAGTGAAGATGTTCTCGTCGAGGGCACGTTTCACGGATGATACGGTATTGACCTTTGCTTGTGCCGAGGCTTTTCTGCACGGTTTGGACATGGCGTCAAACCTCTGGATGTGTGGCAACCAACATATTGACGCAGGTTTCGGCAGTAGGTTCAAGCTGTGGCTCGGCGACCATTACCATCTGCCTTATCGCAGCTTCGGCAACGGCAGTGCCATGCGGTGCTCATCAGCAGGATGGCTGGCACATACGGAGGAGGAGTGTATAAGGCTTGCCACGGAGACGGCCCTCCCCTCACACAACCATCCGGAGGGCATAAAGGGGGCTGTGGTTGCAGCCCGCTGTATCTTCCATCTGAAAAACGGAAAGGACAAAGACTTCATCCGGCAGGAGATTCTCGACAAGGAGTATCCCTTCTGGGCTGGAAAGAGCTATGAGGAAATCAAGCCCGCCTATTCCTTCGACTCCACTTGTCCGGGGAGTGTCGGTCCGGCAATAATCAGTTTCCTTGCGTCGAAAGACTATGTGGACTGTCTGCGTCTCGCCATATCCCTTGGCGGCGATGCCGACACGTTGGCTGCAATCTCCGGTCCTATGGCATACGCCTTCTATCGGGAAATGCCCGAGCCACTGGTTTATCAGGCTCTGAAGAAGCTTCCGGAATGGATGCAGAAGACCAATGATGAGTTTGACGAGAAGTGTGGCATTGAATAAAGATAATAATAACAACCTCTGCAAATCGTGCGGACTTAAAATAGAATAACAATTATGGGAACAAAAGATTTATGCTTGCGTTTGTTGAAGAATATGAACATCGAAGTGCATGAAGCCGAAGACAGGGAAGACACCTATTGCTTTGAATATTATGGTGAGCATCTGAGTGTGAGGATGAATAATGAGAGTAAGTTTATTGTCTTGTACGATACGTTCTGGAAGAAATATCCGGCAGGGAATCTTGAAATGGTTTCCCTTGCACGCAATGCTGTCAACAGGGCGAATATTGCATACAACGGCTTCAAACTCTTCTATACATTTGTCGAAGATACAATGTGGATTCATTGCAACACTTGCGAACTGCTTATACCTGAAATTTCTGGTTTGGCGGAGTATTTCAAAGGTGTATTAGAGAACTTCCTCTATTCTCATAAAGCTTTTGATGATGTCGTGTTTGAATTGATGGAAGAGGAAGGAAAAAAAGGTCAGTAACAGTCAAAATCCCATGTAATGCCATTCCTGGTATTTGCATTAAGATATCAACCTTTAAACACAAAAGATTATGACAAAACGATATATATGCTATTTTGCTTCGTTTATGGTGCTTGTAGAGATTATAATGTCGGTTATAGGCATGGATTTCGGTTTATGCGTTGCTGTGGCAATCGTTGCGTGTGGCATAGCCGGTACTTTGTATGTGTGGCGCAAACCGGAAGATGATGAAGAAGAAGTTGACTATACGACAGCTGAAGAAAAAAGAAAAAGAAAAGTAAGAATGACAGATACTGTATGTTTGGATTTACAGACAAAAAACAGCAGAAAGAATATGACCACAACGGAGTTGTGTCAGGACTTATTGGAGAAATTGAATTGCGAATACGAGCAGGATGAAGAAAGCAAGGAGCAATACTATTTTAAATATAAGGGAGTGAATCTTTGCTTGATAGTACATGATGGAATGAAATTCGCAAGGATATTTGATATGCATTGGATGAAATATCCTGTTTGTAATCTTGAGATGTTTTCCTTGGCGTGCAAGGCGGTGAATGAAGTGAATAAGCGCAGCTGGAGAACAAAGGTTGTATATACTATCGAGGATGGAATATTGTGGATAAATTCAGATGCCCTTATGGCGCTGGACTATGGTATATCTGATCTGGACCAGTACTTCAGCTCTACGCTTGACTGTCTGCTTGACTGCCGTAACTTTTATGATGATGTGATGTACGATTTGCTGAAAGGGAGTGATGGTAATGATAGCGAAGCATAAATCACGCAAGCATTATCCCGAACTACGGTAACTAATGACAAATTTATTTAAACTGACATACAATATGAAACGATTAAACATCATTCTGGCAGTTCTGTTGCTGCTCTGTCTGTTCAAGATGCCTTACGGCTACTATACGTTGATGAGGCTGGCGGCAACGGTTGGGTTCGCCTATATGGCGTACAAGTATTATGAAATGAAGAAGGAGGCGCTGGTATGGACCTTTGGAGCATTGGCCCTGCTGTTCCAACCGCTGGTAAAGATAGCGTTGGGCAGGGACGTATGGAATATCGTGGATGTCGCTGTGGCGGTTCTGCTGATAGTGCTGACGTTTGCGGTAGGCAGGAAAGACAATTGAAAAACTGATTAAAATATAAACATATAAAACAGATGATTATGACAAACAATTATTATGATGCTCTCGCACAGCTGAGAGACGAAGAGATGAAAGAAGAAGTTATGAACAGAATGGCAGAAGAGACTATGAAGGAAGAATGTCTGACGGAGGAGCATATGGCGCAAATTGCCGCAGAGGAAGCCGCCGCTCCTATTCTGTGCATATCGAATACCGGTGACACCTATATTGATAGAGTTGACAATAATGAAAAAGACAGTTTTGATGAAGAGGATGATGAGGATTTTTATGATGAAGAGGAATCATACGGTTACCAATGGACAGAACAAGATTCATGGGATGCTCTGACGGATGGAATGTATGGTGAAATGCCAAGCAATCCTTTAGAGTATGATGCAATGATGGATGCAATGGGATATTAACAAGGAGAAACAGGCATGGCCATATGTCAAATTGCCAAGCTCTTATTGGTGCGGAATAAGATAAGTTACATTAAACCTTTCACCACACCGCGTATCCTGGAGATTTATAAAAGAGAAGAAAGATGGCATTCGCCATATCCGGAAGAACCGTTCTTCAAACGCAATTCCTGCGTCAAGCCGAAGTCATCTCTTAATGATGATGCAAAAAATGAGCAATCGCCATTTGCGTCAGAAGGAGAGCTGGAGCTGTTTATAAGCGAAAACCCTGTACTTCAACAATTGGCCGAGAAACTTAAATTGCCACCAATTGCACTTGATGACAAAGCTGCCGGCAATAGCGAATGTCCGTTTTGATTCCAATATCGCATCAGGGTTGTTCAGACTTGTAGAGATGCTACGACAAGGAGAATAAGCATGGCTCACATTTTTGCAGTTAAACCAATATATTGTTTTGCCACAAAACAAATTATGGCTATATTTGTGGCATCTATTGACTATTGACCAAATTCAACACATTATGTTTTACGGCTATACATGGAAACAAAAGAATCCCCCCACGCCAGAAGAAGAAAAGGCGGAGAAGGAGCGCATGCGAAAGGAACGACGCAAAGAGATTATCGGGACGGCAATACTTCACACTCTGTTGCTGCCCATATTGCTGCCGGTAGCTGTTGTCGTTCTTGTTTATGTAGGTATAGAGAATTGTGTGGAGAAGATAAAGGAATGGAAAAAGAACGGATGGAAACGCAGTAAGAAAGATGTGGAAAAAGAAGAAAAGTTGGAACTACGTCCGAAGCTGCTGTCGCACACCATCACGACGTGCAACCACGAGTTGCCGGCGCTGTTCGACAGACACTACGTAGTATACGTGGAAACGGAATACAACCAACCGCTCAACTCCTTCATCTGCAACAACATGGAATACATACGCAAAGGATTCTTGGAGAGAAACTACCATTTCGTATATATTCCCGAGCTGAAGAATCTTTCTGATGAAGACCTTGCGTGCGCCTTCCCTCTCGACACAGCATCGATGACTGATGATATAAGGAACGACATTCGCAACATCTCCACCGAACAGTTCTCTCATATGTTCGCCTCTCTTATCGGTATGGACTTTAGCGGCAGCAAGGCAGGACTGATGAGTCTACACCGTTATCGCGGCGACGAAGGATGCAGAATACCCGACATTGATTGTTCGGAATCCCACTTTGTCTATGTAGACCTGCAGGACTGTTGCCCCGACAACATCAAGGAGGCTTTCGAAGAGTATTTCAAGTTCTACGCCACTGAATTGAGACCCGGTATCTTCTGCACACGTCCAAGGGAAGAATACCCTCTTGACGACTGGCAGGAAGGCGAATCCGACGGAAATCAGAACGACATCCCGGACTTTTTGTTTTATTATGACCAGCAGAAGATGTTGGGCATAGCCGAGGAGATAAGACAGAGAGTGGAAATTCTGAGGCAGGGAGGATATATCGAACTGCTCCTGCATACGCTCGGCGCAGACCTCGTGAAGCAGATCAACGACTCACGGAAGACCGCCACTCCACTGATGCACCTCAATATATCCGACAACCTGCGGATATTCATCCCGGAACTGGACAACCGGGAGATGAAGATGCCTGCCCTCGCCCGTGCCTTGTATGTGTTCTATCTCCGCCATGAGGAAGGAGTGGAGTTCAAATTCCTCTCGGAGTTCACAGAAGAGCTCTTCTCACTCTACCGCCTCGCCAGCAACCGTCTCGACGATACCCGGCTGCGCGCCACGGTGGACAGTCTGGTGAACCCTACGGAAAACAAGATCAACGAATGTGTGAGCAGAATAAAAACGGCGTTCCTCAGTGTTATGGACGAATATGCGGCACGCAACTACTGTCTGCAAATGCGCAGCAAGGAATTCAGAAAGGAAGCCTCAGATGAGGAAGGCAAGGTGAGGCTGTTCAAGGACATGGCGAAATACATTTCTCTGCCGCGCCATCTGGTCAGCTATCCGGATGCCGTCAGACAGGTGCCTGTCATAAAGGGCAGCAGTTTCCATGACAGAACCCTTATGGAGGAAGAGTTCGACCGTCGGCTCGACAGAATGAAAGAAGCGGTAAACTGGTTTACGAATCTGGATAACAATAAAAGCTTCTTCGGCAAGAAGAAGCGCGAGGCGGAGAAACAGCGTCTGCGCTCGGAACTGGTGGAGGCATCTATGGCTGTGCTCGAAATGCAACCGAATAATTTTCTTGCCCACTTCAACCTCGGCGAAGCATATTGCAACGCAGTGGACTTCGACAAGTCCATCCACGAAAACACAATGCTCATCGAGCACGACGCCTACACATGGAATGCCTCGTATATCAACCGTGCGGAAGCTTATCTATACGCCGGAGAATACGACAGGGGACTTGCCGACATTAACAGCTATTTCAATTCCCTTCGCCGATGGAAAGAAGGTGATGAGGAAGCCGATAGAATAAAGGCGTTGCTGATGAAGGCTAAAGTGGAAAGTTGACAGAATTATTAAAAATAGATGCATAAATGTACTTTTTTCCTTTATACAGGTTGGTATTTGAAAAAAAATATGTAAGTTTGCTTTGATTTTAATATAATATCATAATCCATGAACTGGAAAAAACTACAGAATGGCTCCGATATAAGGGGCGTGGCACTTGAAGGTGTTGAGGGAGAACACGTGAATCTGACACCTGAAGTGACTGAAATAATTGCAAAATCGTTTGTAAAATGGCTTGGTAACACTACCGGAAGTGATGACCTCACGGTGGCAATAGGTACAGACTGCCGTCTGTCTGGCGAAAGCATTAAGGAAGCCTTCGTCAAAGGGGCAATGCAGGCTGGCGCAAATGTCGTTGACTGTGGACTGGCTTCCACACCGGCTATGTTTATGTCCACCGTAAGCGCACCGACGATGGCTTCGGCAGCTGTGATGGTTACTGCAAGCCATCTGCCGTTCAACCGTAACGGACTGAAGTTCTTTACTCCTAAGGGTGGACTCGACAGCAAGGACATTGCCGCCATACTCGACATTGCAGAAAAAGGCGACTATGCTTCCACAAAAGCAGAAGGATGCAGCTCTACGTTTGATTTCATGACGGTCTATTCGCATCATCTTGCCCGCTACATCCGTGGCGGAGTAGGGTCCGATGACTATCTGCATCCTCTTTCAGGCATGCACATCATCGTTGATGCCGGCAATGGCAATGGCGGATTCTTTGAAAAGGTGCTCCGTTCGCTTGGTGCCGACACCACGGGCAGCCAGTTCCTTAATCCCGACGGACATTTCCCTAACCATATTCCTAATCCAGAAAATGCCGATGCTATGGCTTCGGTATGCAAGGCTGTGGTAGAGAGCCATGCCGACTTGGGAGTAATCTTCGACACCGATGTTGACCGCTCCGCTATCGTCGACCACAAAGGAGAGCCTATCAACCGTAATGCGCTCATTGCACTTATCGCTGCCGTGATACTCGAAGAGCATCCGGGCAGTACGGTTGTTACCGACTCCGTAACGTCTGACGGACTGGCTGACTACATCAAGTCGAAGGGTGGCAAGCATCATCGCTTCCGTCGCGGCTACAGAAATGTTATTAATGAAGGAAAGCGACTTAATGAAGCCGGCGAAGAGTGTTGGCTGGCAATAGAGACTTCTGGCCATGCTGCATTGCGTGAAAACTATTTCCTTGACGATGGTGCCTATCTTGCAGCTAAGCTTATAATCCATGCAGCCAAGCTGAACAAGCAGGGAAAACAGTTGCAGGACATCATCTCTACTCTCAAACAACCGAAGGAGAGCAAGGAGATAAGGATAAAGATAACACAGACGGACTTCAAAGCGTATGGTCAGAAGGTGCTTGAGGATATGAAGACCAAGTTTGCCGAAGTGCCAGGCTGGACTCTTGTTGAGCCAAACTATGAGGGTGTGCGTGTTAGCTGCACCAATGGCGATGAAGAGGGATGGCTGCTGTTGCGCATGTCGCTCCACGACCCAGTGATGCCTCTCAACATAGAGAGCAATGTGGAAGGCGGCGTTGCCGTGATAGAAGGCAAGCTGAAACAGCTCGGACTGTTATAACAAAAGGACAAGTAGACGAGTAGACAACTCGTCTACTTTTTACAAGTTGAAAGCCTGCCACTCTGGAGCGTCGGGTAGGGGAGCCTCCACGCATATCGGTTGTTTTGACACCGGATGAGTGAACTCCACACGACGTGCAAGCAGCGATATGCTGCCATCTGGGTTGCTACGCTTTGCTCCATACTTCAGGTCGCCCTTTATCGGACAACCGATGCTTGCCAGCTGGCAGCGAATCTGATGGTGGCGTCCGGTGAGCAGCTTCACCTCAATGAGCGTATAGTTGTCGGATGCACCGATAACCTTGTATTTCAGAATAGCCTTTTTAGCTCCCGGTTTCTCGTGGTCGTAGGAGTAGCTTTTGTTCTGCTTCTCGTTTCTCACGAGCCAGCTTTCTATTGTGCCTTCCGACTGCTGTGGTCGGTTTTTGGTCAGAGCCCAGTAGGTCTTGTGAACGTCGCCGGTACGGAACATGTCGTTGAGACGTGACAGAGCCTTCGACGTGCGGGCAAAGACAACCAGTCCGCTCACGGGGCGGTCGAGTCTGTGCACCACTCCGAGGAAGACATTTCCCGGTTTGGCGTAAGCCTCCTTGATATATTCCTTTACGATGTCCGACAGCGGCTTGTCGCCAGTCTTGTCGCCTTGTACTATCTCGCCGCTTTTCTTGTTGACGATGATGATATGGTTGTCTTCGTAGACTACGTTCATTGTTTAAAAGATATAGAAACAACAAACACCCACCCTGTGTCAGTCCCCTTTGGGAAAGATATGAGGGTGGGATGTTTTGTTTGTTGTAGATTATAAAGTTTCTTGAAATCTAAACTCTAAGTTCAATTACATGTTCATACCGCCGTCAATCTGGATAACCTGACCGCTTACGTAGCTTGACATGTCAGAAGCCAGGAACAGACATACGTTGGCGATATCCTCAGTCTGACCGCCGCGGCGCAGAGGAATCTTCTTCATCCAGTCCTTGCGGATGTCCTCTGGCAGCTGTGCTGTCATGGCAGTCTCGATGAAGCCAGGAGCAACGGCATTTGCACGTACTCCCTTAGGACCGAGCTCCTGTGCAATACTCTTGGCGAGGGCAATCATACCAGCCTTTGAAGCAGCATAGTTACACTGTCCAGCGTTGCCGTGTACACCTACTACAGATGCCATGTTGATGATAGAACCGCCACGCTGACGGAGCATGATAGGAGAGCAAGCGTGGATGAAGTTGAATGCAGACTTCAGGTTCACGTTCAGCACAGCGTCCCACTGAGCCTCGCTCATGCGGAGCATCAGTCCGTCCTTTGTAATACCGGCATTGTTTACCAATACGTCGATAGAGCCGAAGTCGGCATGTATCTGCTTTACGGTCTTTTCAGTCTCCTCGAAGTCAGCAGCGTTTCCTGCATAAGCGCGGCATGTAACGCCCAGCGCCTCAATCTCCTTGCGAGTAGCCTCAAGTCCGGCTGCCATGTCATCGTTCAATACGAGGTCTGTGAATGCTATGTTTGCGCCTTCCTTGGCGAACTTCATTGCTACGGCCTTACCTATTCCGCGTGCTGCACCAGTAACGAGTGCAGTCTTGCCAGTTAATAATCCCATTGTTTTTTTGTTTTATTATAAGATTTAAAATATGTGTTATTTGTTAGTGGAAATCTTCCCCAGTGCGCCATACACCACCTTTGCCACCAGCGGCTTGCTTGCCTCTGGCGTTATGCCGTGGCCGAGTCTGCCGCAGATATATGGCACTTCGAGTCCCTTGATACAGTAGTGTGTTATGTCGGCAACAAGTTCCACGTTGTCGATGTCAAACTCTCCGTCTCTCTTTCCGTCTTCATACACTTTGCGGAAGAGTTCTATTTCGTCCTCGTCGAAGTTTTTCCTCACTTTCTCCACCATCCAGATGTTACGGAAGAAGGCAGCACGCAGGTTACCGTTTCTCACCACCGTCTCTTTAATCATGCTCAGATGCGTGTAGATCAGTTCGATAATCTTGTCTTGCGGTCTCACCTTCTTGGCAGCCACCTCGTCCAGCTTGTCCGACAGGCGTTCCAGCTCGCCCTCGATGACAGCGTAGTATATATCCTCTTTGCTTTTAAAATATGTATAGAGCGTACGTCGTCCTTTGCCCGAGGCGAGGGCGATATCGTTCATCGTGGTGTTTTCAAGGCCGTTTCTCGCAAACAGCTGTCGCGCCACGTCTACCAACTTCTGTCTTGTTTTGGATATTGACATGATTATCTGTTCTTGTTTGTCTGTTTATACGCAGTTCCTTAACATATTGTCTGCAACTCCCTATACCTATTATATATAGTATATATGTTCTTGCACACATTAATATGCGTGTGCAAAAGTATTAAATTTTGATGAATGCGACAAGTTAAAAGCAATATTACTGTTCTTTTTTTACTTATTTTTAATCTTATCTTGTATAAATGGCGTTCTACTATTATAATATTCCAGATATTCAATAATGAAAGTTGGGGAAATGAACATTTACGCATTTCCAGCAAATGAGAAAGATTGTTCTTGATACAAATTGCTTATTGATGAGCCTTCCCAAAAATCAGTCCTTATCGTATTATTTGGGACGAATTCTTGGAAGGAAAATTAGTCTTGTGTGTAACTAAGGATAACGAATGAAGCGTGATGCGATATTGTATTTTTATACAATCGTAGCGTGCATGTTTGGGGCATAAAAGAGGGAAAAGAATGTAGATTTGGATGTTTGTTGAAGCAACATGAAATAGATGTCCAATGTAGATTCTAACTTAAAAGTGTACCACCCCTAATAATTAAAAAG
>ERZ1027266.1170-NODE-1170-length-14682-cov-6.115061_pt1 | contig 14682 bp, 10 predicted proteins | sample MGYA00519257_ERZ1027266 | MGnify/ENA primary metagenome ERZ1027266 (study PRJEB26926, sample SAMN06164683) | human gut metagenome | biome: ENVO:00009003; feature: ENVO:2100002; material: ENVO:00002003 | host: Homo sapiens | place: USA | collected 2012 ... | reverse complement strand
ATCTACACCCTAGAGTTCGTCGGCAGCGTCAGATGTGTATAAGAGACAGGTACGAAATGGCCTCGTTGCGGAACACGCGGCCCGGGCAGATGACGCGGATGGGCGGTTTCTGACGCTCCATCGTGCGGACCTGGATCGACGAGGTGTGCGTGCGCAGCAGGATGTCGGGATTCTTCTCGATGAAGAATGTGTCCTGCATGTCGCGCGCCGGGTGTTCGGGCGGGAAGTTGAGCGCCGAGAAGACATGCCAGTCGTCCTCGATCTCGGGTCCCTCGGCCACCGTATAGCCCAGCCGCGAGAATACCTCGACGATCTGGTTGGTCACCAGCGAAATGGGATGGCGCGAACCCAGCTCCTCCGCAGAACCGGGACGGCTCATGTCGGGAATCCGCTGCGAGGAGTCCCCGGCGGCGTCCGCAAGTTGCCCCCGCAGGGCGTTGATCCGCTCCTGCGTCCGGTTCTTGAGGTTGTTGAGCTTTTGGCCGAACTCCCGTTTCAGCTCGGGCGCCACGCTCTTGAACTCCTCCATGAGGGCCGTCAGCTCGCCTTTTTTCCCCAGCATCCGGATTCGGAAATCCTCGATCTCGGCCGCAGCTTTGGGTTTGAATGCCTCCACCCGTTCGAGCAGCTCGTTGATTTTATCGTTCATAACCTAAAGTTTACGCTTTATTTTGTACTTTTACGCACGGTTTAATAGGCAAAGTTAATAAAAATATCAGGATATGAAGCGGAAAATCCTCTCTTTTCTCGCGGCGGGAATGCTTTTCACCCTTCCGGCAGCGGCCCAGAGCGTCGGGGTGGTCATGAGCGGCGGCGGAGCCAAAGGACTTTACCATATCGGCGTATTGCAGGCACTCGAAGAGAGCGGCATTCCGATCGACTACGTGTCGGGAACCTCGATGGGCTCGATCATCGCGGGCATGTACGCCGCAGGATACTCCCCCGAAGAGATGCGCCGGATCGTCGCTTCGGGTGTGGTCAAACAGTGGGTTTCGGGGCGCATCGACCCCAGCTACCTGCCCTACTACCGCCGCAATACCGGCACCCCGATCTTCCTCTCGATCCGCCTCAACATGAAGGACCGCCCGGACGACCCCAACGCGAGCCGTTTCCGCCTGCCTTCGTACCTGATCTCCTCGAATCAGATCGACCTGGCCCTCGCCGACCTGTTCGGCCCGGCCACGACAGCTTCCCGGCGGGACTTCGACAGCCTGATGGTGCCGTTCCTCTGCGTGGCGAGCGATATGAACACCCGCCGTCCGGTGGTGCTGCGCAAGGGCGACATGGGCGAAGCGATCCGTTCCTCGATGTCTATTCCGCTGGCGTTCAAACCCATGAAAATCGACACGATGCTACTCTACGACGGCGGCATCTACGACAACTTCCCCTGGGAACCCCTCGACAAGGAGTTCCATCCCGATTTCCTGATCGGCAGCAAATGCACGTCGGGAAACAACGACATCACGGAGAACAGTTCGCTCGTCGATCAAGCCTTCTCGCTGGCCATGAACAAGACCAACTACGACATGCCCGAAGGACGCAGCCTGATGATCAACCGGGCCGTCAATGTCAGCATGCTCGATTTCAACAGCGCCGATTCGATCATCGAAGCGGGCTACCGCGACGCACTGGCCCAGATTCCGGCCCTGCGGGAGAAAATCCACCGCACCGTCACGCCCGAAGAGATCCGTACCAAGCGGGCGGCTTTCCGCGAAAAGTGTCCCCCGATCATCTTCGACGACTACGAGTTCGAAGGACTCACCCATGCACAAACGGCCTATGTACGCGACGTCATGCGGCTGGACGACACCTACGACGGACGGCAGCGGCAGATGAGTTTCCCCGAATTCCGCGACGACTTCTTCTCCGTCATAGGCAACGACGAATTTTCGGTCGAATACCCCGAATTCCGGTACGACCCGCTGCGGGAACGGTATTCGGTCAAGCTGAAGATGTCCGCACGCGAAAACCTCCGGTTCCTGATCGGCGGCAACATCTCCTCGACGGCTTTCAACCAGGCATTCATCGGTTTCGACTACCACACGATCCGCCGCGTGTCGCAATGGGCTTTCGCCGGTATTTACATCGGCCCGACCTATGCGACCGGTTCGCTGGGCGGTCGCACGGACTTCTACCTTTGGAAACCTTTCTCGCTCGACTATTCCTACAATTTCGAAGTCCTGAACCTGCGGCACGGCAACTTCGGAAACCTCACGCCGATCGATAACACCAAATCGGTCAAGAACAACCAGGGATTCCTCTCCATCGGACTCACCATGCCGCTGACACACAACAGCCTGGCATCGCTGCGGTTCAACGGAGGACAACAAGCCTACCGCTACGACGCCCCCTTTCCCGACACGGATCCCGACACCGACCTAACGCGCTTCTCCTTCTTCGGCACCAAGCTGGAAATCGCCCGCAACACGCTCGACAAGATTCTCTACCCGCGCCGGGGGTCCGAAATATCCCTCTCGGGCATCTACATCACGGGGCGCGAACGATACAAACCCGCCGAATTCGGGCGTAAGCGAAGTTTCAATGCCCACCGCGAATGGTTCGGCGCCAAATTCCAGTGGAACCGCTATTTCGACCTGCCCGGCTGCAAATGGTTCTCGTTCGGATTCAACATCGACGCCGTCTGGACCACGCACCCCCGGTTCCAGACCGAAACGGCTACATTGATGTCGCTGCCGGCCTATCAGCCCGTCGTACACTCCCAGATGGCTTTCATGCCCGACTATCGGGCGAAAAACTTCCTGGCCGGCGGTCTGATGCCCACTTTCGATCTGCTGCCCAATTTCTTCCTGCGCACGGGATTTTATGCCATGTACCGCGACAACCGGGGGCTGCCCGGCAAAAAGATGCAATACATCACCGAAGCCTCGTTCGTCTATCACACGCCCATCGGACCGGTCAGCCTGTCGCTCACCAAATACGACCTGAAGAGCTGGCACAATATGTACCTCACTTTCAATTTCGGCTACGCGATCTTCGCTCCCAGCGGGCATTTCTATTGATTATTTCCCAGTCGCCCTATTCCCGAAAGGCCGTACGCAAAGCATCCGGTAAAAACTCAAACGGGTCAAACCGGAAACAGAAAATCCGCCTTGCCGCATAATGCAAGTCGAATCATAAAATAAAGAGGGCTGCGCAATGCAGTCCTCTTCATAATGCAGGCTAAATCAGTCGTAACCGATCGCCGCGAATTTTCAGTCCTATTTTCCCGACATCATTTTGGCACGTTCATAATCTTCGTTGGTCAGAATATACGTCCAACGCGCCCGGCGGGGCGTAAACTCTTCGTAAATCCACTGCCCCGGATCACAAATCTGCCGGGTCTTGAAACGCTGCGTAAAATCCGAATACTTCTCCTCTATTCCCGATGGAAATCTAACAGGCCCATATTTGTCATCGACATCGTAATAGACCTCCATCTCCGTAATAAGAGGAGAAAAGGTGGTGATAAGACCCGGTACATCCATAGACGAATTAGATGTTAAGAATCTGTTTGTATATTTTTTTCCGGGATCTACAAGCCCATTCATATGGTCTATAAATTCATCGTTTTTTGTCGGGCAAAACGTAAGAGTGAAGTAAATTTTGTGGTCACTGGCATTGCACAAACAAAAATAGGTGTAAAAAACACTTGGCGTGGGATTTTCCTGAGAAATCTGCGTATCGAAATCGACATTCGCTTCAATATATTCAGCCGTCGGATCTCCCTCGAATTCCGGAGCGGGATAATAATTATCATCCTTATCACATCCGGTCGTTGCAACCAATGCGACAAACAACAAAAAATAATGAATTATTATTTTCATAGCAAAAATAATTTATAGTTTATAATCAGGCCATTGGTGACTATCTTCGACATTGTAAATATAACCAAAACATCCACGACATCCAAATAAATCGAACGCGAACCATCCGATACCGGGACAAACTTTTACACAACAACTTCCGGAGAAGATCCATATCCGGCGAAATAATCGTCGGATTTCCCCAACTGATACCAAAACCTGCCGCATCGTTCCCATCCCGAAAATTCGAATTCCGTCCCGGTACAAAATGGCGGGGGCGCACCGCTGTCGGTACGCCCCCTGGCAAGCAACAATTGTTTAACTAATAATAACCCTCCAAATTACTACTTATTATTTGCCTGCTCCGGTTGTGTTTTCTGACTCTCTGCAGCGGCAGAAATCTCGGATTCCGGCGTTACGGCTTCGATCTCGACAGCCTCGACCTGCTCGGTCGCTACCGGTTCCGTCGCGGCCGTATCCTGGGCGGCCTTCTGGGTTTTCTGACCGCAGGAAGCCATGCTTCCGGCCATTACGATTACAGCTGCTGCAATGAATAACTTTTTCATTTTGCGATTGTTTTTTAACTAAAAAATAATTTTTTTCCTTCGGTTCCCCAACCTCTGTATTCATTACATCGTCAAGGTGTATGCCAATCCGCCGGCATAAATCATTATGCTGGTAATCAAAGATATAAGAAATTGATAATTTTATATGCGGCTGTGGAACGGTGTGGAAATCCCCAAAATGATGTGGAATATTTCCACACCCGACGACTATTCGATGCCGTACAGATGCAGTTTGTTGTAGAGCGTCTTGCGATCGATCCCCAGCAGCCGGGCCGCCTGGGATTTGTTGCCGCCGGCCGCCGCCAGCGCCCGCCGGATCCGCTCCTCCTCTCCCGCCGGATCGCGCAAAGCGATCGGCGCCGGAACAGCCTCCGACAATTCGGCGGGCAGCTCGGCCGGAGTGACGTACTCGCCCGTCGTCAGCAGAACCGCCCGGGTCACGGCGTTCTTCAGTTGCCGCAGATTTCCGGGCCAGTCGCAGGCCACGAGCAGTTTTTCAGCCTCCGGATCGAAACCCACCACGTGTTTGTCGAGCTCGCGGTTGGCCTGGTCCAGAAAAAAGTCGGCATAGAGCATAATATCCTCCCTGCGCTCCGCGAGATCGGGCATATGGAGCACGAATTCGTCGATGCGGTGGTAGAGGTCGGCACGAAACGATCCGCGCGCGATAGCCGCCTCCAGATCCTCGTTCGTGGCACAGATCAGACGCACGTCCACCGGGATTTCGCGCAGCCCTCCGACGGGTTTTATCCTGCGCTCCTGAAGGGCTCGCAGCAACTGGATCTGAACTTCGTAGCTCAAGTTGCCCACCTCGTCCAGGAAAAGCGTACCGCCCTGCGCCGATTCGAAAGCGCCCTTCTTATCGGACAGCGCTCCCGTGAAGGAGCCTTTGATATGGCCGAAAAACTCCGAAGCTGCCAGTTCACGCGACAGAGCGCCGCAATCGACCGCCACGAAGGGTTTGCCCGCCCGTTTGCTGCGCAGATGGATCAACCGGGCCACGTGCTCCTTGCCCGTGCCGCTCGCCCCTTCGAGCAGCATCGACATATTGGTAGGAGCCACCAGACGGACGTATTCGTACAGTTTACGCGAAGCGTCGCTGTGCCCTTCGATGTAATTCAATTCGCCTTCGCTCAAGGCCCTGTCCCCCTTCCGACGCGGTTTCGCGGGCGCCGGAACCATCGCTGCGGATGCGGGCACAGCTGTTTCGGGGTGCGGGGCATCCAACGCCTCGCGGATCTTGCGGAGCAGCTCGTCCGGCTGAACGGGTTTGGAAACATAGTCCCTCGCGCCGAGCTTCATACTCACCACGGCATTGCGGATTTCGGCATAGCCGGTCATCACGATCACGGGCACCGTCACGCCCCGTTCGGCGATCCACTGCAACAGATCGGTCCCGTCCCCGTCGGGCAGACGCATGTCCGAAAGCACCAGATCGTAGCTCCCCTCCGCGAGAAGCCGGCGCCCGGCGGCGATATCGGCAGCCGTATCGACTCCGAAGCCCTTCTTGCCGAGCCACGTGCGCAGCATCAGCGAAAAGGTTACATCGTCATCTATGATCAATATCTTTTCCATACCGAAATTTCATTCAAAAAAACCGAAGCCGCCCGCAGAGGCTTCCCGCAACGCTCCTCTTCGGCGAGGCTCCTTCTCCGGCATCGTCCGGCACCGAAGCGTCCGATCCTCTGCAACTTCCCGTCCGGGCATGATGCGAACGGACGGCCTCCTGTCGGAATACGCCCCCGGCGGGGATCAACGGTCGCAAAGATACTCTTTTTTTGCCGCCCGGACAATTTCGCCGACCCTTTCCGCTACACCGAGCGCTGCGCTGCGCAAAGCCCCGTCCGCAGAACCTTCCGAACGCTCCAGACGGCGCAATGCCGCAGCGAGCTCCTCCTCGCCCAGCAACGTGTAGATCGGCACCATTTTGTGAGCGATCGCACGCAAAGCGACCGCATCTCCGGCGAGCGCGGCCCGGCGCAAGGTTTCGGCATGGGCCTCGTTCTCGGCGACAAAGGTCCGGATGATCTCCCGCGCGGCTTCGGCGTCGTCGCGGGCGAAAGCCGTCAGAGCTTCGAACCCGCGAACCGCATCCTCTTCCGGAAGACACTCCTCCGGGGCAACCCCCGCCTCCGGCACGACACGGCGTAACACGGCCACCAGTTCCGCCCGCGCGAAAGGTTTCCGCAGCATGGCTGCAAATCCCCGTTCGACATAGGCCGACTCATCGTCCGAACGGGCTGAAACGGCTACCACCGGCAGCTCCGCACGAACGGCCCGAATCCGTCGCAACACCTCGAACCCATCCACTCCGGGCATCTGTATATCGGTAAAAACCAGATCGAAAGAGGATTCCTGCACCAGTTTTTCAGCGTATTCGGGAAAAGGACAGCTCTCCGTTTCGATTCCCAACTCCCGGCAGAGAGCTGCGGTCATCTCAAGTTGCAGGGGGTCGTCATCCACCAGCAGGCAGCGGAGGGGTCGTCCGCCCTCCATACACACTCTGCCCGGACACATCCCCGCTGCGGCTTCCTTTTCGGAAGCGTCGTCCTCCGCCTCCCCAACCGGGACAGCGACCAGGAATCGGCTTCCGGCACCCGGTTCGCTCTCCAGCTCGATCGTACCGCCGAGCAGCTTCACGAGGCGATCGACGATCGAGAGGCCCAGCCCTACGCCGCTCACGCCGCCCGCCGACGGCAGGCGCACGAACTCCTGAAAGATGCGCTCCCGCTCCTCGGGGCCGATTCCCCGACCCGTATCGCTGACACGGAACAGCAGCCGCCCCTCTTCCAACCAGGCGTCGAACGCGACGAACCCCCGGTCGGTGAACTTGATCGCGTTGGAAAGCAGGTTCTCGGCGATCTGCCGCACACGCGAGGGATCGCCCGCGACCTGTCCCGAAAGTTCGGCGGCGAGCGTACACCGCAATTCGATTCCTTTGGCCGCAGCCACCGGCTCGAACCCGGTGCAGACAGCCGTAAACAGATCGGCCGGAGAGAAGGCGATGCGATTGACGGCGACTTTGTTGGAGTCGAGTTTATAGAAATCCAGCAGGTCGGTCACCAACTCCAACAGATGATCGGCCGAGCTCTTCATATGATCCAGATAAAGCGCACCCCGCTTGCCCAGGTCCAGACGCGTAAGCAGATCGATATAGCCCATGATCGAACCCAGCGGAGCCTTGATGTCGTGCGTAATGGTAAGCATCAGCTTCTCACGGGCCTCCAGCAAGGCTTCGTTGTGGCGATTAGCCGCTTCGAGCTGGCGTTTGTAACGGTTGCTGCGGTTCACGTCCCGCCAGAGGATTCCGACGAAGAGCAGCATCACCAGCAGCGATCCGGCAGCCACCGAGCCCAGTATGACGAGCGAGCTGCGCCGCACCTGTTCACGAGCCTGCATCCGCTCCCAGAGATAGGCCGTCTCCTCCTCCTCGAAGTCGATAATCAGGCGGTAAATCCGCTGATTGATCTGCTGGTTGTTGCGTTGCAGCCGCAACCCCTCCCGCCACGCCTTGTCGTAAAGGGCCAGCCGCTCGCTGGTCACCCGCTGCTCCAGATCTTGCAGCACTACGGCGATGGTATCCCCCAGACTCATCTGCCGAGGCGGAGCGTCGATCCGCACCCGGGTCTTCACCACCACCTGCGAATCGTTCTTGGGCGGGCTGAACAGGTCGCCGAACCGGCGGAAGAAATTGCGCTTCTTTTTCGGAGCCACGCGCACCGTATCGCGGACCAGGATCGTATCGGGTTCGATAGTCGGTTGCGACAGGGAGTCCAGCATGGGAATCATCCGCTGGATATTTTCGCTCAACAACGTCGCCGTGCCCGCCGAACGCAGGTTGCGGTCCAGAGCCTTGATCCCCTGCTCCTTGCCGGCGATCAGCCGCACGATCGTGTCCAGACGCATCTGCTGCGACTCGTCGTCCGCACGCATACGGAGCGAATCGATGCACTCCCGTACCAGCCGGAGTTCGCGTTTGTAACGATTCTCGTAGCTGGCATAACCGGCCACCAGCATCTGACCGTATGTTTCGGCCTCATAGAGATGGTAGAGAGTCTGATTGACCAGTCCGCGCCGCCGCCGAAGCTCCTGCTGGCTGTGGTCCGGTTCGAGGAGCGCTCCGGTCTGGCGCCAGACGTAGATCATGGCCGTCAGGCCGATCAGGGCAATCAGCACGTAACCCACGACGATTTTGGTGCGTACGAATTTAGACTCTTTCATCATAGCGGATCGACTTATCCTTCGCCCAAAGATAGCATCTGTTTCGGTGATTTTCGCTGCGGAAAGCCTTTTTCTTTCCAAAGCCTTTCCGCAAGGGGGTCTGCACCCTATTTGATCCGGGCGATGATCCTCTCCAGCGTCAGCTCACGCACCGCATCGCGTCCGATCCGGCGGGCTGCCGCCCCCTCCTTCGCCGCCAGTCTGCGGGCCAGCGCCAGCGCATCGGGGTAAAGCCCCCGGCTGCGTTTGCCGATCTGCCGCAGGGCCCAATTCACGGCTTTTCCGATCCGGACGCGGGAATCCTCCGCACCCCGTTCGATCAGCGGCAGAAAGGCCCTGAAATCGTCGTCCGAAGCCCGTTTATCCCCGACGGCGAGCGTAGCCAGCAGAGCGAACCCCGCCCGTCGGGTAAACTCCTCGTCCGAAGCGGCGTATTCGCGCACCTTGCCGTAAGCGTACGACGTATAGCGGAACAGGTTGATACAACACTGGTCGCACAGGTCCCACGACCGAAATTCGGCGACCCAGGCATCCATCTCCTCCGGACGGAACAGCGCCGGATCGGCGATCATCGACGCCAGGATCCGCCCTTCGTGCACCGGCCTGCGGTAGAGTTCCAGCGCCAGCGCATGATTCCGGCCGATCTTCAGCGCCAGACGCCGCAGATCGACCACCCGCACCCCGACCGCCAGCCGGGCGTCGATTCCGAACCGCACCATTCCCTCCCGGAACTCCGGATTGGCATGGGCCGCAAGCCACTCCAAGACCTCTTCGCAGGTCATATCCTTTCCTTTTTTCGTCTTCATCTCTATCTCACTTATCCGCACGAATGAAATTCTAAAAATAGTCATTTATTTTATTTCTGCAAACCGATCCGAAAAGAAGGACGGTTTTCATACCCCGCAATGCGTAAATTTCATCCGACCGTTTTTCAACATCGAAAAGGGGAGAACGCTGCGAGCGTTCTCCCCTTTTCGATTCGCGGACATGCGCCTGCAAAGCAAACGCACATTCGCCGTATTTCCAGTTACTTACGCTTCTTGTCCGCTTTCTTGGCGTTTTTCTTCGAAGCCTTCGTCTCCTTTTTCTTCACATCCTTCTGATCGCATGCCTTGGTGCAGTCGCTCTTCACGAGGGTCATCTCGTCGAGCAGCCAGTCCGCACCCGCGAACTTGTCGATCACGAAGAGCACATAGCGAACGTCCACGCCGATAGTACGCTGTACATCCGGCTCGAAGGCGATATCGCCCGACATAGCCTCCCAGTTACCGTCGAAAGCCAGACCGATCAGCTCGCCGCGGCTGTTCATCATCGGCGAACCCGAGTTACCGCCCGTGATGTCGCAGTTGGCCAGGAACGCTACGGGAAGTTCGCCCTTGCAGTTGGCATAGGGACCGAAATCCTTCGCCTCGTAAAGCTCCTTGAGCTTGGCGGGAACGACGAATTCGGGATTCGAAGAATCCTCCTTCTCCATCACGCCCTTGAGCGTCGTGTAGTAATCATATACCACGCCGTCGGCAGGTTCATAAGGCAACACCTGACCGTAAGTCAGACGAATGGTGAAGTTCGCATCCGAATACCAGGCCTTGTCGGGCTGCATGCGCATCAGACCGGCTACGTAAAGACGATGTCCGTCCGCATATTTCTGCAGGTTGGGTACGGCCTTCTCGCGCAGCTCCTTCATCTTGTTCAGAACCGACGTAGCCAACACTACCGCCGGATCGTTCTTGATCTGCTCGGACGTAGCGGCCGATGCCTTGGCCTCGTCCGTGAAGACCGAATTGTCGTACAGGTAATCCACATAAGCGTCGATGTCGCCGCCGAACTGCGCGTCGATCACCTCCGCGAAAACGGTCGGCAGATCCTTCACGTTCTCCTTGACCATCGAAAGCATCTTCCGGGCTACCTTGCGGTCCGTCGGCAGGTTGTAATCCTTGTAGAAGTTGGCGTAATACTCCTTCGCCTGCGCTTTCGCTTCGTCGCTTACCTCCTCGGCCGTCAGCATCCGGTTAGCCACCAGAGCCGGGGTCATGATTTCGACCGAACGGACCATCGCCTCGCTCAAATACTGGAGCGGACCGGTGTAGGCCATGTTGTCGTTCACCGCCTCGCGGATCATGCCGAGCGCATCGACGAATCCCTCTTCAGGCAGCGTATTCTGCTCGGCCCAAGCCTGGAATTCGGCTTCCTGCGCCTCCTTCAAGGCTTTCACGTCCAGTTTTTTCAGACCGCGCAGCATGCCGATCGTATTCTTCCAATAGTTCGACGAATTGGCATATTTCGAAGCGTACTGGATACGCACCTTGTCGCTGGCGGCCATGTCCTCCTTCAGGATGTCCTGACGGGCGCCGCGAATGTCGATGCGCTGCGGACCCGAAACCTGGAACATCTCGTCGATCTCGTACGAAGTCATGTAACGCTCGGTCGAACCGGGGAAGCCCATGATCATCGTGAAATCGTCGGCCTTGTAACCGTCGAGCGACACCTTGAGGAACTCTTCGGCCTTGTAGGGTACGTTCTCTTCCGAATATTCCGCCGGACGGTTGTCCTTGCCGGCATAGATGCGGAAGATCGAGAAGTCGCCCGTATGACGCGGCCACATCCAGTTGTCGGTTTCGCCGCCGAACTTGCCGATCGACGTCGGGGGAGTACCGACCAGACGGATGTCTCGATAAACCTCCATCACGAACGCGAAGTACTGGTTGCCACCGAAGAACGGCTGGATGTTGATCGTCATGCCGGGATTCTCGGCCCGCAATTTCTCGTACAGCGCCTCGATGTTCTTATCCTCCATTTCCGAACGCTCCTCGCCCTTGGCGATCGAGGGGATGTTGCCCAGCACCTCGGGCGTTACGTCGATGATTCGACGGATGAAAGTGACCGTCAGCCCCGGAGCCGGCAGCTCCTCCTCGTTGGACATGGCCCAGAAACCGTCCTTCAGGTAGTCGTGCTCCACCGAAGAGAGGGCCTGAATCGAACCGTAACCGCAATGGTGGTTGGTGAAAACGAGTCCTTCGGGCGATACGACCTCGCCCGTACAACCGTTACCGAAAATGACGATCGCATCCTTGAGCGATCCGTGATTCACCGAATAGATATCTTCGGCCGTGAGCTGGCAGCCCTTGGCTTTCATATCCCCGATGTTCATCTTCTGAAGATAGGGCAGAAGCCACATACCCTCGTCTGCAGCGGCAGTCAGCGATACGACTGCCGCAGCCAGGCATAAAATCAGTTTTTTCATCTCTCCTTAAAATGTTTGTTTACTTGGTTTATAAAAAATATATAGTTGAATTTCTCTGTTCGCACTTCATACGACCGGCTCCGCATCCGCCCAACCGGATCGGAATGCCGCACTCTCTCCGTTCCTTCCCCTGTTCTCTTTTTTCGTCCTTCGCCGCAACCGGCCGGGCAGGTTCTCCCTCGTTTCTCCTCTTTGGCCGCCGACCGGAAATCCGCCGTTCCGCCTCCGTAACCGCACAGGCCGTGCGACCGGAGGATCGCCCTCCGGCGAGCGAAAAACCTACTTGATGGCGATCATGTTGAGGATCGAACGCTCGGCACGGCGGCGTACCTCCTCGTCGAGCGATATTTCGGGCCGCTCGTCGCGCAGCGTGGTGAAGATATTCTCCAGCGTAATCATCTTCATATACCTACAATTGTTGCATCCGCACGCCTCGTCGTCGGGAGGGGCCGGGATAAACGTCTTCTCCGGATAGCGGCGCTTCATCTCGGTCAGAATCCCCGCTTCGGTCACCACGATGAACTCCCTGGCGGAACTTTTGCCGCAATAGTCCAGAATAGCCGCCGTCGAACCGACGAAATCGGCCACCTGCACGATATAGGCCCTGCATTCGGGATGCACCACCACCTGCGCTGCGGGATGCTGCCGCTTCAGTTCCAGGATTTTCTCCAACGAAAACTCCTCGTGCACATGGCAGGCGCCGTCCCAGATCACCATATTCTCGCGTCCAGTCAGCTTTTGGATATAGGAACCCAGGTTCCGGTCGGGAGCGAAGATGATCGGCTGGTCGGCCGGAATCGACTCTACGACCTTCAGGGCATTGGACGAGGTGCAGCACACATCCGTCAAGGCTTTCACCCCGACCGAAGTATTGACGTACGAAACCACCTTGTAGCCGGGATATTTCGCCTTGAAAGCCGCGAAAGCGGCCGCATCGCACGATTCTGCCAGCGAACATCCCGCTTCGAGATTCGGAAGCAGCACCTTCTTTTCAGGCGAGAGCACCTTGGCCGTCTCTGCCATGAAATGCACGCCGGCGAAGAGGATGATCCGGGCGTCGGTCTTCTGCGCCTCGATGGAGAGCGCCAGCGAATCGCCCAGGAAATCGGCTACCTCCTGCACTTCGGGCAGCGTATAGTAGTGCGCCAGGATAACGGCGTTCTTCTCGCGTTTGAGCCGCTCGATTTCCGTTTTGAGTTTCGATGAGTTATCGACCATCGTTTTTTATTTTTTATACTTTTATTTTATTAAAAGAATAATTAAAAATAAATATAATGCCTGTTGATAGTGTTGATAATTATACCGTATTTCGGGTTATCCACAGCATAGCTTTTCGAAGTTCCGTATTCTGTTCTGCCGATAAGGTCCGGGAGGTTGTCGAAACCTGGTTTTTTGAAAGTTACCGACAAATGTTCAAAACCGGTTTCGACATTTCGACATCTCCGGATTGTAAACATTCGCCTCTCTTTTTCCGTGCATATCCCGAATCATACTTTGCGAAAACTTTTTTTTGCCGTTTTCTTGTTTTGTCTATACCGGGCGAAAGATGGATTTTGCAAACGGTTCCGGGTTTTTCTTTTCAAAAGTTATTGCGGGTTTATCAACATCGTTCGTGGGGTTATTTGACCACCTTATCAACAATCCGGTCGGCTATCTCCCGGTAATAGGGTTCGACGCGGGCGTCGATCGACACCGACGGCGTTCCCGTGTCAGCGCCTTCCATAATGGACTGTATGATAGGTATTTCTCCCAACAGGTCTATGCCGTTTTCCTCGGCGAAGCGGCGGGCGCCTCCCTTTCCGAAGAGGTAGTAACGGTTTTCGGGCAACTCTTCCGGGGTGAACCAGGCCATGTTTTCGACGATGCCGGCCAGGGGGATGTTCACCTGCGGATTGCGGAACATCTCCACGCCGCGCCGTACATCGGCCACGGCGATCTGCTGGGGGGTGGAAACGATCACGGCCGTGTCGATTTTCAACTCCGAAATGATCGAGAGGTGAATATCTCCCGTGCCGGGAGGAAGATCCACGAGCAGGAAATCGAGCGCTCCCCAGCGTGTCTGGTGGATCATCTGCCGCAAGGCGTTCACCGCCATCGCACCGCGCCACAGCAAGGCGTCCGAAGGTTTCACGAAGAAGCCGATCGACATGATTTTCATATCCATCGCTTCGGCCGGCAGGATGATGTCCTGCCCGTCCACCTGTTCGGCTTCGGGCAGGTAACCTTCCAGACCGAACATCTTGGGCTGCGAAGGGCCGTAAATGTCGGCATCGAGGATGCCGACCCGGAAACCCCGGTTGCGCAGGGCGACGGCAAGATTGGCCGTGACGGTCGATTTTCCGACGCCGCCCTTGCCCGAAGCGATCGCTACGATGTGGGCTATGTCGCCCGTCATGGTCGGTTTGTCCGCAGCTTGCGGTTTCTTGGGAGCGGCTTCCTTAATAATAACGGTGATGGATCCTTTCAGGGCGGGAAAATTCTCTTCCAGCAGCGCTTGAACCTGCCGTTTGATCTTCAGGGCGAAGGGATCGCGCACTTTGGCGAAATTCAGGGTGACGGTTATCTTGTCGCCGGGAGTCGAAACCTGTTCGACGAATCCGCTCTCGACAAGACCGTGCTGGGTCTCCGGATGGAGGATACGGTTGAGTAATTCCTTGACTCTCTCTTCCATATTTTCAGTTAAGTTGGTAGCAACGATCATGCAAACCGGGCGGCAAAGAGCCTGCTCCTGCTCGTCCGGATGCGGCTTATCTGGACAAAGATAACTATTATTTCCGATATAATAAGTCTTTATGGAAAATTATGTCTGTCTCTTATACACATCTCCGAGCCCACGAGACGCTCATGAATC
>ERZ1027266.1165-NODE-1165-length-14686-cov-13.275648_pt1 | contig 14686 bp, 3 predicted proteins | sample MGYA00519257_ERZ1027266 | MGnify/ENA primary metagenome ERZ1027266 (study PRJEB26926, sample SAMN06164683) | human gut metagenome | biome: ENVO:00009003; feature: ENVO:2100002; material: ENVO:00002003 | host: Homo sapiens | place: USA | collected 2012 ... | reverse complement strand
CGCTACACGTCCGCATATTAGTACATATATCTCAGGTTAGTGGCGTTTTTTTGAAAGGTAAATGTCAGTGCAGTTGCACAGATACACTCACGAAATTATTAACGCCTTGTCAGTACGCAAAGTGTTTTCGGCGGTGTTGGTGCGAAGAATCCTCAATAGTTGGCTGAGCGAAGCTCAGCAACAGAAGCTCACCTTTGGCAAGGGAGGCAAGGATATGGTGCGGAGCAAGGGATAGTGCGGGATTGGGAGGTTTGGGGTGGGGCGAGGGGTGTGGCAATCCCTCAGTCTTGCGACAGATAAGGTTGAGAGGATATTAAATATACTTGAATCGCTGAGCAAGGCAATTTATGATAAGAAGTAGCCTTGTCGCAATCCAGCTCCCTTTACTCAAGGGAGCCAAGAATGTGGAGCAGGGCGAAGGGATAGTGCTTGGCAAAATATTTCACTTGACCGGTGGCTGTAGGGTGCAGTTTTTTTGTATTATGTGCCGCATTTATGACCGTTCGTGCCGTTATAACAACCGTTCGTGCCAAAAAGTTGAAATCACAAAGCAAATGAGTTATGATATAATTATAAAATTATAAGGGGAGAAGTATGCTCATCTGCGTTTACGATACCGCAAACGAGGCGGAGATACTGAAAGCGAAAATAACACAGATCGCAACGGCGGCATATCGACGAATTGCCTACAGGGTATGTCAGAGGTATGAGAGCTTTGCGAAGGAGTGTAAGACGGCTGACCTTATAATCGTGCTTGCCGACGGAGCGGACGGTATGGATGGCGTTATTGCGGCGAAGAATGCCGACAGGGATACGCCTGTAATATGGCTGTCGGACGATGAGGGATTCGGGGCGCAGTCATACAGGCTTGGCTGTACCTATTTCCACAAGAAGCCGATACCGCTTGAAAAGCTCAAGGAGGCACTGCATAAGTGCAGGTGCATGGCATAAGCACGGGTAAATCTACAGGAGGAAAAACATGAAGAAAAAATTTGTACGGCTCATAAGTGCGGTGCTGTCTGCGGCAATGACGCTGACGGCTGTACCGTTATCGGCATTTGCCGAGGGCGAGGAGCATACGCATGACGGCTAGAGCAATGTCATCACGACACCGCTTGATTTCAGAGAAAAGACGGCGGACGAAAATGGTGTCGGCTGGAGCTGGGATTATGACACAAAGACGCTGACGCTTAACGGAGTGAGCATTCAGGCGACAACAGAAGAGAATATGATGAGCGTCGTAACAGTCCCCGACGGTACGAAAATAGTGCTGAACGGTGAAAACACTATCGTACAGACGAACACCGGCGACAGCGATACATACGTTCTCAGTGCCGTAAATAATAAAGAGGTCAATTGTGACGGCACAATGACGATCAGCGGCGACGGTGTGCTGAATGCAGAGAACCGCTCTACAGACAGTATGGCACGCTCTCTCGGCGGATCAATAATCCTGAACGGCGGTACAGTAAACGCAACAGGTACTGTAAAGACAAATTCGCTTGAAATACATAATGACGGTGTGCTGAACGCAAATGCGACAACTGCATCTTTTGAGGGTGTGGCTGTCAATGTCAGCGGTGGCATTACTGTTGACGGCAACGGCAGTCTTACTGCAGTAGGTTGTGCTAATGAATCTACGTTAAACAGTGCAATATTGCTTACCAGTAATTTCGACAAAATTTCCGTCAGCGAAAACGGCAGTATTACTGTGCCTGAAGGCAATGCAGCAAGAGTCGGAATATACTACAGCGGAAACAACGGCGACGGAATGGATGCCGAAATAAGCGGCGGTAAGGTCACTGCTTACGGTGCTAAGTATGGCATTTACAAAGTAAACCTTATAATGAACGGTACAGGCTCGGTTTACACTACGGGCGGTTCATACGCTATCGGTCAAACTGTACCGACAATAGACGAGAATGAATTTGTAATAAAGGGCTCGACCGAGTTCAAGGCTTCGGAAAGTGCTGTGACAGGCGAGGTCAAGTATAACAGCGGCTATTATGAGATTGGCGGAGCGGACGCTAAGACGGTAGTTATAAAGCCTGATACTTCTCCCCGTATAATACTCGGAAAGCAGACAGGAATATTCAAGACGGAAGAGTATGAAATAATTGAAGGCATGACTGATACCAAGCTCAAGGGTACGGTTTACTTTGATATTACTCTGAAGAATATGAGCGATGAAGAGTTTGCAGACGCAAGAGGCTATTTCGGCGGCGATGAACCCGATTTATCAGCAAGCATAATCAAGACCGATTACGGCTGGGTGTGCATGGTCTGCGATACCGAGTTTTCGGTTACATACGACACTGATAATACTCTTACAATAAAGTGCGGAGATATTGTATCCAATACCGTTCAGGTAAAGTCGAATGCAAACCGTTTCAACAAGGTTACACAGGGTGACAACACAAACAGAACGGTTTTCTATACAAACACTTCGCAGGAAGAGAAGGACAATTACAAGCTTGTAAGCACCTATACGGTTGACAGTGAAAGCATAAGCTATAACTGGTACAGTACGAACAGTGCATACAGTGCAGATGAGCTCGGTGCGGCAGTATCCGGAAGCAACGGCGAATTCAAGCTTGCGGATAATATTCCTGCCGGAAATTATGTTCTGTATTGCGATATAACCTATTCAGACGGTGACAGCACAGAAACTGTTACAGAAAAATTTACATTTACATATAAAGAATGTGCACATGAAAACGGTTATTCCGACGGTAAATGCACAAACTGCGGAGCGTTATGTGATCACAGCGATATTGACATTGGCACGGGTAAGTGTAACAAGTGTGAGCATCAGTTTGTTGCTACAATCAGCACAGACGGCAATGCGCCGACAGGCTATGACACGCTCGCAGACTGCCTTGACAGCATTACTGCCGATACCGGAAACTATGTTAAGATCTATCAGGATATCGGCGATACATCGGCAACTGCAACTTTAGATACTATAGATGTAAAACACAATGTTATGATCGACCTTAACGGTCACAAGCTGAACAATATCAAGCTTGGGGTCAACAAAGACGTCAAGCTTGCATTAACCGGCACAGCGGGCAGTTATGTTACGCAGGTGTATGTTCGCAAAGGCGGATCTTTCGTAATTGACAGCGATGCAAATGTAGAATTTAATACAATTTTTGTTGAGGACAGTGCACAGCTTGCTGTAAGCGATGGTGCAAAAGTAACTACAGAACAGTTGACTGTGATAGCATCCGTGAATGATGACGGAACTACAACGACATCTGTAAAGCTCGCTACGGGAATGAAGTTAGGTGGGCTGACATATCATCGCCAAAACAATTCCGGCGCTCTGAAATTAGGCAATCTTCTTGATGTTACCCGGCAGACACTGCGACGTGAAGATAACGGCAATTATCTTGATCTTTATAAAGAATATGGAAGTATGGGTTATTCCGTTGCGCTTACTGTTGTTGAGCATACTGACGCTGACCACAAATACGGCAGTGGAACAGGCAAGTGCGAGGAGTGCGGAAAGCCCTGCGAGCATGGCGGTGATATAAACACGGACACCGGCATCTGCTCTGTTTGCGGTGCGGTTGTGTCTGTCGCACTCTATACAGACAAGAACGGAAGCTTAAAGTATGTAGATACCGATGAGCTTGACTCTTTACTGAATGAATACAACGGAAGCGGTACGATAAAGCTGTTTAAGGATTATGATAATTCAAAAGCTCAGTATGACTTATACGGAGAACTTACAATTGACTTAAACGGACGCAGATTAAATATCCGGAGTATTACTCCTTGCAAAAACGGAAAGCTTACAATCAAAAACAGCGGCAATCCGGTTATGCTCGGTTGTAATGTATATCCGACAAACGACGCTTCATACGCCGGCGGTACGCTTATAATAGACGGCGATGTAGTTTTAGACACTTCGATCTATGTATATGATTCGAGTACGGTTATATTGAAAGCCGGTGCATATCCAGCCGGACTTTACGCCAGGGACAGCAAGACATTATACGATATGCTCGGAGAGGGTAAGGCTTTCTTCAAGACTGACGGAACTCTTTTCAACGCAAGCGTTAAGGAAATATCAAGCAGTGAAACGCTGACAGTCAAAGACCACAGCCATACCTATGTTGACGGCAAGTGCGGCTGTGGATATGTATGCACTCACAGCGATGTTGACAGCGAAACGGGCAAGTGTACAGAGTGTGAATATCAGTATGCGGCTGTTATCGTAAAGGACGGGGCTGTAGCTTCTGTTTATAAGGAAACTGAGATGGAAGCGGCTTTTGAAGCGGCTGACAGTGACGCAAACACCGGCTGTATATTAAAAGTATACAAGAATTATACAGGCAGCTATACAACGCTCAGCGGTAAGTTCACGCTGTGGATCGCTGAGAAAGCCAATGTAGGTACGTTAACTGTTTCGGGAGATATAACCGTTACGGGATCGGGAAAAAATAATCGTATTTATGGCGATTTCAATGTAGCGGCCGGCGGTAAGCTGACATTTGACGAAAACTGCGGCGCTATGGGAACTGTGTCAGTAGGTGCAGGTACATTTGACTGCTATAGTACATTTTCTATAACACTCAATATAAACGATGCAAGCAGTGACGTAATTCTTCACGGCGGAGCTTTCAAAACAATATGCTATAACGGCGGCGGGGACAGAGCAAACGCAGAAATACTGACTTTGTTGGCTGAGAACCGTATGTTTATGAAGTCTCCCAATCCTGAGCCGATAGACGGCTCAAAAACACTGTTGAAAGACGGTTTTGCAACAACTGTTATTGTAATACCACATGAAGGTCACAGTTACGACAGCACAACGGGCAAGTGTACGATTTGCGGTAAGCGGTGCGGTCATACGGATGTTGACAGCAAAACTGGTGTATGCTCTACCTGCAAATATCAGCTTACTGCGGGCATTTCGGGCGTGGGAACAGCGAAGTATTTTGATAATATAGACGACGCTTTTTCTGCGGCATTATCGGAGGTAAACAGCGGTTGTACGCTTACATTGTATAAGCACTGCGAGATCACACAGAACGCAGATATCGGCAATACAACGGTTACTGTCGATGTGAACGGATATTCACTCGGCGGAGAGGCGGATATAAGTGTAAATGACGGTGGTGTGCTGTACCTTAAGGACAGTAGGAAAAGCACCTACAACGGATGCATAGACGCACCTTTTAGTGTAAACGGCGGTACGCTTATAAACGGTACTGCAGACGGCGGCAGTTCAGCTGCAGATGTACTCAATTTAGTCATTAACAGTGCTAAGTGTGTCGAAATATACGGCGGCATATTTGAGAATGTTTATATTGCACACGCAAGCGGTGTAGCTTTATACGGCGGAAGGTACAACACCATCGGCGGTATGGCAGACGACAGCACACCCGTAAACACTCTGCTTGCAAAGGGCTATGCATTTGCGATCTTAAACAGTGTCACACATCTCCCCGAAAGTATAGTTGACGGCAGTGCGAAGACAATCGGCGGAAGACTTACAAATGTCATGGTTGTAGCGCATACTCATACATACAACGAGACAAATACAAAGTGTGCGTGCGGTGCTGTGCTTTATGCAAAGGTGACATCAGCCGACGGTACTACTAACGAATATTTTGACAGCATTGAGGAAGGCTTATTATATGCCGATAAGGCTGAAAACAAGGGCTGTGTTTTCACTCTTGTAACAAGCGGTAAGATTAAGGACTATGTTACACTGTCAAACGGTCAGTTTACGATTACCGCAATGAATAATAATTGTGTCATCAGTGCTTCCGGCGGAAAAATATGTATTGAAGGTGCCGATGTTATTGCCGAAGGTCATATGTTAATCAATTGCTCTATAGATATGATTAGCGGCTCACTTACGCTGCCTGAAGGTTCAGGTACCCGATTTGGTACTATTATTATATCAGGCGGTACTGTAAACATCAGCGAAGGCGTAAATGCCGACAATAATGCGGGTGCTGATAAATTGTTTATAGCCAATGCCACAACCGACGCAAAGGTGACTATAGGCGGCGGTACTTACGGCAATGTCGCTTTCGAAATGCTTAAGCTGAAGGACGTGCTTGCAAGCGGTGTGCGTGTTATAAGGTATGATAACTCGTCAGATCCGACTGCGGAGAAAATAGTGACGGCTTTATTATACAGTGATATAGCCGAAGAAAGCTATTTAGCTCCCGGTGACGATGACGGAAGGTATTATCTGTTTACCAAGTGCGAGCATAAGAATGAGGACGGCAGTTATGCCTTTAATGACAGCGGTATATGCAAATACTGTAACTCTGAGTTTGCCGCAAGCGTAAGCTATACGGTTGACGGAAGTGCAAAGACAGAGCTGTTCGGTGATATTTATGACGCTTTTGATAAGGCTAATGAGGCAGGTACTGCTACTATAACGCTGTGCAGGGATATTGCAGACAGTGAAATTGCACATGAAATAAATGTTACGGGCAATGTAACGCTTGCACTGAACGGCAAAACATTGGGTGCTACGGATAAAGCAAAAAAAATATATATTTGTGGCAGCACGCTTACCGTGAATGGAAACGGTAAAGTATGGAGCGCAATTGAAGCTAAGCCGGACTCGAAATTAACCATTACAAACGGCGAATACTACGATGTGTATGCCCTTTCAGACAGTGAAGTGGTAATCCTGGATGGTATAATAGACTGCTTATCCGTTTATGGTACGGGTAAAGCAGAGGTCAGCGGCGGTAAATTCAAGTATTTGTTTATGTACAACGGCAAGGCAATCGAATCTGTACTGGCAGACGGTTATGCGTATAAAAATGCTGACGGCACTTGGCTTTCGATTGATGAGCGTGAAAAAGATAGCTATTTGGGCGGTTCTAAAGGAGCGTTATCCGTAGAAGGAGCGCCGATAAAGAGCGCAAGTATTGCGTGGGCAGACGAAGGAACGCCTGTTATATACCGTAACGGAGCGAAAAAATTGAAAGTCAATGTTACATGCGATGTGGCGGACACTTCAAAGCGGATAACCTATTCGGACTATGTAAACGGCAATAATCGCAGTAAAGATTCTAAGCTTTCTGTTAACTGGTATATGGTATTCGGTTATAAAATCGGTGAGATTGTAGCGGAAGACGGTGAGGTTGAATATTACACTGTACTGAAGTGTGACGGATACGAATATAAGTCGAATGTGCTTAAGTTTACACTTGCGACCTGCTCGCACCCTGAGGATAGCTTTAATAACGAAACCGACGGTTTGGTATTCTGCGGTATATGTGATTTATTGATAGAAGCCGAGGTAGTAGATGCTGACGGCAAGTCGTTAGGCTATGCGGGTCTTAATAGAGCCATAAAGCTGGCGCAGGAGAACGAAGGCAGCACTGTAAAGCTGATTTCGGAAAGAGTACCTGCGTCCATTACCGTGACGGGCGGTAAGTTTACTGTTGACTTTAACGGTAAAGAGGCATATTATCAGTTCACTGTCAACGGCGGTGACGTGACTTTCACTTCTTCGGCAGTACAGGACGTGAGCAATCAAAATCTGCCAAGCGGAATCACAGTTAACGGAACTGACGCTGAGGTTACAATTGACGGTAAAATCAAGCTGGGAAGTGTAACAATATCAAGCGGTGCGCTTGCAGTAAACAGTGCCGAGAGTTATATTAAAGAACTGTCAATAAATGGCGGAAAGACTGTTGTAAACGGTGCAAATATTGATGCACTGAAAGCTAACGGCGGAAACACGGTCATCAATTATGTTACAGCCGATTCTTTAAGCGTGAATATCAACGGGTCCGGTAGCATCTCTATCGTAACCGGCGAGTTCGGCAGCACCACTTGCAAAACAGACAGCGGTTATACTTTAGGTATGGCAATTGCGAGTGGAAGCGTAGTTTTCGGCAATAATATAAATGGCTTTACTATTTACACATACGAAGCTATTCAGACCATGACCAAAACCGATAGAATTTTTGTTGATAAGTGCGTCCATAAGGGTGAAAAAGGCAGTTATGTGCTTGACGGAAATCCCTGTCCTTACTGCAATGAGGAAATCGTTGCAACTGTAAGCTATACGGCAAACGGAAGCAAAAATACGGATCTGTTCAGCGATATTTATGACGCTTTTGACAAGGCTAATGAGATAGGTACGGCTACTGTAACGCTGCAGAAGAACATCACGGACGATATTACAGATACGATAGCTGTTACAGGCAATGTTACGCTTGAACTTAACGGTAAAAGGCTCTCACAACCCGGTACTGATGTATGGTATTCCATAGAAGTAACGAGCGGTAAGCTGACCGTTAACGGCAGTGGCTTAATAAAACGTGTTGCCGTTCGCAACGGCAGCAATGCGGAAATCAACGGTGGTACTTTCTCTGACTTCATAATTAAAGACGGCGGTAACGCTGTAATTAAAGGCGGTCAATTCTACAGCTTACAGGTTTCAGGCGAAGGCAGAAACGTAGGACAGCTTCTTGCGGACGGCTATGCCTATAGGAGTATTATCGATTCCGGCATCTGGTCTACTATTGCAGAGCGTGAAAAGCAGGATATAACTAATGTAGAAGTAAAGGAAGCGCCGATAAAGAGCGCAACGGCGACAGTAGATAAGACTGTACTGTACCGCAACGGCGGAGGTGCACGGCAGATCTTATTTAACTTCAATGTTAATACAAGCGACGGATACACGATAAGCGATGCCAATAAGGTCACAGTCGGTTTATATGTAGGCGATACCTTAATAAGAGAGCTCGACTTCGTCGGAAATTCATATACGTTTGCAAATGCAGATGAAATTTCCGATACTGACGGCACTGTAAAGGCACATCTTGTTATCAAGTTAAACGGATACGAATATGTGACCGATGATGTCGAATTTGAAATAGCGACCTGTACGCATCCGTATGACGCATTAACGACAGACGAGTATGATTACTATCGTTGTTCGTTATGTGATGCCAGCATAAATGCGATACTTGTTAAAACAAACGGCGACAAGGCATGCTATACCGACAATGTGCCCGAAGCATTTGAAGCGGCACAGCTTGAGGAGAACAACGGCTGTACATTAGAATTATACAGAGGTGTGAACAGAGACTGTGAGATCACACAGGGCAGCTTTACCGTTTTATTCAAGAAAACGGGAAGTGCATCTGCTGTGATCAAAGTAAGCGGCGGAAATGTCAAGATCACGGGAGATGACGGCTGTACATTATCGAAGTATCCGGGAAGCTCGGTGGGATATCTCATAGCTGTAACGGGCGGCACGGTAACGTTTGATGACATAACTATCAATGATGACAGTATCAGCGTAAGCGGCGGCAAGACTGTTATAAACGGCGGTACTTATAATAAGCTGAGCGTCAGCGGAGGTACGGTCACTATAAACAGCGGTACATTCAGCAGCATAGATGTAAGCGCAGAGGGCAAGGCACTGAAAGATCTGCTCGGCGAGAACAAGGCGTTTGCGACAAGCGACGGAAAGCTGTTTGACGCAAGCAAGGTTTCGGAAAGCGATAATTCACTTACGGTAATCGACCACAGCAAGCATGAGTATGACGAAACAGGAAGGTGCGGCTGCGGTTATCAGTGTGCACACAGTGAGATCAATGCGGAAGGTGTATGCAACGAGTGCAATGCAAAGATGTATGTTGCAGTCACTGTAAAGAGTGAGACCGGAACAACGGTAAAATACTTTACAAAACTTACGGAAGCGTTTGAGTTTGCGGCAAAGAACGAAAACAAGGGCTGTACGCTGAAAATGCTCAGAGATTTCTTCGATAGAAATACTGACATTAACGTAAACGGCGGAGAACTTACTGTCGATATGAACGGCTTTGGTGTCTATTTCAATAGCTTTAACGGATCCGGAACCCAAATCACTATACGCAGTGACAGTAAGTGTACTTTTGGGGTTGAAAATGGATTTAGCATGGACGGCGGCACTGTTACTTTCTCGGGAGAGGTCAGCGTAGTTTGCCAGAATGTGAAATTAAATGCCACATACTTCTCCTCCTATGTTGAAACGCTGAAAATTGACACGCTGATTTTAGAAGACGGTGTTCTGCTTAAACAGCTGGCAAGTATCACGAATGCTAATATCGCTAATATAGACTGCTCAAGTGAAATTTATCTTTATCAAATTTTAGCAAGCGGCAGCCGTGTCGATTCTCAGCTGTACAGCGATCTGAAAGCAAACGCTTCGTCAAACTTCGATAACGTAAGAATAATAAGATGCGACCACCCGGACGGTGTGGGCAGAGATAACCGTTGCATATACTGCAATTCATTGATCGCTGCAAGCGTAAGCTATACCGAGAACGGAGCGGAAAAGACAGAATATTTTGTTAAGGAAGATCTGGGAAAGGCGTTTGCCAAGGCAAACAGCGTTGCAAGTGCAACAATAACAATGCTGATGTCTTCCGCTTATGATACAGACTACCTCCCTGTTACAGGTGATGTTACACTTATTGCAAATGGCGATAACGCCATCTTGTATAATACAGTAAAGGTCGCCGATGGCGGTAAGCTGACACTTAGAGGCAACGCCAATATTTTCGCTGTAATTGCCGAGCCGGGCTCCAGGTTGACTGCCGAAGAAGCCACAAGAATCGCATATCTCACCGTAAACGGCGGAGATGTTAAGCTCAGCGGCGGACAATATGATAACATTACGGTAAAAGATGGCAAGATAACAGATATTCTCGGCAACGGCTATGCGTATAAGAAAACAGAGGGCGGTGCATGGCTGACGCTTAAAGAACGTGAGGTGTCGGAAGCAAGCGGTGTTACCGTTGCTAAGGCACCGATAGTACAAGCAACGCTTAGCACAGAAATAAACAAGCTGTATCGCAACAGCAACGCAAACCCCACGCTGAAGTTCAACCTGTCTCTTGCTAACGGCTCGAACCTGAACGACTCGTATGTAAGTAAGAGATACGGTATAAACTCCTATGTAAGCGGAGATATAATTTATAGCAGCTTAAGCGCACTTGTAAAGGACGCTAAATTGTCGGCAGACGAAATAATTGATAAGGCGGGCAACAGCGTTGCTGCCAAGATATACTTCGTAGTTATTACCGATGACGGCTATGAAATAAAGTCGAACACTGTAAGCATAGACCTTGTTGACTGTGATCATTCTCAGGTGGTCGATCCTACAGCGGACAAGGAAACCGCAGGCAACATTACCGAGCCGACATATTGCGAGATATGCGAGAGCAAGTTCAATGCAAAGATAACAAAGGGCGACGATGTCAGGTATTATAACAATCTTGACGAGGCTGCGAAAGACGCTCAGAAGAGCGAAAACGAGGGCTGTACCTTATATCCGCTTTATAACAAGAACGGATACGGCGGTCAGTTAGTCATAACCGAAGGTAACTTCACGCTCAAGTACGCAGTTCGTACAGCGTTCTCACGTCCGATCATCATAAACGGCAAGGCAAAGCTGACGGTTACGGGACGTTGTGCGGTGACAGCGTTTGAGAATCAAGACGCATTCATAGTGCAGGGCGGTGATGTCACATTTGACGGGCTTGCTACAGGCAGCAATGTGACCATAAACGGCGGAAATGTTACAATGACTGCCAACAATATAAATTGCCTTACTATAAACGGCGGTAATGTATCCATTTCGTCAGGTGGGTTTGCCGAAATCATAACTAATGCCCCGAATAAGGTGATAGCCGATTATATCGATCCCGGCTTCTGGGTACAGGACAGAGGAACAAAAGAGTGGATAGATATATACAGTCTTAATAAGGCAACGGCATCATCGACAAACGGACTTACGGTACGGGTGTGCCCGATGCAGATAATCAAGCCGATTGATACTGTATATTACACCAACGGTTATTATCCCGACGGTATACCGTCACTTCAAATAAGTGCAGTGCCGTGGTATTCAGGCGAGGTCGACGCAAAAGTTGCTTATCAGTGGATCGGCATTGATGAAAACGGCAACGAAACAGAGATAGAGGGCGCTACAGACAGAAAGCTGTCGCTCGAAAATCTCACAACGGGCAGGTACTACTGCCGTCTTACCTACAGCAATGCTGCAACGGCGGGAGTTTCGATGAAGTCGGACGTTGTAACGGCTACGATAACCGAATGCAAACATTCCGGAGGAGAGGCTACCTGCACCGAAAAGGCAAAGTGTGAAATATGCGGTGCGGAGTATGGCGAACCTCTCGGTCACGACTATGTTGTAATCAAAGTAGTTGAGCCTGACTATCGCAACGAAGGCTACAGCGTATTTGAATGCACAAGATGTAAGGATTCATATATCGGAAACCGTGTTCCCGTAAAGCCTATTCCCGATGTGGAAGAAATAGCGGTTGAAAAGACAACATACAATGAAGTCGATATAAGCTGGAAGAATATAAGCGGCGTTGACGGATATTATGTCGAATGCTATGTCGGCAATCAGTGGAAGCAGATTAACTGCAGTGCTGACGGCGACAGAGTAGCGGCAAAGCTGAGCGGTCTTTCTGCAGGCCTTAAATATAAGGTAAGGATAGCGGCTTATGCAGGAAGATTCACCGCCAAATTCAGATGTTTCTATGTTGATACTGTTCCTTCTCCCGTATGGAATATAAATACGGTGAAGGCTACCGATGAAACGGTAAGAATAAGCTGGAGCAGAAACGCCAGAGCGGACGGCTACAAGGTAGAGTGGTACATTAATAATCAGTGGTCTGCAAAGACTGTTACCGGCAACAATAATATATCGGCGGTTATAGACGGACTTTGTGCAGGAACACGATATAAAGTAAGGGTAAGCGCATATAAGGGTGACCTTTACAGTCCGTATACATATGGCTATATCGATACGCTCCCGTCAAAAGTTACTGGTATTACGCAGACAGTCACATCTTCTTCGTTTACGCTTAAATGGGATAAGAACGAAAGTGCGGACGGTTATACCGTTCAGTACTATGCAGACGGTAAGTGGAATGAAAAGACGCTGACCGGCAATAAAAAAACTACCGTTACAATAGGCTCGCTTAAGGGCTACAAAACCTACAAGGTCAGAATAAAGGCTTATAAGGGTGAGCTTGAGAGTGCATTCGACGATATTTATATCACTACCGCTCCGACAAAGGTCAGCGGTCTTAAGGTAAAGAGCGCAGTTGACTCCAAGGCAGTAGTTATATGGAATGCGGATGCGAACGCTGACGGATATAACGTAGAATATTATATCGGCGGTAAGTGGGTCAAAAAGACCATAACCGATAATAAGACAGCAAAGGCTGTGCTTGGCGGACTTACACCTTACATCACATATAAAGTAAGGGTAAGAGCGTATAAGGACAATCTGTACGGCGATTACAGCTATACTACGGTTACTGCAGTGCTTTCACCGGTAACCAATATCAAGGTTGTATCGGCAAAAAGAAACTCGATAACCGTTAAGTGGGGTAAAAACGCCAGTGCAGACGGATATAAGGTTGAAATTTACAAAGGCGGCAAGTGGGTCAAAAAGACGTTAAAGGGCAGTACGAATGCTACTGTCACTATTGGCGGACTCAGGGCCGGAAGCGTGTATAAGGTAAGGATTGCGTCTTATAAGGGTGCAAATACAAGCACTTATACTTATGCAAATGTGAAGACAGCCAAATAAGCTGACAGTAAAAAAAGAGAACACCGGGCGACCGGTGTTCTTTTTTGTGTATCAGATGCGTTTTTACTATAAGAACAAACTGAGCCGTAAGCAAGGGTGCTTACGGCTCGATTTGCATATTTATAACGTTAATATCCGCCGTTAACGTAACCTTAGCCGAGCTGAAACAGCCGGAACGGCGAATTTGGTGCGGCTCACAGCCGCCGCTTACTTGAAGTATCTGTTCAGCAGACCCTCGAAAGCCTTACCGTGACGGGCTTCGTCCTTAGCCATCTCGTGAACTGTGTCGTGGATAGCGTCAAGATTTAACTGCTTTGCTCTCTTTGCGAGGTCAAGCTTGCCCTGTGTAGCGCCGTGCTCTGCGGCAACTCTCTTTTCGAGGTTTTCCTTAGTCGATGCACTTACAACATCGCCTAAAAGCTCTGCGAACTTTGCAGCGTGTTCAGCCTCTTCCCAAGCTGCCTTTTCGTAGTAAAGGCCTACCTCGGGGTAACCTTCTCTGTGAGCGGCTCTTGCCATAGCGAGATACATACCTACCTCTGTGCATTCGCCCTCAAAGTTTGCCTTTAAGCCTGCGATGATCTCTTCATCCTCAACTGCCTTTGCAATGCCTACCTTGTGCTCGTCTGCAAATACAAGCTTTTCGCTTTCCTTAAGTTCTATGAACTTGCTGCCGGGAACCTTGCACTGGGGGCAGAACTCGGGAGGTGTATCTCCCTCATGAACGTAACCGCATACCGGACATACCCACTTTTTCATAGTAAATTACCTATCCTTTCATAGTGATAAAATCATTATTTTCTTATTGTTTTTAGCGAAATCAGTAACGTTTACTGATTTGTTGGTTTTATTATAACCGATACTTCGGCGTTTGTCAAGAGGTTTTTGAAAATTTTTTTGTAAAAATTAGGTTAGTTAGGACTTACTAAAAAGGGCGAGGTTTTGGAAGGGTTGGTGAGGGGCGAGTTGTGATTGTGAACGCTTAGAAGTTTTAGGGATAGAAGTTCTATCAACTTCAATCCCCACCGTCTTGACGGCAGACCGACTTAGTAATTATAAAAGTCGGATATA
>ERZ1027266.1160-NODE-1160-length-14761-cov-6.717326_pt1 | contig 14761 bp, 10 predicted proteins | sample MGYA00519257_ERZ1027266 | MGnify/ENA primary metagenome ERZ1027266 (study PRJEB26926, sample SAMN06164683) | human gut metagenome | biome: ENVO:00009003; feature: ENVO:2100002; material: ENVO:00002003 | host: Homo sapiens | place: USA | collected 2012 ... | reverse complement strand
TTCATGAGCGTCTCGTGGGCTCGGAGATGTGTATAAGAGACAGATATAGATTATTCTGAGTTTAGTAAAAAGGGGCAGTATGGGAATTATGTTATAAAGTATACTTTTAGTGAAAAACCGCGTTATAACTGGGTTAACACTGTAAATGTCGGTCGTTACAATATTAATGATGAAGCAAAGTATACAAGCTGGAAAAAGGAACATGCGGAGAAGTTTATTAATAACTAACAGGAAATTATCAACGATGATATGCATTTCATGCCACATTTATGACATTTTGTTCCATATATCTTTTAATACATAATTGAAAGTACTATAATTATAATCATAAATTGAAACAGGGGGCGGCATATGAAGGGTAAGAAAAAGGTTATTATAGGTATTATTGCAGCAGTTGTAGTTGTTGGAATCGTGGTGGCAGTAGTTCTGGGGATGAGAAGAGGGAAATCAGACAAAACAATTAATGTCGGCAATGCAACAGAGTCAGACGAGATGAGCAGCTGGAGAACTGACGGACATCGTGTGGCTAAAGCGGAGTCGGGATATTATTATCTGGAATGGAGTGATACAGATTCGACTACAATGCTTATGTATCTTGATGACAGTACACATAAGACTATTCCGGTGTGTGCCAAAGCTGAATGTAAGCATAATTCAGCAGACTGTAATGCAGTATTAGACAGCAGTTACGACAATTCTCCGCTTCATTACTATAAAGGCAGCCTGTATGTTGTTAAAGTGGAAGGCGGTATGGCTAAGTTAGAAAGAATTGCTAAAGATGGAAGCAGCAGAGAGAATGTTGCAGATCTGTTTGCCAGTGATGATGGAACGGTGTCTTTAGTATTCCATGATGATTGTGTATATGCATATGACAGAATTGGACACATGGGGGCAGTTGAGAGCAAAGATACTGATAAAGTAGTGATTGTAAAGGCAGAACTTGCAAATGGAAAGACAAGTGAAGTGTTCTCATATGAGGGAGCAAATAACGCTATTAACGAGGCAAGAAGCTTCGGTGATAAGCTGTTTTTCCTGATAAATCATAATTCAATTGATAAAGAAACATTAACGGCAGACGTTAATTACAAGCTTTATTGTTATGATTATGCCACAGGCAGCGCAGAACTGGTATCTGATAAGAATATATCTGATTATTATGTTGATACAGACAATGGAATTCTGTACTATTTCGTGATAGATAAGGGGCTTTATTCAAGAAAGCTTAATGAGAATGACGGAAAACTTATTTATAAGGCTGATGATTCAATAGTAATGGCAGCCTTGTCATATGATGGAAAGTACATATATATGTGTAACGGTGGAGCAGGAAGTGCAACCCAGATTACTAATTTTATTGATGAGAAAATATTTGTGCTCAATCCAGACGGAACTCTTGTAAATACTATAGAACTCGACAGAAGAAAAATGAGTAATCTGTACTATGGCGACGACAAATATCTGTTCTTAGGCTACTCTAATAAGCTGTCATATATTGATAAAAGCAGCATTAGCGGCAGTGTGGAGATAGTTCCTGTTAAGTGATTTTGGAGTGTACTTATAGAGCGTGCTTGCAGGTTGGGCTTACACAGTGAGGGCGGAATATGAACGAGTTTAGGAGACTGATTAACAGGAAAGTTGTCATTGGTTTTATTGCATTACTGGTTATAAATGTATCTTTGTATGTATATCAGCAGACGAAGGGCGCAGGGCTTAAGGAGTTAAGGTTTGAAACCGTGCAGCGGCAGTGGTGTGTTGATTATTATGGTGATTATGATATTGAGGCTGCGATAAATGCGGTGAATTCAGATATAGAGGGGATATTAAGTTACAGGAAAGCGGATAAGCAGGGGACTGTTGTGGAATCTGAGGTACAGGTTGATGCGGAGACTGGGGAAGAGTCCGATGTTCAGATTGGTGCGGAGACCGAGGTTTTGGAAAAATATAAGGCGCTGTCTGAGAGGGAACAGCTTCTGTTTCTGACGGTATTAAGGGATATAGAAAGCCAGTTGGAATATATAAAGAAGTATCCTGAAGATATGAAGCAGATTCAGACTAATGCACAGCAGCTTATGACTTTCTCTATATTTTCTGACAAGAACAGCTTTACATATAATAATATTGTAAAGACCGGTAAGGATTTTGAAAAGGTAGCTGATGTATCGCTTTATCTTGTTAATAATAAGGCGGCAGGCAGTTTTGTGAATTATTATTACACATTTTATTTCGCGCTGATTATGATGGTTTTCATAATATACGGTCTGTCGGGTGAGCGTGATAATGGAATGTGGGGGATTGTACATTCGGCAGGAAGCGGAAGGCTTCGGCTTGCGTTGCACAGACTGTTTATTATCGCAGGCTCTGGCGTGGTTATAACAGCGGGTCTGTATTTTACAACATTTGCAGCAGCGCTGCTGTTATACGGCGGAGCAGGTGCGCTCAATGCGTCGGTTCAGTCTATACAGGCATTTGAAAGATTTGCTATGCCGATGAGCCAGATTGGGTTCGTGCTATACAATTATGTATACAGTGCGCTGGCGGTAGTGGTGCTTAGTGTGGCGTTATGGGCTGTATTCGTTGTCAACAGGAAGCGGAATGATGCGCTTATTCTGACCGGAGTAGTTGTGGGGCTGGAAGTGCTTATGTATTACAGGATAGGACTTCACAGCATCTACAGTGCATTTAAACAGATTAATATTGTGCGTCTTATGAAGGTCAACGCGGTCATCAGCACATATGCGAACCGCGGAAGGGGAAGCTTTGTCATATCTGAGTCGGCTATTATGTTCTGGGCGCTTATGGTGATTCTTGTTGTGTCCGTGGCAGTTGCGGTAGTGGGAACTGTGTTTATGCGTCCGAGTCAGGGTAAAAATGTGCTGACACGGCTTACTGATAAGCTGTATGCCGGATATCAGCATATTTTTGCAAATGTGCCTGTTGTATTCAAGGAGCTTCACAAGCTGCTTGTGACAAGCAGGGGATTTACGGTTATTGTGGTGCTTCTGCTGGTTGTTATGTATTTTATCAGTTATGGAAAGATGGCTTTCTCGGACAACTCCAGAGAGCGTGACAGGATATATCTTGAAAAGGGCGGTGCTGATTATTCGCAGATATCCGCCCTGATTGATGAGCGCAGAGCTGATTATATGCAGGCTGTCCAGAAAAGTATGGAAGCTTCTGAACAGTATGAGAATGGTGAGATTGGAATTGACGAGTTATCGCAGATTAATTCGACTGTGTCTATATATGCGTCGCGTTATGCTGCGGTGAGGGAATTTGAGCAGAAGCAGGAATATCTTGAGAATCTTAAGGAAGAGACTGGTATTGATGGTTACATGATGTCAGACAGGGGATATGAGGAGATATTTGGCAAGTACGGAAAGGCAAGAGAGACTGTTCTTCTTATGGCTCTGCTTGTGTCTGTTGTGCTTATTGTTTCTGAGAATATCGGAATTGAGACAAGCACAGGAACTAAATATATTGTCAATGCTGCAAGCGGAAAGAACACTGTTAAGGTTAAGCGGATTGTGGCATCTTTAGTGTTGTGCATAGTCCTGTATGTTCTTGTGTATGGAATTGATATGATACATTTGCGAAGCTATTATGGCATGCCGTACACGGACGCACCGCTTATGAGTCTCACATTTATGAGGGATTGCGGGCTTTATATTACTGTTGGAACATTTATGATAATCCGACTGATTGTAAGGCTGATTGCAATGCTCATTACATTTGCAGTTACATATGTACTGTGCAGCCGTTTTTCTGAGGTGCGCGGAAGGGTTGTGTCTGTGCTTCTTATGGCTGCGGTGATTGTGATTGCGGCTGTGATGGGAAATGTGAGTATATGGTGAAAGGGTGAATAAGGATATTGAAAAAGGCAGAAGATTTACCTGAATTTCTCAGGTAGTTCTTCTGCCTTGTGTTTTATGTGTTGTGTGAATTATTCCGCATCACCGAATATTACATGTCTTACCGGTGTAAGTGCATATAAAAGTATCATGCCGATGATTCCGCATACGATTATCTCGCCAGCGCCAACTGTAACGAAGAACATTGCAAACATGCCCTCTGAGCCGTAAGCAAACTTAAGTACGAATGGTACAATGATTGTGTTAGCAACAATTGGTGGAACTGGTGCAAGCCACTTATGCTTTCTTAACAGGTATGTTCCGATTGCGCCGATAAGTGTTGCAATGCTTCCAAATACTACATCCCATACAATTGCGCCACCAAGGATGTTAGCAATTATACAGCCAACAAATAATCCAGGGATTGCTGCAGGTGTAAAGTAAGGCAGTATTGTGAGTGCCTCCGCAATTCTGAACTGCACTGGTCCGAAACTGATGTAGTTAAAGATTACTACAAGTACGACATAGATTGCTGCAATTACAGCGGCCTGTGTGATGAATTTCACACTCATTCCTTTTTTCTTCATATTCAATTATCTCTTTTAGTTTTGTTTTGCGTGTGGAAGGTCTCGAACACACGATTTGTTACTGTGTCATAACACAGCCTGTGTAGTTTAGCAGATTATCATGAGATTGGCAAGTACAAATGTATATTATATGTGAATGTAAGCTGGATGTAAGTTTCGTGTTATATAATTGTGGTAAATAAAGAAGCACATTTTTAATAAGAGACATTGAAAAAGGAGGGCGAGATTTATGGATGATAAAAATGTTGTTAAGAAAAGGGTGACTCTTGCTATTGCATTTGCAGTATTCATTGTTGTGGTAATTGCAGTAATACTGCTTATCAAGCCAGTAATGTCTAAGGTTCAGGAGAATCGCACAGCAAAGGTGTCTCAGGAAACGGCACAGGAAGCGGAAGAATTTCTTAAGACTAAGTATCCGGAAGTTGTGATTGAGAAGCGCGAAATGTATGTTAAAGAGCATAAGCCGCAGGAGAATACGCAATATATTAGCAGCAAGAGCATTGATACGGAATATTCGTATGCATCTTATGTATTCTATGGTACAATGGATACACCAGATGCGAAAGGAGACAGCGTCATAATCTATATGTCGGATAGCGGAAAGTCGCCATATTATGCTGTTAAGGACAGCACGGATAAAGATGATGCAAAATGGCAGATGTCGATTGTGCAGAATAAGTCAGGCAATGCTAAGACTTGGGATTATGCATTTAAAGAAAAGTAATGCTTAAGATTATAGGAATATATTTATTGATTATTAATGTAGTAACATTTGCTTTGTATGGAATTGATAAGTGGAAAGCGATACACAACAAATGGCGCATAAGGGAGGCGACTCTTCTTATTACAGCACTAATCGGCGGTTCGCTTGGAGCTTTTATTGCAATGCAGATGTTCAGACATAAGACAAAAAAGTGGTATTTTAAGTATACGGTTCCTGCTATGCTTGTTGTGCATGTGGTGGGGATGATTTTATTGGTGGTTAAATTGTAAGCAGGCTGTTATGTGGGACAGCCTGCTTGATTTATGTTTGGTGAATATGTGCGTTGTCGAAAAAATAAACTGTAAAAAATTTTTAGGTTATAACCGCAAAACTTTCTGATTGAATTATAGATTAAGGAGTGTAACCGCATTTTTACCCAGTATTGCATCGGTAGCTTTTTCTGAAAATCCACATTCTTTTATTAAATCTACTGCGTCTTTCTGGTCGTCCCACGGGCTGTCAGAGCCGAATAATATGTGGTCTGCACCGTGAATGTTGACCATTTTCTTGAATTTTTCTATTGGAAGGCTTGCGTTGTGATTGAGATTCTTGATGCATGATGATGTATCGAGATATACATTTTTCATGTAATCTTCCTCTAATATGGAAGAAACATCGTTCCATTGTCCCCATCCACCCATGTGTGCGAGTACGAGTTTTTCTGGTTTTATTTCTTGAATCATTGTTGTAAGTCTGTCTACGCTTGATTCATCGCAGCCCGGAAAGCTTACATCGTATCCGGCATGTATAAGTATTATAAGCCCGAGTGCTGATGCATATTCGATAAGCCTTAAAGACTGCATATCATCTATATTGGTTTTCTGGAAAACCGGGTGAAGCTTGATTCCTTTGAAACCATTGTTGGAAAGCCAGTTCAATATTTCTCTGAAATTCTCACAAGCCGGATGTATTGCCCCAAATGAAATTAATCCGGTTGTCTCACTTGTTTCATTAGTCTTTAAAGCAAGTGTATTGATTGTGTCGCACTGATTAGGCTTGGTTGCCACGGGAAGCAGTACGGAGTAATCAATTCCAGCTTTTTTCATTGAATCTGTAAGAGAATGTACTCTGCCATCAAGATAATTGTGTATTCCTCCGCTGTGGGCTAATGTACCAACTGCTCTGTCAGCAAGTTCATCTGGAAATGTATGTGTATGGAAATCTATTATCATAAAGCCTCCTTGAGAATGGGGATATACGGCTGTCATCTGCTGCTGTGTAGGTGACAGCCGCATATCTGTCACTACATATATAATAACCATTTTGACATGGTGTATACAATTGTTTAAGTGTTATATTTGCTCTGCTTTATTATGTATATATTTTTCGTATAAAATCAAGTTCTTTTTTGGGGATGACCTACTAAAGCTAAGGGAAGTGGAAGATTAGTAGGCAAAATCAAGCAAGATAAAGAGCAGTAGGGAGGATAACAGCCGGGAAAGACCTACTAAAGAGAGCGTAAGCAGCAGATTAGTAGGTGAAATCAAGCAAGATAAAGAACAGGAGAGAGGATAACAGCTGGGAAAGACCTACTAAAGAGAGCGTAAGTGGAAGATTAGTAGGCGAAATCAAGCAAGAAGATGAGCGGATGGGAAGAAAATAGTTGTGAAAGACCTACTAAAGTTGAGGAAAATGGAAGATTAGTAGGCAAAATTAAGCAAGATAAAGAGCAGGAGAGAGGAAATCAACCGAGAAAGACCTATTAAAGTTGAGAAAAGAGGGAGATTAGTAGGCACCCAGCCAATACCCAGCTCCTTACTAGGCCAATATCCAGCCCCATACTCAGCTAATACCGAGCCAATACCTGGCTCCCCCACAATTCAAATAACAATAATCTGCAAAAACCCTATTGACAAATAAGAAATTGAGAATATAATGATTTACATACCAAGATACTATGTTTATATGGAAATAGATTTTGCAAGAAGATTATGCAGAAATATGCGAGGAGGTACATGAAGGTTGAAGAATAGAATTATTGACACAGATGTACTTATTATAGGTGGCGGAACGGCAGGGTGTTTTGCAGGTATTACGCTTGGAAAGAAGAAAGACCTTGATGTACTGATTGTTGAGAAGGCGAACATTGTACGAAGCGGATGTCTTGCTGCAGGTGTTAATGCAATTAATGCCTACATCACTAAAGGCAGGGTGCCACAGGACTATGTTGATTATTGTAAGAAAGATGCAGATGGAATTGTAAGAGAGGATTTGCTTCTTTCAATGTCTGAGAGGCTTAATCATGTCACTAAGATAATGGAGGACTTAGGACTTGTAATACTCAAGGACGAGAATGGAGAATATGTTGCGAGAGGAAACCGCAATATTAAGATAAATGGTGAGAATATCAAGCCGATACTGGCAGATGCAGTTAAGAAGCAGGACAATGTAACGGTAATCAATCACCTTAATATTACAGATTTCATAGTGGAGAATAATGAGATTAAGGGTGCATACGGATTTGATGTCAACAATGCAGTGTTCTATGAGATAAATGCGAAGGCAGTTCTTGTGGCTACTGGCGGAGCGGCAGGTCTTTACAGACCTAACAATCCTGGATTTTCAAGACATAAAATGTGGTATCCACCGTTCAATACAGGAGCCGGATATGCAATGGGAATCAATGCAGGTGCGGAGATGACCACATTTGAGATGAGATTCATTGCTTTAAGATGTAAAGATACGATTGCTCCGACAGGAACTATCGCACAGGGAGTTCCGGCAAAGAAGCTTAATTCCAACGGTGAAGTGTATGAGAACAAATATGGTCTTACAACATCACAGAGACTTTACGGAACAGTTACGGAAAACCGTGAGGGAAGAGGTCCTTGTTATCTTGGAACTAAGGGAATAAGCAAGGCGCAGGAAGAAGACCTTTATAAAGCGTATCTTAACATGGCACCGAGCCAGACACTTAAGTGGCTTGAGGCGGCGGGCGGTCCTTCTGAAGAAAATGTTGAGATAGAAGGAACTGAGCCATACATAGTCGGAGGTCATACGGCGAGTGGTTACTGGGTTGACAATAACCGAGAGACTACAATCCACGGGCTTTATGCAGCGGGTGATGTTGCAGGCGGATGTCCTCAGAAATATGTAACAGGAGCTCTGGCAGAGGGCGAGATTGCAGCACAGGCAATAGCTGAAAGGCTTGAAGGCTCAGGAAAGGGCTTTGTTGTAAATGAGGTGGCAGATTCAGAATTGTCTGAGAACGCATTTGCAAAGAAGAGCGAGTATGAGAGATTTCTTAATAATAAGCAGGGACTGGTTGATATCGAGCAGACTGAGGAAGCAATGCAGAAGATTATGGACCAGTACGCAGGTGGCATAAGCACTGATTATCAGTACAATGAAGCAAGACTTGAGCTTGCAGATGAGAAGATTAAATTCTTAGAGCAGAGCATTGATAATCTTGCGGCACAGGATGCAGATGACTTGCTTAGAATCTATGAGATAAGAGAAAGACTTACGGTGTGCAGAAGTGTTATAGCACATTTGAAAGCAAGAAAAGAAACCCGTTGGCACAGCTTTGCGGAGAATATGGATTATCCGGCTAAGAGTGATGACTGGTTAAAATATGTCAACTCCCGCAAGGAGAATGGCGAGATTAAGATAATCATAAGAGACCTTGTGAGGGGAGGCGACAGCTATGAGCATTCAGATAAATAAGTTAAAATGCGTTGGCTGCGGGAAGTGCGTTGAAGCCTGTCCTGGCAATCTTATTAAGAAAGATACTGATGGAAAAGCATTTATAAAGCATGTCAAGGACTGCTGGGGCTGTACATCTTGTCTTAAAGAATGTCGTTTTGAGGCAATTAATTTCTTTCTGGGTGCTGATGTCGGCGGCAAGGGAAGCACTCTTTCGTTCAGACAGAATGGAAGCATCAATACATGGACGGTGACTTCGCCAGACGGAACAGTTAAGACGCTTGAGGTCAACAGACAAGAATCTAATAAATATTAGGGAGGAATATCATGGGTAATTTATCACATTTGGACGAACTCGAAGCAGAGGCGATATACATTATTAGGGAAGTTGCAGCAGAATGCGAAAAGCCGGTAATGCTGTATTCTATAGGAAAGGACAGCTCAGTTATGCTTCATCTTGCAATGAAAGCATTCTATCCTGAGAAACCACCTTTTCCATTTCTTCACATTGACACAACATGGAAGTTCAAGGAAATGATTAAGTTCAGGGATGAGACAGCGAAAAAGCTTGGAATCGAGATGCTTACATACACTAACGAAGAGGGTGTTAAGCAGGGAATCAATCCATTTGACCATGGCTCAGCTTACACTGATATCATGAAGACTCAGGCTCTTAAACAGGCACTTAACAAATACGGCTTCACAGCGGCATTTGGCGGTGGACGAAGAGACGAGGAGAAATCAAGAGCTAAGGAGAGAATTTTCTCTTTCAGAAATACAGCACAGGCATGGGATCCAAAGAACCAGCGCCCAGAAATGTGGAAGCTTTACAACACTAAGATTCACAAGGGTGAGAGCATGAGAGTTTTCCCTATCTCTAACTGGACTGAGAAGGATATCTGGCAGTACATCCAGAGAGAAAAGATTGATATTGTACCTCTTTATTTTGCAGCAGAAAGACCTGTTGTATACCGTGACGGCAATATCATCATGGTTGATGATGACAGAATGAGACTTCTTCCGGGCGAAAAGCCACAGATGAAGAAGGTAAGATTCAGAACTCTTGGCTGTTATCCACTTACAGGCGGTGTTGAGTCAGACGCAGAAACTCTTGATGAGATTATCGAAGAGACTTTAAGTGCGGTTGAATCAGAGAGAACAAGCCGTGTTATCGACCATGAGGAAGCAGGAAGCATGGAAAGAAGAAAGAAAGAGGGGTACTTCTAGAATGAAAGGTTTACTTAAATTTATTACATGCGGTAGTGTTGATGATGGAAAATCTACACTTATCGGACACATTTTATATGATTCAAAGTTATTGTATGCCGATCAGGAGAAGGCGTTAGAGCTTGATTCCAAGGTCGGAAGCCGTGAAGGTAAGATTGATTATTCACTTCTTCTTGATGGTCTTATGGCTGAGAGAGAGCAGGGAATTACTATTGATGTTGCTTACAGATATTTTACAACTGACAACAGAAGCTTTATCGTTGCTGATACTCCGGGACATGAGGAGTATACAAGAAACATGGCGGTTGGTGCTTCATTTGCAGACCTTGCAGTAATTCTTGTAGACGCAAAGCAGGGCGTGCTTATCCAGACGAAGAGACACGCAAGAATCTGCGCACTTATGGGAATTAAGCATTTTGTATTTGCAGTTAATAAGATGGACCTTGTTGGTTACAGCGAGGAGCGTTTCAACGAGATAAATGCGCAGATAGCAGAGCTTACAAAGGAGCTTTCTTTGTCAGATGTAGTTGTTATCCCTGTTTCAGCAACTGAGGGTGACAATGTAACAACTAAGTCTGAAAATATTCCTTGGTATAAGGGTCAGGCACTTCTTCCTTATCTTGAGCAGGTTGATGTTGATGATACTGAGGAAGAAAAGGGCTTCTACATGCCTGTTCAGAGAGTATGCCGTCCAAATCATGAATTCCGTGGTTTCCAGGGTCAGATTGAGGCAGGAAGCGTATCTGTTGGTGACGAGATTATCACTCTTCCAACTAAGGAGCATGTTCATGTCAAGAGCATCCATGTTGGTGATAAGGAAGCCCAGAGCGCATCTATTGGACAGCCTGTTACTATCCAGTTAGACCGCGAGGTTGATGTCTCAAGAGGTTCAGTTCTTGCAGCAGGAGCAGACCTTAAGCTTGCAACAGAGATAACAGCTACAATTCTCTGGATGGACGATGATGTTCTTACTAATAACAAGAACTTTTTTGTAAAGCTTGGAACAAGACTTATTCCGGGCGTTGTTACTGAGATTGTCAATACTATTGATGTCAATACAGGCGAGGAGAAGCCAGCAACTCTTCTTAATAAAAATGAAATCGCTGTATGTAAGATTTCTCTTGCTGATGTAATTGTTGTTGATGAATTCAACCTTCACAAGACTATGGGGGAGCTTATCCTCATAGACCGTGTTACTAATATGACTAGTGCCTGCGGCGTTGTCCGTGAAGTTAATGAGACAGCTGATGATGTTAAGGAAGTTGACGCAGCTTTCAGAGCGGAGCTTAACAACCAGAAGCCTGTTGTTGTTGAGGCTGTTCTTTCAGACAAGATTAATGTTGATTTCTTAAAGAAGGTTGAGAAGGAGCTTCTTCTTGACAGCAAGCATGTATATCTGTATGTTCCGGCAGAAGGCGAGGATTATACAAATGTTGTGACTCACCTTGTAAATGCAGGTATTGTTGTTATTCTTGCACTTAGTAAGGCAGCTGATATTAAGATTGACGGCGCAGAAGTGCTTGCAGGCTGGGAGTCTAAGGTTGACGTCACTACTGTGGATGTGGCTGAGTTTATTAAGAAGAATGCGTAGGCTGGGGGAAGAACGGACGCTGCACTAGAACTTACAACCATACGCAGGCACGCTTGCGCTACTTGTCGCACGCAGCGGTACTAAGCGTGTCAGGATTCGCCTCACTTTGTGAGGCTGTCCTGACATGCTAAGTGCCGGCGGCTCCAAAGTGCCCTGCGTATGGTTGCAAGTCTGGTGCTGCTGTGGGTCTTCTCCGCTGCGTGGTGTTACTTCAGGGTTGGAAGTGTGGGCAGACGTGCGGTAAAGGGCGCTTCGCTGCTTTACCTTGGGTTTGGCAAAGCTTGCTTCGCTGCTTTGCCTGGTTTTGGAATATATTTTGTAGGAGTTAGGCTATAATTATGAATACACATTTTTTTAAAAAGTTAATATGTTTAGGTATGATTTTTTGCCTGACTTTTATTGGACTTTCTGGCTGTGGGCAGAAGAAGACGGAACTTGTTAATGTTTCTTATGATGCCACAAGAGAGTTTTATAAGGAGTATAACAGGCTTTTTGAGGATTACTGGTATGGCAGGACTGGCGAGAAGGTTGAGGTTATCCAGTCTCATGGCGGTTCTGGAAAGCAGGCGCTAGAGGTTGCTAACGGTCTTGGTGCTGATGTTGTCACGCTTGCTCTTGAGGGAGATGTTAATGTTATAAGGGACGAAGGGCTGATTGATGACGGATATATCAATGATTATTCTGATGACAGCTCGCCTTACACTTCTACGATTGTCTTTCTTGTAAGAAAGGGTAATCCTAAGAATATTAAGGACTGGGATGATCTTCTTAATGATGGGGTTAAGGTTATTACCCCTAATCCTAAGACTTCCGGAGGAGCCAGATGGAATTTCCTTGCAGCATGGTATTATTTTAAGAAGCAGGGACAGACTGAGGAACAGGTTCAGGCAAGTGTTACCAAGCTTTACAAGAATGTGGCAGTGCTTGATTCAGGTGCAAGAGGTTCTTCTACCACATTTGCAGAGAATGGACAGGGAGATGTCCTGATTGCATGGGAAAATGAAGCATTTTTCGCATTACAGGAATATCCGGGCGAGTATGAAATTGTCGTTCCTTCCGCATCTGTATTGTGCCAGCCGACGGTTGCGAAGGTTGACGAGGTCACACAGATGAATGGAACAGAAGGGTTGGCAGACGCCTATCTTTCTTTCCTGTACACTGATGACGCACAAAGGCTTGAGGCGCAGAATTTCTACCGCCCTGTAAACAAAGATATCCAGAAGGAATACGAGGCTTCCAGTGATTCAAGAAATATCAAGGAAATCCCTTCCGACGGCAAATGGATTGTCAAGGACATTGACATGGCGGATATCGGGTATTTTGGCGGCTGGGAAGCGGCTACACAGAAGTTTTTCTCTGATGGTGGAATATTTGATAAGATATATGATTAATTAAAATGTTTTGTTGAATATGCTGCGCGAATCTGACTATACACAGGTACATGAAGCCTACTAATATAGAGCAAGTTGTTGGTTTAGTAGGTTTCTGCGGAGAATATTATAAGTTGTTTAAGTGATAAGACCTACTAATCAATCAAGGAAGATATGTTTAGTAGGTCTTTCGCTCGCAAATTGCTTACAGTTGTTAGTGAAATGTGGGAAAAAGACATACGAAAATATGCTAATTTAACAATATAGTAGGTTATGAGCCAGAAAGTATATGAATAAACTACGGAAATGACCTACTATATTGAGTGTATAATGGCTTTTAGTGGGTTTTATCCTCTTTCAGCAGCCTCTTATAAGTACAGTCGATGCCAATTGCGCCAAGCGGAGCAGTAACTATAATTGCAAGTACAGCAACAGAAAGCACAATCTGTCCGCAAGGCAGTCCGGCGGCGAGAGGTACAGAGCCAATGGCGGCCTGTACAGTTGCTTTAGGAAGATATGCAATGACGCAGAAAAGCCGTTCCTTCCATGTAAGGTTTGTTTTTACGGTGCAGAGAAGCACTCCGGCAGCTCTGAAAACAAGTGCTGTAAGAATCATAAGCAAGGCTGGAAGTCCGGCTTTCAGTGTGTAGCGGATATCGACAGCCGCGCCGACAAGCACGAACAATATTACTTCAGCAGCGAGCCACAGCTTGCCAAATTTTTCGGACAAACGGGCTGATACGGCGGGAACACATTTAAACTTAAGCGTACATGCCATAGCGACAACAGCAAGAAGGTCTGAAACAGACACTTTGCCCTCAATTGCAATAAGAAGGAAAGAGAAGCCAAGTACTATGATAACCTTCATGCTGTTTCTTACGGTATGTTTGCGGGCGTATGATGTTTCAAAGAACAGGTACAGCCACAGACCGGTCACTATGCCAAGTATTATGCCGAGTATAATAGACACAGGAATATTTACGAAATCCATAACATTTGCCTTGCCACCCTGTGCCACATTTAAAAATGTTGTGAATAACACTATTACAAATATGTCATCGCACGAAGCACCAGACAGTATCATCTGCGGAATCGCTTTGTCAGTTCCGTAGTGTTTCTCAATGAGCATTACCATTCGTGGAACGACAACCGCAGGAGAAACAGCGGCGAGAACTGCGCCCATTACTGCAGCTTCGGCGTGGTTAATTCCAAGAATTACAGGGGCAAGCAGAATATAACCGATGATTTCGCAGGAAGCCGGAACGAAGGACATGAGAATTGCACTTCGTCCGGCTTTTTTCAAGTCTTTTAAGTCAAGCGACAGACCGGCTTTGATAAGAATAATAATAAGAGCCATTTTTCGCAGATCAGCCGATATTGAAAGGATTGACGGGTCAAGAAAATCAAGGACATATGGTCCGAGGACAATACCGGTAAGAAGCATTCCGATGATTCTCGGAAGTTTCAGCTTCTGGCAGATTGCGCCCATGACGAGTCCGACCAGAAAGATAAGTGATAAAGATGTTAGCATAATAAGTCTCCTTAAAAATATAGAAAATGCATTTATGAACGCAAAAAAAGCTGATGCTTCCTGCGACATAAAATCGTAGAAGTCATCAGCTTGAATAAGCAGTTTAGGTTTCCCAAGGGAGTACTTCATTCCCTTTGATATTTATAATACTTTGGGGCAGGATTGTCAAACTGTCTCTTATACACATCTGACGCTGCCG
>ERZ1027266.1158-NODE-1158-length-14769-cov-4.960514_pt1 | contig 14769 bp, 10 predicted proteins | sample MGYA00519257_ERZ1027266 | MGnify/ENA primary metagenome ERZ1027266 (study PRJEB26926, sample SAMN06164683) | human gut metagenome | biome: ENVO:00009003; feature: ENVO:2100002; material: ENVO:00002003 | host: Homo sapiens | place: USA | collected 2012 ... | reverse complement strand
GTCGGCAGCGTCAGATGTGTATAAGAGACAGCTCTTTGTAAGCAACCTGAGGTGCACCTACGTTAGCCTCAACTTTGAACTCACGAAGAAGTCTGTCAACAATGATCTCAAGGTGAAGCTCACCCATACCAGCGATGATTGTCTGTCCAGTTTCCTGGTTTGTATGAGCACGGAATGTCGGGTCTTCTTCTGCAAGTTTTGCAAGAGATTCACCGAGTTTACCCTGAGAAGCTTTTGTTTTCGGCTCGATCGCAAGCTCGATAACCGGCTCCGGGAATTCCATAGACTCAAGGATTACCGGATTCTGCTCGTCACAGATCGTATCTCCTGTTGTGGAGAACTTAAATCCGATCGCAGCAGCGATATCTCCCGAGTATACTTTATCCAGCTCTTCACGTTTGTTGGCATGCATCTGAAGGATACGTCCAACACGCTCTTTTTTACCTTTTGTAGCGTTGAGCACATAAGATCCGGAATTCACTGTTCCCGAGTAAACTCTGAAGTAAGCAAGTTTACCTACAAACGGGTCAGACATGATCTTGAATACAAGCGCTGAGAACGGCTCTTCATCAGAAGAATGTCTCACTGTATCATTTCCGTCCATATCTACACCCTGAATAGCCGGAACGTCAAGCGGTGACGGCATGAATTCGATTACTGCGTCAAGAAGCTTCTGAACACCTTTGTTCTTGTAAGCTGTACCGCAACATACCGGAACAGCAGTACATTCGCATGTCGCTTTTCTCAGCACTTTCTTCAGCTCGTCTATCGACGGCTCTTCACCTTCAAGGTACATCATCATAAGCTCGTCATCCAGCTCGCAGATCTTCTCTACGAGTTCTGTATGATACAGCTCTGCGTCATCTTTCATTGCTTCCGGAATCTCTTCGATGGAGATGTCATCTCCCTTGTCATCGTTGTAGATGTAAGCTTTCATTTCAAAAAGATCGATGATTCCTTTGAACTCGTCTTCTTTTCCGATCGGAAGCTGAAGACAAATTGCGTTTTTACCTAATCTTGTTTTAATCTGCTCTACTGCGTTGTAGAAATCAGCGCCCATGATGTCCATCTTGTTAATGAACGCCATTCTCGGTACGTTGTATGTGTCAGCCTGACGCCATACGTTTTCTGACTGAGGCTCAACACCGCCCTTGGCACAAAATACACCTACCGCACCATCAAGCACACGCAGGGAACGCTCTACTTCTACTGTAAAGTCAACGTGTCCCGGTGTATCGATGATGTTGATACGATGCTCTAACGCGCCTGCTTTCGGCTTGCAGTTTTCCTGCAGCGTCCAGTGACATGTTGTCGCAGCAGATGTGATCGTGATACCTCTTTCCTGCTCCTGGGCCATCCAGTCCATAGTTGCAGTTCCTTCGTGAGTATCACCGATCTTATGGTTAACACCTGTATAATAAAGAATACGCTCTGTTGTCGTAGTCTTTCCGGCATCAATATGCGCCATAATACCGATGTTTCTGGTTCTGTCTAATGGATATTCTCTACCAGCCAAGATCTTTTCCTCCTCTATTTGGTCATTCTTCGGGATAATTCCCGAAGAATATGCCTCGCACCTGCCTCGCTAAGAGGCGCAGCAGTGTCCGGCTCTTAGAAACGATAGTGTGCAAACGCTTTGTTTGCCTCTGCCATCTTGTGCATATCTTCTTTTCTCTTCACAGCTCCGCCTGTGTTGTTCGCTGCGTCAAGAATTTCGTTTGCCAGTCTCTCTTCCATTGTCTTCTCGCCTCTCTGACGGGAATACATAGTCAACCAGCGAAGAGCAAGTGCCTGTCTTCTGTCAGCTCTAACCTCGATCGGTACCTGATATGTTGCTCCACCGATACGTCTTGCTTTTACTTCCAGAACCGGCATCATGTTGTTCATAGCTTCCTCGAACACTTCGATCGCCGGTTTCTCAGCCTTTGCCTCTACTCTTTCAAATGCTCCGTATACAATTTTCTGTGCTACACCTTTCTTACCGTCAAGCATGATGTTGTTGATAAGTTTGGTAACAACTTTATTGTTGTATATCGGATCCGCTAATACATCTCTTTTCTGAGTATGTCCTTTACGTGGCACGGTCCTTCCCTCCTTAATCATTTTTTCCGGTTATACCGGGATTAATTCATCGGTACTCACATGTGTCTTCTATGAAATCACATACCATGTGCTCGCGGCCGCGGGACGTCTATCTTTGTCCGCACCTCCGGTACTCCTTCGGAGCGGAATCTCAAATCCGCAACCCTTTCTCACTGAACGATCAATGAGGCACGATAATCATAGTTCTGTTTGTGATACGATTTAACTACTTAGTTACTGCTCTTGTTCTTTTACGCTTATCGTCCACTCGAAAATCCGATTCGCTTACGCAGCCTTTCGTACTGACGTACTTCCGATCTTCTCATGAAAACCTCGGATGAAAACAAATACGCCGCTGTGCTTATACCTGTTTTCCTTTCTCAGTTTTTTATTTTGCGTCTTTCGGTCTTTTTGCACCGTATTTAGAACGAGCCTGTCTTCTCTTAGCAACTCCTGCTGTATCAAGTGTACCACGGATAATGTGGTATCTTGTACCCGGCAGGTCCTTAACTCTTCCTCCGCGGATCATAACAACGCTATGCTCCTGAAGGTTGTGTCCTTCACCCGGAATGTAGCTTGTTACTTCGATTCCGTTAGAGAGACGAACTCTGGCGATTTTTCTCAGAGCTGAGTTCGGTTTCTTCGGAGTAGCTGTCTTAACTGCTGTACAAACACCTCTTTTCTGCGGTGCAGATACGTCAGTCGCACGTTTCTTCAGGGAGTTGTATCCTTTCTGAAGAGCCGGTGCTGTAGACTTTTTCTCTGAAGTCTGGCGACCTTTTCTAACTAACTGGTTAAATGTTGGCATTCTTTTTCACCTCCTATGAATTATTCGTTTCCTCATGACTTATGTCATAAGGGGCTGCGGATAATATGTCTTTATCCTTTTCGGCGCACAAAAAGAACAACGTCTTTTTCTGCACGCTAGGTTAGTTTATTACGTTTTTTTAAGAAAGTCAAGGGATTTGCCAACTTTTCCGCCTTTTTCATGTCTTTTTTCTTTTTTTCATTCTTTCTTTATAAAATTGCTCCGTCTTTTCACAGTCATATCTTTAAAATAAATGATAAAAAACGGGAAAATCACGGTTATCTTCTCAGATAATCCATAACTTTCCCGTCTCTGTTATCTCTTTATTCAGATTGTCCGAATGCCTTCGGCATCAGAATTATTTTTCCTGATTTCTTCTTCTGAATCCGAATACGAACGCTGCCGCTGCAAGGAGTAATGTTCCCGCATATACAAACAGGTTTGAGCTGTCGCCTGTCTGCACTGCCGAATTTCCTGTGCCGCTGCCTCCTGTACTTCCATTTCCGCCTGCGTTTCCACTACCGTTTCCGCTTCCGCCTGTGCTTCCACTGCCGTTTCCGTTTCCGCCTGTGCTTCCATTTCCGTTTCCTTCACCGTTTCCATCGCCGCTTCCGCCGTCGACCGGTTTCAGATTCTGGATTGCCGTATTCAATGCAAGCGTTGCCTGATCGATTTCATCCTGATCTGCATCTGCTTTTTCAAGAACAGCCTTTGCATTTTGAAGAGCCGCATTAAACTCTGCCTTACCTTCTTCTTTATACTGTGTCAGATCAAGCGCTTCCGCCTTGCCGATTGCCTCCTTAAGCGTATCTTTATTCACCTGAGGAGTCTGATCTTTTTCATTCAAAGCCTCCTGTGCAGCTTTCAGCTCTTTTGCCATCTGATTCACATCGTCCTGTGTTCCCGCAAAGCTTCCGCCGGCAATGTCTGCAAGAAGTTTTTCCGCCTCTGCCAGTTTTGCAATAAATGCAGTTTTGGCATCGTCATCTTTGTAATCATTCAGATCTAATCCCTTAGCAGCCTCAACTGCCGATTCAAGCTCTACTGCAGAAATCGGAGGAACCGGTGTTCCCGGACTCTTGATATCGAATTTATCCAACTGCGGAGCTTTTGTATCGAACGCCGTAAATACGAGGCATCCTTCGCCTGCTGTTTTCACATTCAGTTTGAATTCTTTCGTATGTGTCGCATCTGCGCTGCTTGCGCCTGCCGTTACTTCTTCGGCTTCGATCTTGCCGTCTTTTTCTGCCCATTTGAATCCGTTCTGAGTGCTTCCGCTTCTGTAAGACAACGTAACTGTATATTCTCCCGCCTGAGGAGCATTGTAGTAAAGTGTCAGCGTATCGCCTTTGTTCATCGAGTTGACAAACTTACCGCCGCTTGCCCAATCAGCTTCCTTTACTTCCATCTTCCACTGACCGTCGCTTGGGTCTTCTACGTTTTTAGCTTCAAGTCTCTCTGCTTCAAGAGTCTTTGCATTTCCGTCTACAGGGAATTCAAATCGATTGTCTTCCGCATACATCTCTTTTTCAAATGTAGCAGTGATCGTATGTCCGTTTGCCAAAACTTCCTCAAATGTATATTTCGTTCTAGGACCTACGGATTTTCCGTCTACGACTACATCCTTCACTGCATAGCCTTCATTCGGCTTCATTTCAAATTCCTTTGAAGAACCTTCTTCTACTTCCACTGCTCCAAGCGGTGAAATCGTTCCCTGCTCTCCCTCTGCCACGGATGAAGTGATCGTATATTTTTCCATCGGAACATTTTTCGCTGTCACTTCAAATTTATCAAGGTTCGGAGATCCTTTGTCGTCTGCCGTAAAGATAAGTTCTCCGTCGCCTGCTGCCGTGATCTCTACATCAAACTCTAACGTCTCATATTTCGTTCCGTTAGACTCTGTTCCATATATGTCAGCCTTAGATCCTGCTGTCACGTTCTTGCCAGACCAGTTCAAAGAGTTCGGCTGTTTTCCGCTTGCCAGTCTTCCGCTCTGGTATGTTGCTTTGAACGTATATGTTCCCGCTTTATCTGCATAGAACGGAACTTTGATGATATTACCTTTTTCAAACCAACCGACTTTCTGTCCGTTACTTGCCTTATCGTCTGCCACAAGGCGAACGTGTTTACCATTTTCCGATGTTCCTTTATCTAATATGAAGTGCTCTGCCTCAAGTTGTTTTGTTCTTCCTTTCAGACGAGGCATAATAAATCTATCTTCATCTGTGTATGTAGATCGCTTTGTAAGACTGTTCAGAGCCGCTTCCAGTTTCGTACAAGCTTCGGCATAATCCTGTGCTCCTGCATTTGTTTTTTCCATAACTGCTTTCGCATCTTTTATCGCCGCCTGAAGCGCTTCCCAGCTTCCGCTTGTATACTGCGCTTCATTATATCCTGCTTTCTCGATCTGAGCTAATTTTTCTTTTACTTTTTCTTTTGTATACTGCTCAGAGTCAGCGATCGTCACTGTCGCCGGATTATTGAATCCGATAATCGTTCCGTTCGTCGGATCTGCAAGAACAGCAGTAAAGGAAAGATCGCCTGTCTCTCCCGGCACTCTTCTTGTCTCAACATGAGCTTGCGCCTCTGTCTGACCGTCTGCAAACTTCAACTCCATATTTCCGTCTGCATTAAAGTGATCCTGCCATGCGCTTCCCGGATTTACCTGGAACTGTACCGTAGCTTCGCCTTTTGTTCCTCCGAGACGTTTTACCATGATCGGAGTCTTTGTGTTTTCATTAACACGATAGCTCGGATACTCGATCTGGAACATACCTTTTCCGCCGTTGTTCAATACTAACGCGGCATCTACTCCGATTGCCTCTGTACCCGTTCCTGTATTAACAATTTTTAATGTATGCTTTCCTTCTTTTAACGTATCAGACTCAAAGATTCTTTGCTGAAGCTTTCTCTTATCTGACTTCGTATTAATAGACGCCACCTTGTTGCCGTCGATATATACGTCTGCCGGACCGTGGCTCGGATCGATCGTACCTACAAGCCATACTTTCGTTCCTGTAAACTTCACAGTTGCCTCTGCATTCGGACGACACCACATACCTGTGCCTTCGATAAACTGATCTCCCGACTCCTTTGACCATCCGTCTGCCGTAAACGCTCTGTCATCGACTACCTGAAGTCCTTCCGGAATTCCGTTCGGAGCTTCCATACCTACCGCCGCTTTATAAACGCCGACCTCACTGATCATAGGAATTTTATTTTCCGCGCTTTCATGCGCCGTTACCGTGATCCTGATCTTACTTGATTTTACAGGGCTTCTGCGGCTGAGACGTTTCGCGCCAACCGTTGTTCCCTCGTCAAACTTCTTCCACTCACCGTTCGCAGTCTGATACTCAACTTTAAACTTGCCGATTCTCTGTCCGAACTCAATCGACTCTTCGATAGACACAACATCGAACAGTGTATCTTTTTTCAGGTCGATCAGAAGTGTGCCTGATTTTGTCTCATCATTCACAGTCCAATATGTATCATCTTTTCCGTCCAATACGTTCTGCGGAGAATAAGTTGTGTCCTTTCCGCGAACTTCTGTTGCGGAAACCTCAGCATCTTTTGCAAGGTTCTTCTCAAACGTTTTATTAATAGCCGTACCGAATTCCGTTACACGTCTTAAGATCGCATCGTCAACTTTTCCTTTATTATTCGGAGGAACATTCAAAAGAAGCGGAGCATTATGACCTACAGAGCGGAAGTACATCTCTGATAATTCTTCCATTGTCTTCGGTGTCTTCTTACTATCTCCCCAGAACCATCCTGACGTGATTCGTGCGTCCGCTTCGGGAACTGTCCACTGATTTCCATTCGGGAAACCTTTCGTGTATCCGCCCGAAGAATTACTGTCGATTGTATTTTGGGTTTTATCTACATTCGATTTTGACCAAGTCTCCTCTGCCGCAAATCCGTTCTCGTTTCCGATCCAACGGACAGTTGTGTAAGCTTCTGCTCCGAACAGCATACAGTCGTCAACCTGATTTCCGGCAATTCCTTCATATTGCTGAATTGTGTCAAACCATTTTTTAAAGTCGTATTCCTGATATCCGGCGCCGCTTCCTTTCGCACCATCCATCCATACTTCTTTAAAATGCCCTTTATTTCCGTATTTGTCGTTTCCAAGTATCTCGATCAACTGATCATTATAATATTTATTGTAATCTTTCGCATCTTGCTGTTTTACTTGTTCCCAAGTCAAACCATTGACCGGTTGGTTTTTATCTGGTTTTCCATCATTATTAGTATCCACAAACTCTACTAATGCCTTACCGGATGCATCTTTATACCCATAGCTTTCATCATGGATATCCCACGGGGACAGATATAAGCCCATGTCCATATCATGTTCTGTACATGCTTTTGAAATGTCGGCAAGGACATCACCTTTTCCACCCTGATAATTTGTCGCGCCGGAAACGTCGTACTGCGTTGCTTCACTTGCCCATATACAGAAACCATCATGGTGCTTCGCAGTCACGATCAATTTCTTGAAACCTGCTTCTTTCAATGTTTTAACAAGCGTGTCCGCATCAAAATCTTCCGTCAGTTTAAAGATCTCATTCGGAGTCTTATCGCCGTAATGTTCTCCCCATTCGATCTCATTAAATGTGTTCGGTCCAAAGTGGCAAAATGCAGCCAGTTCCTGTTTCTGATACTCATACTGATTCTTTGACGGTATCGTCTTGTCCTTCTTCGGCGCCGCCGTATCGTTGTCTGTCAGCTCATCCGTTTTAACGTATGTGTCTTCGGCAGCCTGAACCTGCACAACTCCGCCGGTCGAAAGAGCTGTCTGTGCGATCATTCCGGCAGCTAATAACAATGCCAGATACTTTCTCTTTTTCATACTTTTCCTTTCCCCTTGATCTTTTTTTATTTTTTCAAGTTTCACAAGTATTAGAATTTTACCATATTTGCACAAAAACATCAATATTTTCTTTGTTCTTTCTATATTTTTGGAACTTTTTCACAGTATTTCCATTACAGATGTAGTTATCTATTATTATATTCTGTGCAAATCGACACCACATCGACCGTTTATTTTCTTGTAAAATTTTGACTGATTCATAAATTTATCGATTCATAAAATCTGACGGACTTTTTCCTTCATATTTCAAAAAAACATGTGTAAAATATGCCGGATCTTCAATCCCCACCATTTCCCCCACTTCACAAACTCTATATTCTCCTGTTTCGAGAATTTCTTTTGCCTTTTCAATTCTATATGAATTAATAGCGTCAGTAACTGTATACCCTGTCTCTTTTTTGTATACCCGACTCAAACAACTACTATTTACAAACAACTCTTTACCAATATCTTTCAGACTTATTTTCCCTCTATAATCCCTTTCAATAATAGAATTTACCTTTCTTGACAAGCTGCTTCCTTCTTTTTGTTCTTCTTCCAAAATAGTCGAAATAGCCTCGCAGGTTTCTCTCATCACCTCCGCAAGCGCAGCTTTTGATTTACTTCTATAAACTGCATCAAGCGCCTTCTCAGGCACCAATATCTTTTCCATTTTTTCCTTGCTTTTCACCTTTCTGACAAGGTACAATATTATTGCATGCGTATCCGACCGGCATTGCTCTATAGGACGAGTTTCCTGTTTTAAATATTCCTCAAACTCCTCTGCACATAACTTCTTGTTCTCCTCCATTCCACTGCGCAGCGCAACATACAAACGCCTCATATAACTTTCCACATCATTTTCATCTTTCCAATACTGAATATATTCCGTATAGTTTTCCTTTACATTAACAGGACTATTATCTGTATATATATCGGAAAGGTTTCTTATAGCCTGTTTTTTCCCCACTCTTCCCCATTCCGCACTCTTTACAACCTTTCCCGCTCCAATCCTCAATCTTATATTCTGAAATATCTTTGCTATCGAAACAACTTTTTCCAGTCTTCTTTGAAACCACGCAGCATTCTCCTCCGAGCCTTTATATTCTATAACGAAAATAAGCATCCCGCTTTCTCCCTCAGCCACCACAACTTTGTGATCTAAAAAAGTACTATTCAATATCTCTTCTATTCTATTTTTGCACACCTCATAATCATAACGTTCAATATCTCGCATTTCACACGCACATACCCTGCATGCTTCGCCTTGGAAAAAGGGGATCTCTTTCTCTCTGCCCACACATTTTTTTGCATCCACTTCACACTGCTCAATTATTTTTTTCACTGCTCTAGGCAATTCTAAAAAAAAATCGTTTTTCACTACAAAATCAGAAACCTGAAATTTTATTGCCTGTTGTGCATATGTAAAATCACTATATGCCGTCAAAATGATCACTTTAATATCCGGAAATCTTTCATTAAGCATTCCGATTAATTCCATTCCATCCATAATCGGCATCTTTATATCTGTTATTATAATATCTACATGTATTTTTTCTTCTTCTAAATATTTCAACACTTGCGCGCCATTTTGCATAGAAGCGCAAACTTTACATCCAAGCTTTTCCCACTCTATTAATTCCACAATTCCTTCCCTGATATTTTTTTCATCATCCGCAACAATAACATTATACATTTTCTTCTCTCTCCTCAATCGGTATCTTAATGTAAATAGTGGTGCCTGTATTTATTTTGCTCTTAATTTTAATCCGGTACTCTTCTCCATAAATATGTCGAAGTCTTAAATCTACATTTTTTAGGCCTATTTTTTCTCTTGACGAACCGTTCTCAGCCTGTTCAAGTGAATTAAAATATTCTTTCACATCAAACCCCGCTCCATTATCCTGAACCGTCACAAGCAAATCCGTCCCCATTTTTTTTAATACAATTCGTATCACACCCTCGTTTTCTATATTTTCAATCCCATGAATCACCGCATTTTCCACAATGGGCTCAATCACAAATTTGGGTATAATACTCTTTTTTAGTTCTTCATCCTCAACAATAATTTTATAAAAAAATCTATCCTCAAATCTCATTTTCTGAAGATATAAATAGAATTCTGTATATTCAAGTTCTTCTCCCACTGTGATTCTATCAACATTGTTCGTATAAATACTGGCTCGCAAAAGTGCGGACAATTTCGATACCATTTTATAGATTGTTTCGTTCCCACTTCTCTTCGCTTTAATTTGTATTGTCAACAATACATTAAAAAGAAAATGAGGATTCATCTGATGTTGAAGAAACCTTATTTCCATTTCATTAAGCAATATCTGCGACTCATATTTATTGCGAATCAACTCCCTTAGCTCATCCATCATTTCATTAAATGCTCGGCCCAGACTATTTATCTCTGCATTTTTATATTCTTTGATCCGAATATCATAATTTCTATTCCGCACACTTTCCATCGCATGTATAAATTCATTTAGAAATCCCGTTGATTTCAAACTAATTACAACAGCCGCAATAAGACATATTATAATCAGCATAACCCCCAAAATGATATACGTCCGTATCCCTTCCAAAACTTTTTTTATCAGTAAACTTTGTGGATAAAGGTGAACAAGGCGTACTCCCTTTCCCAAATTTTCCACTTCTCTGGAAGTCATCATATATGTTTCGTTCAAATAGACTTCCCCGGTATCACATTCTGTAATTTTTTCATCTATATACGAACCTATTTCATCTTCTTTATTACTTGACAGTACTTTATTTTCCTCATCTATCAAATATACTACTTCACCTTCATTTTGAACGAGATTCTCATACTGTGATGCAATATCTCTTTCATTTGTCGCAACCATTATAATAAGCGGAACATCTCTTTCAAAATCCGATCTCATTCTGCGTATATGAAAAATCACATTTTCAGAGCCCATCACAAGTTCCGAATAAATGTATTTTTCTGTTTCTTGTTCTGCCGCTTCATACGCCTTATAAACTTCTCGCTGTACTTTATTTCCACCGACTGACTGCACATCAACATAATCCAAAAGATAACCATCATTAAATACCGCCGCATATTCAACTACATCTAATTTTTTTGCATTACTGTATATTAATATCCTGTTTAACTCTCTGCTAAATTCTGTTTTTCTAAGATAAAATTCAGAATTTTCCCGATCATAATAATGACTGTCATCCAGCCAATTTTGCACCCCGTTACTCGCAGCCAACTCTAACACCAAATTTTCCATCACCAAAAAAGATTGATCCATTACCTCTGAAACCGCCGTAACTGTTGTATCAATATTATCGGAAACATTTTTCTTGGCATTTATATACAGATAAAAAGACATAACACATCCGAATAACAGCAACTCAACAAACAAAGTTCCCACAAACAAAAAAATCAATTTATCTCTAAGCGATATTGATAGAAATTTTGATTTTATCGACTTTTGTTTGAAGTGCCCTCCCCCTGACACTCTCATTACAGCATCTCCTTCCACTAATTGATGTTCTCTGTTTTCCGCCATGTAATATACTTTCTAAAAAGCAATCCAGAGTAATAAAACTCATTTATGCGTATCTTTAACATAATTATGCGTTCAAAATATGTTAAAGTCAAGAAAATTTCTGATTATTACCACGCAAAAGAGGGCCGATAAATATATGAAAATCTATAACTATGAAGGAAGAAAAAATCTCTGTGGCGAAAAAATCAAACTTGCCAGAACAAAAAAACGCATCACTCAAAGAGACTTGGCCGCCCGCCTGCAAACTCAAGGAATCACAATAGAAAGAGATAGTATTAGCAGAATTGAAATCGGCACCAGATTCGTCACCGATTATGAGTTAAAAATTCTTGCAAAAACTTTAGATGTAAGTATGGAATGGCTGACCGATGAAGAAACTATGAAAACCTGCTAAACACTATTGCTCTGAGAATTCTGCCGTGAAACTGCAAATAGCGGAATGACTTTCTAAATCAGACCGCTATTTGTCAAAACTTACTTATAAAGTAAATTTTCTATTTTTTCAATAGACAACTCTTCCGTATTATCCAAGAATACGTCCGGAACAGCCGGTTTAACACTCGCTCCAATACCGACAGCAGCTATGTTTGCCGCCTGAATCGCTTCTATCCCTGCCGCCGCATCTTCAAACGCAATACATTCCCACGGTTGTAGTTTTAAGTGTTCCATGCAATCTATAAACACTTCCGGATCCGGTTTCGTATATCGTATTTTAGAAGCATCAGCCACATAATCAAACATAGACAGAATTCCAAGTCCCTCAAGAACCGTTCTCGCATTCTTGCTCGCCGAAGCTACCGCAAGAAGAATTCCCTGCTTTTTCGATTCATTCAAAAAATCCATCACTCCCGGAAGAATATCTTTTGACGTCACCTGCTTGATCAACGCTTTATAGTATTCATTTTTCTTGTCTATAAATTTCGCTTTATCCTCAGATAAAAATGTTTCCTGCGCCCCATTTACTTCTAAAATTATCTCAAACGAACGCTCTCTGCTTACTCCTTTCAACCGCTCATTTACTGTTTTATCAAACGCAAGTCCCAATTCATCCGCCAGCTTTTTCCATGCGAGAAAATGATATTCAGCAGTATCCGTCAACACTCCGTCTAAGTCAAACAAAAACCCTCTTTTTTTTACCGGCATTTCCTGCACAGATACTTTTTCACCTTGTACATGTACCTTATATTTTCTTCCTTTCCATGTAAGCGTCGTCTCCATACTCTTTATAAACGATGGCATATGTGGTTCAAATCGAAGTTTCTCTCCCTGATAAGCCGGCAGCATCCCCATAAACCCTTATCTTCTACATCCTCTCCGTGTCCATTTGCATAGCGTAATTGCAAGGTATACTCGCCAGTCTCTTTAACTGCTGCCTGAAATCCAATTTTAGCACTGCCGTTGTACATCTTACCAACGTACCCTTCTCCCGAAAAACCGTTGTGCTCTGTTTCAACACCTGAACCGGATAATTCCGCATCCTCTGCTTCGTAACGTTTTCCTGTCGCATCCGTAAGCGGAGTATATTTTGTTTCCTCAGCTGACACAGTATTCGGATACTTCATTACATCAAGATAATCATAATTCACATCACCTTGTAAGCCATCTGCGTCTTCTTTACGGTTGCGAAATACAATCGTATTTACACCTTCCTGAAGTTCAAGAGTAAACTCACTTTCTCCCCATGAATCCCAATCATTAAATCCGGTAGATGGAAGCAATGTAGGTGCTGCCAAAGTTCCATTTAAGTAAGTAGCTGCCGCCCGTTCACTCTCCGTTTCCGCATATCCGTTAGAATAACCTAATGCCAGCGTATATTTCCCGGCTATTTCAACGTTAATTTTAAATGTGACAGATGCATCTCCGTTCCACATGCCTTCAACGAACGCATATCTTTCTACTGTAACAGGCGTATATTTTGTAAGATCACAACCTTCTGCCTTTTTAATCAGTTCAAGAAGGTCCGATTTATCAACTTCTACTACAACTTCATCTTTCAAACCTTCAATAGCTGCTTTCAGTTCTGCAACCATTGCTTCCATCTCTTCTTGAAGCACATTTTCTGTCTTTAACAAAGTCTCTGCTTTTTCAATCGCTGCATTCAATATCGCTACAGATTCTTCTGTTTTTCCTTCTGTCGAAGTCTCTTTCGCAAGATCTAATGTCACTTTCAGATTTGTTGGATTTCCGATAAATCCAAGAAGATGAACTCTGCCAAGAAGTAATTCATAAGCTGCATCTACTTCTTCCTGTGTTGCGGATTCATTCATATTTACTGCTTCCGCGTCTGCAAGCGCTTTTTCAAATGCTTCTTTTACAGCTTTTACAACCCATTGATATTCTTCTTCTCCTTTTTGACTATTTGCATACTCGATCAATGCTTCCAAGTCTGCTTTATCTGCCTCTTGATCTGCTTTTTGAAGCGCTTCCAGAGCCGTCTTCAAACTTTCCTCTGCTCCTACTACCATTTCTTTATCGGCATTCATATTTGCCAATACGTTTCCGGCTTCCTCTAAAGCTTTCTGCAGATTTGCAAAACTTTCTTCTGTGTATTCTTCTGAATCTAATTTCTCTGCTTCTTGTATCATTTCTTCCAGTTTAGTTTTATTGTAATTTGCAATCACAGCTCTAAACCACGCAGTTCCGATCGTCTGTGTTTCATCTTTATAACTTAATTCGCCATTATTATTTGAAACTTTTACAGAAAAGATATTAGAATCTGTATTTTCTACATGTGACCATACATAAACATTGCTGTTATCCGGTGTCTCTTGACCTAAAAGAATCGCATACGCCTGCATGTGTATCATTTGTTTTCTCTACAACAGGAGTACCATCGGTCCATGTATATGCCATTGCCGAATCTCCCGCTGTTGACAACGCACTATCTGCATCTAAGTTTTCCCACTGAATTAATTCTTCATCACCACTTTTTCGATTTATCTCTTTTCCCGTAATATGAACCCAATCAAGTGTTCCTTCCTCCGTTAAATTAAGCGTATCTCCAGAGTTTACTTTCTCAATTACCGCCACTAATGGATTCAATTCCGGTTCTCCACGAGCAGGTGAAGCCATAACCGGTGTTACTGTCGCCACCCCCATCGATACACTCAGCAACAAACTCAATGCTGTTTTTCCACATTTTTTCATCTTTGAACATCCTCCTTTTCTCATTGATAACCTCTCGGCATCTTCAGCCCGGTAAAATCAAGGCTTTCAAATTCCTTTTTATAAAATCTCCCACTTTTTTTGCAAAAACACTTAACAAATTGCTAAAAATTTGCGGTAAATCCGATTAAATATATTTTATTTTCATCGATTGGAGGGTGATTTTTATGTTACCTGTTAATTCTGACGATCATACCACCTGTCAAAACAAAGTATAATACCAATGTTAACCGGCTATAATCATTCAGGATTCCGAGAGCTCCTATTGCTGTCTCTTATACACATCTCCGAGCCCACGAGACGCTCATGAATCTCGT
>ERZ1027266.1149-NODE-1149-length-14856-cov-9.203500_pt1 | contig 14856 bp, 11 predicted proteins | sample MGYA00519257_ERZ1027266 | MGnify/ENA primary metagenome ERZ1027266 (study PRJEB26926, sample SAMN06164683) | human gut metagenome | biome: ENVO:00009003; feature: ENVO:2100002; material: ENVO:00002003 | host: Homo sapiens | place: USA | collected 2012 ... | reverse complement strand
TAAAATCCCTTGGCCAGTAATGGCTGTGCGGGTTCGAGTCCCGCTCGCGGCACATTTTAACAATCATTGTTAGTATTATAATCATAGCACAATTAAACCTTTATTTAATATGCAAAAAAATGTAGTCTTATTCCTCTCAGCAGCAGCGTTGATCGCGCTGTCATCTTGCTCTTCAAAGTTGGGAGCATTGTCTGCTGACAATTTCAATGTCGTACCTAACCCTCTTGAAAGCGAAGCTGGAAAGGTACCAACAACAATCAACGGCAAGTTCCCTGAGAAATACATGAAGAAGAAAGCCGTTGTTACTGTTACTCCTGAGCTGCGCTATGGCGACGGACAGACAGCAAAGGGTCAGAGCGCTACTTTCCAAGGTGAGAAAGTGGCTGGAAACGACCAGACAATACAATATAAAGTTGGTGGCAACTACACTATGAAGTCCAACTTCAACTACGTTCCTGAAATGCAGAAGAGCGACCTCTATCTTACTTTCGAGGCTTTCGTAGGCAAGAAGAAGGTTGAAGTTCCTGCAGTTAAGGTTGCAACTGGCGTTATCTCTACATCAGAGCTCTACAAGAAGACTCTCGCCGGAGACGGAGCATGCATCGCACCAGACTCTTTCGAGAGAGTGAAGACTCAGAAGCAGGAGGCTCAGATCAAGTTCCTCATCAACCAGGCTAACCTGCGCAAGAGCGAGATGAAGAACAACTCCGTTAAGGAGTTCGTTGAGATGCTCAAGAAGATCAACCGCGACAAAGAGGGCCTGAACATCAAAGACGTTGAGGTTCTGGCATACGCTTCTCCTGATGGAGGTCTCAAGTTCAACGACAAGCTGGCTAACAAGCGTCAGAACGTTTCTGAGAAATATGTAAAGAACACTCTTAAGAGCACTAAGGTTAACACCGACGTGACAGCAAAATATACTGCACAGGACTGGGAAGGCTTCCAGAAGCTCGTTGCTGCTTCTAACCTCCAGGACAAGGACGTTATCCTCCGCGTACTCTCTATGTACCAGGATCCAGAAGAGCGTGAGACACAGATCCGCAACATGTCTGCCGGCTTCCGCGAACTCGCTGACGGCATCCTTCCTGAACTACGTCGTTCTCGTCTCATCATCAACTATGAGACAATCGGACGCAGCGACGACCAGATCAAGGAGCAGTACACAACAGATGCAAGCAAGCTGAGCGCAGACGAGTTGCTCTATGCTGCAGCTCTTGAGGACAATGCCGAGAAGAAAGAGGATATCTATAAGAAAACCGCTGAGCTTTATCCAAACGACAGCCGCGCATTCAACAATATCGCTGCTCTCGAATTTGCAAAGGGCAACAACGATGCTGCACAGAACTATCTGAGCAAGGCTCTCGCTGTTGACGGCAACACAGCAGAGGCTAATGCCAACAAGGGCCTCATCGCTCTCTTGAACGGCAACACTGCTGAAGCACAGACCCTCATCGCAAAGGCTAACGGTGCTAACGACCTTAACAAGGCTGTCGGCGCTCTCAACATCGCCAACGGCAAATATGCTCAGGCTGAAGAGGCTATGAAGGGCGTTAACAGCAACACTGCTGCTCTTGCACAGATTCTGAACAAGAACTATGCTGGCGCACAGACAACATTGAACAACATCAAGAACAAGAATGGTCTTACAGATTATCTGTATGCTATCGTCAATGCTCGTCAGGGCAACAGCAGCGCAGCTTCTTCTTACCTGAAGAGCGCTGTACAGAAAGATCCAAGTCTGGCATCATACGCTGCCAACGATCTTGAGTTCTTGAACGTTAACAAGTAATTTCTTTTAAACGTTTACTTTTTGGAGAGGGCAGGTCGTATATTCTATGACTATGTCCTCTCCTTTTATTATATATTATAATAGGTGTACTTGACAATCTCTGAGGTCAACCCGTACAATCGTTTTACTTATATAGTTCATGAAGCAAATCATTTTATTTCTTGTCCTTGCCCTGACACTGGTTTCCTGCGGCACACGCAAAGGATATTTCAGCATAGAAGGAAGGTTTCTGAATCTTAACCAAGGTGAGTTCTATGTCTACAGCACCGATGGTCTTATAAACGGCATTGACACCATCAAGGTGAACGGAGGTAGATTTGCCCGCGAAATACCTTGCACAAGGCGAGGTACGCTCATCCTGGTATTCCCTAATTTCTCCGAACAGCCTATCTTTGCCGAGCCGGGAGAAGGTGTGGACATTAAAGCAGACGCTTCGCATCTGAAACAAATGGAAGTGACGGGTACCGACGACAATAAACTGATGACTGCCTTCAGACAAGCCACTGCAATGGCTTCTCCCCCAGAAACCGTTTCAAGAGCAGAACATTTCATCCGCGACAATGCAGGTTCTCCCGTCGCCATATACCTCTTGCGCAAATATTTCATAAAGAACGACGCTTCGGCTGACTTAAAGAAAGCCAAGGAGCTGCTGGAAATTATTGCGAAAGAGCAGCCGCAGAACGGTAACGTAACAAGACTGAAAAACAATCTGAATATTCTCAGCAATGCCAACGTGGGTAGCAGACTGCCACGGTTCAAGACTACAGACATTGCAGGAAACATCATAACAGAGGGAAACTTCAAGGGAAAGACCAGCATTATCTTCACTTGGGCAACATGGAACTATGACAGCGAGAACATGAAGCGACGCATCAACAGCCTCATCCAACAAGCCAACGGCAACTACGCTGCTCTTGGCGTTAACGTGGATGCAAGCAGAAAGACCTGTGAAGACGCTGTCAAAAGGGACAACATCCATTTCCCGAACATCTCTGACGGTATGCTCTTCGACAGCAAGTTGATGGCTACTCTCGGCCTGCATGCCGTTCCGGAGAACATCATAATAGATACAAAAGGTAAGATTATTGCAAAGAACGTGGCAATAGATGACCTTGAGAAATATATAAAATAAACGCATTACAACATCTAATACACTAAAGCATGCTTGTCAAGACATACAGTGCAGCAGTAAACGGCTTGGAGGTTACTACCGTTACGGTAGAGATAAGCCTGATGAGAGGTGTGATGTTTCACCTCTCCGGACTGGCTGATGCTGCTGTAAAAGAGAGCCACGACAGAATCGTTGCCGCTCTTCAGAACAACGGATATAAGTTTCCTGTAGCCGACATCACCGTCAATATGGCTCCTGCCGACCTCCGCAAAGAGGGCAGCGGCTACGACCTTCCACTCGCCATAGGCATCCTTGCGGCAATGGAAAAAGTGAATGCCGGGATTCTCGATAAATACATGCTCGTGGGAGAGCTCGGTCTCGATGGCAGACTTCAGCCTGTCAGAGGTGCGTTGCCAATAGCCATCAGAGCAAGAAAAGAGAAATTCAAAGGACTTATCGTTCCGAAACAGAACATAAGAGAGGCTGCCGTAGTCAATAATCTCGATGTGTACGGCATGGACTGTCTGGCTGACGTCGTAGCCTTCCTCAACGGCACCATGCAGTTTGAACCTACGAGAATAGATACAAGACGCGAGTTCTACGAGCACCAGTCAAGCTTTGAACTTGACTTCGCCGACGTGCGAGGACAAGAAACCGTAAAGCGTGCCATGGAGGTGGCTGCAGCAGGTGGCCATAATATGATAATGATCGGTCCTCCAGGAAGCGGAAAATCGATGATGGCAAAACGTCTGCCGTCCATCCTCCCTCCCCTATCACTTGCTGAAAGTCTTGAAACCACACAGATCCACTCTGTAGCAGGAAAGCTTGGAAAGGGGATGTCGCTGATTTCGCAAAGGCCGTTCCGCTCCCCTCATCATACCATTTCACAGGTTGCCCTCGTAGGTGGAGGACTGAACCCACAACCGGGAGAAATCTCCCTTGCTCACAATGGAGTATTGTTTGCCGACGAGCTTCCAGAATTCAACAAGGCCACATTGGAGGTACTTCGCCAACCGCTCGAAGACCGTAAGATAACTATATCCAGAGCAAAATATACAATTGAATATCCATGCTCCTTCATGTTTGTCGCAAGCATGAACCCCTGTCCTTGCGGATACTTCAACGACCCCACACACAATTGTGTCTGCACCCCCGGACAGATTCAACGCTATATGAACAAGATCAGCGGTCCGCTACTTGACCGTATCGACATACAGTGCGAGATTACTCCTGTTCCTTTCAAAGACATCTCCAAAGCCCAACCCGGAGAACCGAGTTCCGTTATCCGCGAAAGAGTCATCAAAGCACGCCTTATCCAAGAAGAGCGTTTCAAGGATGTGAAAGGCATACACTGCAATGCCATGATGACAGAAAGGATGATACATCAGTATGCCGAACCCGACGAGGCAGGCATAAACCTTTTGCGCATGGCAATGGAACGCCTTAACCTCTCGGCACGTGCCTACAACCGAATACTGAAAGTAGCACGCACCATAGCAGACCTCGAAGGCAGTGAGAAAGTTTGTCCCGAACATCTTGCGGAAGCAATCAACTATCGCAACCTCGACCGCAGCGACTGGGCAGAGAGAGGACTGTGATTGCTGTCCACCTTTCTGTTCGCACGACAAAACTCATATAACAATCAAAACAAATAATCAACAGCAGTTCAACAATTAGAAATGCGCATTAAACATTAATAATAAGTGTATATTTGTCACGCATTTATGCATTTTTTGCCTCTTAAAGTATCATATAAGCAAGAAAAAGAAGCATAAACTTCATTTTTCTTGCTTTTTATTTGCTAATAAATAATATTAAACCTATTTTTGCAGCAAAGTATATACGTAGAATTAAACTATTATGAAACTCATGAGAAAAAATTGTTTCTTAAAGAGAAGTGGAATGAGCAAGGGATTGTTCATTTTGGCAATGTTGCTATTCGCAGCAGTGGAAAGTGTAAATGCTCAGCTTCCATCATTCAAGCTGAAGACCATTGAGGGCAAAACTATTGATACTCAAACCCTCAGCAACGATGGAAAACCATTCATCATCGACTTCTTCGCTACATGGTGCAAACCATGCAACCGCGAGTTAAGCGCAATCAGCGAAGTATATGACGAATGGCAAAAAGAGACAGGTGTAAAACTCTATGCCGTATCTATCGACAAGGCGCAGAATGCCAACAAGGTTAAGCCTCTTGTCAATCAGCACGGTTGGGAATATGAGGTTATCCTCGACCCTAACAGCGAATTCCGCAAGTCATTCGGTGGAGAGATGATTCCATTCGTCGTTATCTGCGATGGAGATGGAAAAGTAGTCTATAAGCACAACGGCTACACCGAAGGTGCAGAGCAGGAGCTTATCGAAAAGGTAAGAGAACTGGTCAAGAAATAACTAAAAGCCATCAAGCCATGTGCCGGCAACAGCATTGCCACGGCACACGGCTTTTTATACTTCACAACCTAAAAATAATTTGATGAAAACAAGACTTTTCTTCTCCGTCGCTGCTGCTCTTGCCACAGCAAGCATGCAGGCTCAGGAGAACAATGACGACGATAAGTTTGTTGTCAGCGGTAGCATCCAGAGCGATGTCATCATACCACAAGAGGACAAAAAGATTGGAACTGACAAGTACAACGAGTGGGCTTTGACAAATACATACGCTGACATTGCAGCGCGCAGCAATCACTTCGACGCCGGACTACGCTTTGAATTTACAAAGCACCCAATGCCTGGATACGCTGAAACGGAACCGGGCTTTAAAGGTTGGGGTGTACCTAACTTCTACCTGAAAACACATTTCGACAATTGGGATCTTACACTCGGTACATTCTACGAGCAGTTTGGCTCAGGCTTCATCCTCCGTACATACGAGGAGCGCAGTCTCGGTATCGACAATTCCCTTCTCGGAGGCAGACTCGTTCTGCGTCCTGCAAAGGGTGTGCAGGTTAAGGCCCTTGCCGGCAAGCAGCGCCACTATTGGAAATGGAACGACGCTTGGGTAAGCGGTGGCGACCTTGAACTGAGCATTGACCAGTGGTTCAAAGGCATGCAGGAGCACAACACATACCTCACCCTCGGCGGCTCGTGGGTAAACAAATATGAGTCGGCAAAAGACGAGGACGTTATGGTTGACCCTACACACAAGTTGAACTTGCCATCAAACGTTAATGCCTTCGACATACGTACCAACCTGCAGGCTGGCGACTTCAGCGTACTTGCAGAATACGCATGGAAGACTGACGACCCTACATACGACAGAAACTATCCTTACATATACCGTAAAGGAACAGTGGCTATGCTTTCCACATCTTATTCAAGGAACGGACTGAGCCTCTTGCTGCAGGCTAAGAGAAGCGACAACATGACTTTCCGCAGCGACAGAAGTGTCATCGGCAATTCATCTTACCTGAACAACCTGCCGGCTTTCACCACCGACCAGACTTACGCTCTTGCCGCACTCTATCCTTATGCCACACAGCCTAACGGCGAATGGGCATACCAGGCTGAGTTCGGATACAGATTCAAGCGCAACACTTTCCTTGGTGGAAAATACGGAACCGACTTCAAGGTTAACTTCTCCCACATCCATGCAATCGACCGCAACGACCATAAGGTTGACGGTAACAGCAAGGGAACAAGTGGCTACGGCTCATCGTTCTGGAAATGGGGCGACCAGACCTACTATCAGGACTTGAACGTACATCTTGACAAGAAGTTCTCACGCTCCTTCACTCTGAACCTCATGTACATGAACCAGTTCTACAATAAGACAACTGTTGAGGGCGAAGGTGGTATGATACATTCTGATGTTTTCGTAGCTGACGCTAAATACCGCTTCAACAACAAACTCACCCTTCGTGGCGAGGCACAGTATCTTGCAACAGACGAAGACGAGGGAGACTGGATGTTCGGTCTGCTTGAGCTCTCTATACTTCCACACTGGATGATTACCGTTTCTGACATGTACAACAATGGCGAGAGCAAGATCCACTACTATCAGGGACTTGTAACCTTCAACGCAGGAGCTCACCGTCTGCAGGTCGGATACGGAAGAACACGTGCCGGTTATAACTGCTCCGGAGGAGTATGCCGCTTTGTTCCGGCAAGCAAGGGATTCACACTTTCTTATAACTATAATTTCTAAAAGGAAAATGAAAATATCAAAGTTACTATATGGTCTCGTAGCAATTCTGTCGGTTACCTCATTCATGTCATGCACAGAGATTGACGAGAATGACCGTCTTATATATGTAAAGCCGGCAGAAGTAAAGAAGCATGTGCTGATAGAAGACTTTACAGGTCAGCGTTGCGTAAACTGTCCTAACGCTGCCACTATGATAGAGCAATTGCAGGAGCAATACGGTGAGGACAACATCATAGCCGTCGGCATCTATGGAGGTGACTTCGGATATACCACCGTTGCCCAGGGTCACACTCCATTGTCGTTGACAACGGAGGTAGGAAACTCATACTACACCAAATGGGGTGTCAAGGCACAGCCAAGCGGAATGGTAGACCGTTTCGGCGGTATACAGAAGAACCTCGCTTACTGGGCTGCCTTTACTAACGGACGCATCAATATGGAGCCGACAGTAATGATTACTCCTACAACGAACTATGACGAGGCGACAAGAACTCTCAAAGTGAATGTCAACGTAGCTGGATTGAAGACCCTCAGCGGAGCAAAGCTTCAGGTATGGCTCATCGAGGACAACATCAAGGATATGCAGTATATGCCTAACGGCAGCGAAAACAACGAGTATATCCACAAGCATGTCTTCCGTGCCTCTATCAACGACAAGGACGGCGAGGATATAAACGTTGTCAACGAGCAGACTGTCAACAAGGAATACAGCATCAAGCTCGAGAACAACTGGAAGCCAGAAAACATGTCTGTTGTAACATTCGTATTCACAGCTGACGGAGTAGAACAGACAGAGAAAACTTCAGTAATCAACAAATAAGTAATAATAAAAACAAAAATGAAAAGAGTATTTATATCAGCAATCGCGGCATTGCTCTGCATCGGAGCATCCGCACAGTCAGATCTGACAACATTCCAAGTTGTAGACAAAGACGGCAATGTTGTTGCAGACGGAGCGACACTGGAATTTTCTGAGACTGAAGGTTCGGGTAGTGATCTGATGATTCCAACAGGACTTTCTATAAAGAACACTACAGGAACAGACCAGGGTGTAGGTATCGACATCAACTTGTCGAGATTAGACAATGGCGGATTTTCATGCTGCTTCCCTGAGAATTGCAATAATGTATACCAAACCGGAGAATACATAGACTTTAATGCCGCTGGAATATTAGAGGCAAATGAAACAAGACCTATTCAGACCGAATGGATACCACAGACGTATGGCAAATGCACTGCGACACTTCAATTCAAGGTTCACAACATTGTTGAGGATGAGATTTTCGGTGTAAAAATACAAAAGGCAGGTGACGTCAAAGCCTACGCACAGAAGATAACCGTAAACTTCGAATATAAAGACCCAGCCGGAATCAATGACCTTTCAAGCGACAACAATGCAAAGGTTGTATCTCGCTACAATGCAAACGGCACAAGAGTCAGCTCTGACTTCAAGGGACTTGCCATTGAGAAGCTCTCAAACGGCAAGACAATAAAACGTATAATTAAATAACTTTTAAATAGAACTATTATGAGAAAAACTTTACTTTCATTAGCTGCGCTTGCTCTCTCTTTGAGCATGAATGCACAGACTGTACGCCCATTCAGCGGACAGGTAGAGAAAAGTAATGTTGCTACACAGCAGCGCGTTATCACACTGTCGCCAAAGAAGGCAGACCTGGCATCAAACCAGCGTCTTGTAGGATACTACACTACTGACGAGCTGGCAGAAGATGGTATTGGAATTCCTAACTATGGTAAGAACGAGAACTGTAAGGCAGCCATCGACCTCACACCAGAAATGCTTCAGGCATACGACGGAATGAAGGTTGTTGCTATCCGTTTCGGTCTTTGCTACAAGATGAACAAGTCTCGCGTCTTCATCTCTCCTGTAAACAACAAAGTTATTGGAGCTGATGTAGTTTCCAAGGATGTAGCATCACCAGTAAAGGGTTGGAACACTATCACACTCGATGAACCTTACACAATTTCCCAAAATCAGGAAATATTCGTAGGATTCGACTTCATACAGAATTCAAAAAGGAGCGGCAACGGTTATACAGTAGACTGTTATCCTCTTTCTGTAGTGGAGGCTGGTCGTACAGACATGCCTATGATGATGTTTGCAAATATCCCTGCAAGCTTTGGTGGCAGCGGCGAAGGTTGGTACAGCTTCGGAACAGAAAATGGTAATCTGAGTATCCAGCTTATCGTTGAAGGTGACTTCGCTGACTATGATGTTACTCCAAGCGACTTCGGCACTCTCCAAAATGCCTTGAATATAGAAACAAAGGTTGCTATCGACTTCTACAACAACAGTAAGGAAGCCGTAAAAGACCTTGACTATATCGTTACTTCCGATGGCGTAGCTGGTGCTGAGCAGCACGTAAACCTGAGCACAGATGTTGCAACCGGTGCCAATGGCTCTTTCACAGTTACTGTTCCAGGATTCTCAGAAGTTGGCAAGCATTCTGTTTCTGTTGAGATTACAAAGGTGAACGGCAATGCCAATCAGTCTAAGAGCAAAGTTGCAAATGGATACATCGGTATAGCAAAGGATACTTATCAGCGCAATGTGGTAATAGAGGAGTTCACAACAGAAAATTGCGGTAACTGTCCGCGTGTTGCCGGATACCTGCACACTGCACTCAAGAAGGCAGACCTCACCCGTGTATTCGCTGTATGCCACCACTCCGCATATTATACAGACTGGTTGACACAGCAGTGTGATGAAGATATCTATCCTCTCCTCTTCGGTAATCGCGGTTCGTTTGCTCCTGCTATGACATACAACCGTAATGCTGACTTAATTAGTAATTCAGATCAGGCTAAGACGGGTGTTGTCGGCATACCAAGTAGCGCTTCCGTTATCACAGCAACCATAAACCAAGCTCTAAAAGAAGTCGCAAATGCAAAGCTTGATATGGAAGTGACATACAACGACGACAAGACACAGGCTACTGTAACCGTAACTGGTGTCTGCAACGAGGCTTACGATACAGACAACGCTCTCCTCACATTCTATGTTACAGAGGACAATATCAAGGCAAGAAGGCAGTCTGGTGCTTCTGGCACATACTACCAGCAGCATGTTATCCGCTACTACAACAGCTCTTGGGGTGAGACTGTAGATTGGAACAACTATACATTCACAAAGTCATTCGTTGTTGACATCAATTCTAATTGGAAGAAAGAAGACATCAAGTTCGTTGCTTTCTTGAACAAGCACAATACAAAGAACTATGCCGACAACAAGATTGAGAACTCAATAGGTTTGTCATTTGATTCGTCTACAGGCATCAACGGTGTCTACAACAATGGTGATGCTACTGTGGTTACATGCTACAATGTTGACGGAACACAGATCTCTGCTCCTCAGAAAGGTCTGAACATTGTGAAGCTGTCTGACGGCAGAACATTGAAGGTGATGGTTAAGTAATAGCATTATAGATAAAAGACCATATCATCCGGCACGTTACCAACGGTTGTAACGTGCCGGTTTTTTATATATCAACCAACCAGCCAAACACTATTAAGTACATATTTTGCATCTCCTTCACACTTTTAAGGACGTAAAAGTGTGGATTCTTACATTTTTAAGGACGTAAAAATGTGGTTTTTTACATTTTTAAGGACGTAAAAGTGTGGTTTCATAAATAAAAGGAGTATATTTGCAAAGCTAAATCATTAATAATCAAGACATATGAAAAGATACGCTCTAAACGAACTCTATAAGTGGAAAGCCAATAAAGACAGGAAACCTCTAATAATGTTGGGTGCACGTCAGGTTGGCAAGACATGGCTTATGCAAGAATTTGCTAAAGAAGCATACAAGAAGCATATTTACGTGAACTTTGAAGATAACGATAAACTTCATGAACTTTTTGAGAATGACTTCAACATATCCCGAATCATAGCAAGTCTACAATGGTTTTCGGATACGACAATAGATGAAGAAACACTTATAATATTCGATGAGATACAAGAAGCTCCACGAGGCATTACGGCATTGAAGTATTTCCAGGAGAAAGCTCCTCAATACCATGTAATAGCTGCCGGTTCCTTGCTTGGCATAGCAATGCACAGAAATGAGTCTTTCCCTGTAGGAAAGGTTGACTTCATGCACTTGTACCCTCTTACGTTCTTCGAATTTCTTGATGCCATTGGTGAAAACAAAATGGTGAATCTCTTACAGTCAAAAGACTGGCAGATGATAACAATGTTCAGGAACAAATTCGAAGAGCGATTACGGCAGTATTATTTTGTAGGCGGAATGCCTTCTGCAGTATTGTCTTTCGCAACAGACAACGACCCTAATAAAGTAAGAACCATCCAAAAGAATATTCTCGAAGCATACGAAAGAGACTTCTCCAAACATGCGCCAGCAAACGAAGTGCCCCGCATAAGAATGGTATGGCACTCTATACCAGCGCAATTATCAAAAGAAAACAGAAAATTCATCTACGGCATGATAAAGGAAGGCGCACGAGCCAAAGATTTTGAGCTTGCCATAGAATGGCTTAAAGATGCAGGACTGATACATAAGGTTATCCGCTGCAAAAAGCCACAACTGCCTTTAGCAGCCTACGAAGATTTTTCCGCTTTCAAGATTTTCATGTCAGACATTGGGTTGATGTCGGCAATGAGCAACATTCCTGTACAAAGCATGGTGGATGGCAACAGCTTGTTTTCTGATTTCAAAGGTGCAATGACGGAGCAATATGTTCTGCAGCAACTAAAAACGAACCAATCTCTATCCATATATTATTGGTCAGCGGAAAACTCTCGTGGGGAGATAGACTTTCTTGTTCAACAAGAGGATAAGATTATTCCAATAGAAGTAAAAGCCGAAGAAAATCTAAAAGCGAAGAGTCTTCGTGCTTTCATTGAGCGCAACCCTTGTCTGCATGGCGTGCGTATGTCCATGTCGCCCTATAGAGAGCAAGACTGGATTACCAACTACCCGTTATACTCTGTGCTGGCAGAGTTCGGACAATAACATATCTAAAGGAGCATTAACAAAAACAATAAAAACACTCGATTGTTGGCAAACCCTACGGGTTCAATCCATTTGTTTAAGATTGTCTTTACGAGAGCAAGCTCTCTACATCCAACCTTAAACAAATAGATTGGTGCAGAAGCACTAAGCCAGCAATCGAGCGATAAACATATCATAACCACCCCTCAATCAAGAAGTCAAACTGCCTCTCCCCCTTCAGGGGAGACGGGAGAGGGGTAAGATAATGAGTAGCTTTATGCTTGGATATTACCGACCCCCTCTATCTCCCCCTAAAGAGGGGAGAACCAGTTTGTCTGCATCTTGAGAGTCCTCTGAATATCTTGTTGAAGTGTAGCAAGGTCTTGTCAATCAACTTTTCCGCAAGCAAGCTTCCTCTCCGTGAAAATTTATTTTTCCTTTTTTATTTGTCATTCTGTCATTTTTTAACGTAACCCCTTGACATACAAAAACATAACATGCTGACAGATTTGTTTATATTTACAATATCTGTCAGATATCTATCACTTTTCAGGCATTTTACGCCTTTTTAGGCAATATAATGCGGCTTAAACATGGTAAGACTACGACTTTTGAGAGGTAAGTCCATGACTTTTGAATGGTAAGTCTATGACTTTTGGGGACTAAATCATAGGTTTTTTGATTCCATCTCCCATATTCAACAACAATAGGCATGCTGCAAAGAAGCAACATGCCTATTTGTTGTTGTTGTTAAAGTAAAAATCACTTTACCAAGACCTTTACTGTCCTACCATCAGACAGCTTTATGATATTCAGACCAGACACCGGTGCGGTTGTTTCCATGCCCTCAATAGTGTAACGGGCAACCTGATGCGATTCGTTGGCAGCAGCCATACCGTCAATGCCCGACACACTTGAATACCTCATGCCGACAGCATTGTCAATTTTATTGTCCGAATAGTCATTATCATTATGGCCGTTCAGGAAAGCGACAAACTGGAGATTTTTCTTTTCCCAGCCAGTGAAGATATCAACATCAAATTTCTTTTCAAATGAATAATCATCGTTCCATTCCACCTTGTCACCCCAAGTGCTGTTATAATACCTTATCACATGCATGTGGCGATACCCCTTCGGTGCGCTGTTCTGCTCCACAGGCATGATGCTGTCTTCCAGCAGATAGAGAGTAAGATAACTGTTGTCCAAGTCATAAGCCTCGTTGCATTTTCCCTTTACAACGACAGAAGCCTGCCCGATGCCTCCATCGTATGTCACGTCCATCTGCAACTGCGAGTTAGACTGCTTATTCAACAGAATCTGTGCATAACCCGATATCTGTGCATAGACTACAGGCAGAAATACATTTCCCGTCTTGGAATCGTCATCATCCGGTATGGCGTCGCTGTCTCTGTTGAACATCATTGCCGGAGCAAAGGAGTTGAGCATTCCGTTGAACATCAATCCATACATCTCTTCATCGCACGGCTGAGTGAGCCAGTCGGTACCGTAAGCAGAATGATGAGCCACAGCAAACACCCTCTCCTTATCGAGCGAAGCAAGTGCCTTGTGCAAATCGGCAGCCACGCGAGGACAGTTTCCGCACTTCTCTGTAGTAAACTCCTCTATCACCACATTGCGTGGATAAAACTCCTGTGGCACACCTAAGAAGCCGTTTGCCGTTTTATTCTCTGCGGTGTTCTCGTTGCCGTTCACCTTAGTAATCTCTATCTTCACCGCCTTCTTTCCGTAAGAGTCAACGGCTGGGATAACAGCATTGAAAGTTCCTGTATTACCAGGCTCCAGAGCATTCTCAAGAGTAGCCTCCTGCTCTGCAGAAGCCTTGCCGTCGACAGAAACCACATAATTCAGCTTGCTTACGGCATCCTTTCCGTTGTTTGTCACTTTCACCTTTGCTTCAGCTGGTTTGTTGATCTCTCCCTGAACCACCTTGAAATCAAATGCCGTGACGCTGTATTTTTCAATGCTTCCTTCTATAATGACCTGGATGCTGAGATTACCAGTCCGCGTACCTATCTCATGCCAGTATTCACCATTTCCGCTGTCACCATATATCAATATAGGCATCGTGGTTATCCCCTCCTCCACAACAGAAAGAGGATAACACTCTGCTGAATAATACAGTCCCTTCATCCTTGTCTTCTGCGCAAAGTCGAAGCCCACAAGAATACTCTTGTCCTTTTCTATATAATAAGGTGTATCTAAAGCCACGTTGTTCCAGTCAGCTACGGTAGATGCCACATCCTGCGAAACGACGTCTTCTCCCTCATAACCATTTGTAAGAGAAGTGATGAACACACGCGACTTGTCCAACTTGTAGCTGAGACCGAATCTCACATTAACAATTTTCATCCCCACATAAGGCTTGAGCATGTCGGCAGTAAGCTTTATGGCAGCCTTGCAGTGTTCGTTCTCTCCCCACTCCGGCAAGCCGAACCCCTTCTTGTTCAGCTTATCAGAAAGATAATAACCGAGTAGTTGCTGGTTGTCGGCAAGTTCTGCTTTTGCCGACGCTTGTGCATTCATAGCCAGTGCCATCGTGAACGCAACGAGTACGAGTAAAAGTTTCTTCATAAAAAAGTGTTTTCATTAAGTGTGTTATTATTACCTTGCAAATATATAACTTGTATGTCTTTCTGCAAAGAAAAAGCGGAAATAATTAATCATTTTATAAACATTATTAATTGTAAAACATACACAATGAACATTGTTTTGTAGATAAAATAACTTTTTATGCCTAAATACTTGTTTGTGAAAACTAATTTACTAGGGTGTCCAGTTCGTTGTACCAAATTTAGCTCACTTTCCTAAGCGTT
>ERZ1027266.1139-NODE-1139-length-14903-cov-9.483230_pt1 | contig 14903 bp, 5 predicted proteins | sample MGYA00519257_ERZ1027266 | MGnify/ENA primary metagenome ERZ1027266 (study PRJEB26926, sample SAMN06164683) | human gut metagenome | biome: ENVO:00009003; feature: ENVO:2100002; material: ENVO:00002003 | host: Homo sapiens | place: USA | collected 2012 ... | reverse complement strand
TATTCACGCTGCATTTATATTGTATAAGACACTCGGTTATCCCGAACTGGGGTATGAGATAAAGAATGGTGGCTACGATGCTTACGTAGACAACCATCTCTGGATGGGTGAGAAAAGCGCAGAGCTGAAGGCTCTTGGCGAAAGCATCACTGCTTATGGTAAAAAAGTTGAAACCGCTGCTGCTTATGTTAACGCTTATGCTGCCGCTACTGCAGCTTACGCAATAGCAAAGGCTGACTATCAGAATCTCACAGACAATGAGTGGAAGAACGCAAAACCTTATACTAGGGAGCTTAAAGAAATTAAAGATGCTTATGTGAACCTCGGCAATAAGATTGAGGAGTTCAACAAAGCTGCCAAGGCTGCTTACGATGCAAAGCAGGTAACTTCTGACACTGCTATCGAGACTTTCACAAAGGAAGTGAACGAAGAGATTGACGCTTTGAAGAAAAATATCGCCAAGGCTAACGGCGACAATGTGGCTTGGACAAACATCGAAGCTGCATACAATGTTGCTCTTGGAGTATTCAATGCCGCTACTGCTGAAATCAACGATAAGATGCCAGCTGACGGTAACTATGCTGACTGGAACACTGCTGCTCTTGGCGAGATCCAGGGTGCATGGAAGGAGATCTCTGATGCTTATAAGGCTATCAAAGAAAACCAGACTCAGGCTGCGGCTAAGGAGACTGAGGTGCTGAAGCTGATTGCTGAACAGCAGGATGTTATCACTAATACTAAGACAGCTTATGTAAACGATTATACTACGGCAGAGGCTAACAAGGCTGCTGCTGATGCACAGATAAAGACTCTGGAGGATAACTTCAAGACTGCAAAGAATAATCCTGATGTACAGAAGGACTTCGCCAAGAAGATTGCTGAAATAGACAAGGCTATCACAGCCCTCAAGTCTCAGGTGGCTAAAGACTATGCTGCACCTCACAATATCCTTACTGCTACTTACAATACTGACGTAAATGCTATCCAGGGCAAGATTGACGCTCTGAAGACTAAGGCAGCTGACGTAATCGAGAACTATGACATCTATCAGGAGCTGGTTGCTAACCTCGGTGGCGAGACTGGTCTCATGAAGGATCTCAACGATGCAAATAAGGTTGTTGCTGATTTGAAGCCTGCCGCTAAGGAGGATACTTACGATGCTGCTGCCAAGTTCAAGGCTACAGCCGACGGCTTGAAGACTGCTATCGAAAAGATCAATGCTGATGTCAAGAAGGCTTACGACGAGAGAAAGCTGAATACAACTACAAGAGTTGATCTTGACAAGAGGATTGCTGACACTTCTGCTGCAATTACACAATATGAGACAGATGGTAAGGCTGCAATGGCTCGCTTCGATGTTGTTAGCGCTGCCCTCAAGGACTATAACGCTAAGCTGAAGACATTGAAGGAAACTGTTGGTGTAAACACTTCTGTAACCAAGACTCCTTCTACAGCTGTTGAGGGTGCTACATACGGTGAGTGTATTACAAACCTTGAGAAGAAGATCACAAAGATTGACGGTGACTTCAAGGCTGCCAACGGTAAGCTCGATGCTGAGCACCTCGCTGCATTGTTAGCAATATCTCTTGATGCAAGCATCTCGAACGACGCTGAGGCTCTGAACGCGCAGTTCAAGGCTGACAAGGATAAGTCAGAGGCTGACGCAAAGGTTAACGCTGCCAAGATTCTCTATAACGCTGCCAACGAGTTTATTGGTTCTATCCAGACTCGTATCGACAACCATAATACTAAGGACTGGAAGGCTGGCAACGAAGACGGTGAACTCGGTTTGAAGTATACTGATTTGATTGATAGACTTGCTGATATCGAGGCAGAGCTCGCTACTCAGAAGGCTAAGGTAACAAGCGTTGCTGCAAGTGCTGATGATATTACAGCAGACAAGGCTGTTGAGGCAATGGCTCTGTTGAATGTTATCAAGGACGACGTTAACAAGATTAATGATAATTTGGTTAAACTCGAAGGCAAGGCTGATGCTCAGATAGCTCTTGTCAAGGCTGAGAACGCTGCTGCCAAGGCTGTTGAAGAAGCTGCTGTGAATGTTGAAAAAACATTGAAGGAAGCTAAGGATGCATTCAAGGTAACAGGTGAGAACATCGATACTCAGGCTGGTGAAATCCAGACTAAGGTTGATGCTGTAAGAACCGATGCTGCTGCAGAACGTGCTAAGGAGAAGATCCAGGAGGCTCGTAAGGACAGCAAGGATACTGAAGGCAATGTAGTTAAGGGTCTTGACTCTCGTCTGGCTGAACTCCAGAAGGCTGCTGATGACCTGAAGACACTTGCTCAGGATTCTACAGCTAACTTCGACGCATACGTAGCTCTGAAGAAAGTATACACAACCCAGAACTATACAGGCTATACAGGCATCTTTGCAAAGGTTAAAGACCTTATCATTGCTAACACTAAGGATGAAAACCAGGATTATTACGTCGGACTGATTCAGAATACTGATCCTAAGGGTAAGTACTTCAAGGAGAGCGAGGATATCCTGAAGGCTATCGAAGACGCTTACACAGCTGGTACTGCAATAGATCAGACCAAGGAGATTACTGCTCGCATAAAGGCTCTTACAGCTGCCGTTAAGGAATTGCCTACATTGGCAACGAACGACTTCAAGGCTAATGCTGATATGGTTAAGGAGGGTGATGCCGTTATGACTCTTTGGAACGAGGTTAACACTAAGTACAATGGTTCTGACATCGCTTATGAGACATTGAAGCCACTTCTCGACGAACTCGCTAAGATACAGAAGGAAATCAAGGACGAGCAGCAGCTCGTTAAGGATTCTTATGCTAATGGTGAGTCTGCAAAGCAGAAGAATGACGTTATGAAGAAGTATTCTGAGATTCGTGATAAACTCAAGAAGAAAGAAGCATTCATCAACGGAGGCGACGAATATAATAGTGTTATCGCTGGCGACAACCTCAACCGCTATAATGCATTCCTTGCTGCTGCTAAGAAAGCAGAGGAGCAGTATACTGCTGGTAGAGACATGATCAAGAAGTACCAGAGTGTTTCTACAGAGGAACTCAGAGCTCTTGTTAATGTTGCTACTATCATTGATGCTCAGGAGAACATCTATAAGTATTTCAATCTTATCGAAGACTTGAGGAACGAGGCTAAGAGCACATACGATGCTACTACTTCTCCTGAACTCTGGGACGTTAAGGGTACTTATGCTGGAACTGCTGAAGTATACGAGAGTGATCTTATAAAGGCTAAGAATGCTCTCGACAAGGCTGTTAACGACTTGGTTAGAGCTGAGCTTGACAAGAAACTCACGAACCTCAATGACAACCAGCTCACTCCTGCTAAGGCTGAGATTGCTGCTTACGACAAGAACGTACAGAAGACTGCATTCAAGGATGTTGTTGACTTCTACAATAAGCTCAACGATAATTCTTACAGAAATAATCCATTCCTCATCAACAATCTCGACTCTGACTGGAAGACATTCGACGAGATTGAGGCTATGCTCGGTGCTGACCTGGAGCAGGCTGCCAAGGACGAGTGGAAGGCAATGTACGAAGGCAAGTATGTAGGTGCTGCCGGAACATTGACAGAGAAGGATGACCGCTATGCAGGTGCCAAGAATGATAACGATAAGTGGCTCAAGGCTCTCAAGGACTACGCTTACGACGGTGCAGCTGACGACCTCAAGGCATACGAGAAGAAGACAAAGGAGACTCTCGACAAGGCTGTTGAGGCTGCAGACAAGGCTCTCAAGGAGAACAACATGTTCGAGAACATCGAGACCGTAAGAGGCTTCATCGACAGGTTCTATGCTGAGGCAGCTCCTGTTTATAAGGCAGCTAAGGATAAGGCTGACAAGTATGCTGACAATGTGAAGGCTTACGGTGAGCTGACAGCTGACTATAATACTCTTACTGCAAAGATTGATGCTGCCAAGAAGTACTATGAGGCATTCAATATCGCTAACAGCGCTATTGAGGCTGATATTGAGGCTGCATATAATATCGTTAAGGGATGGCAGGCTGACCTCACACAGCAGAATGCTTCTGCAGAGCTTGTTAACCGCATAAACGGTAATACTATCGCTAAGGACAAGAAGTGGTACGACTATGATCCTATCACAAGTGGTAACATCTACAACATCTATGTTGCTTCTAACAGTAGCGAGGTTGCTGGTATCAGAGCTGAAATCCAGTCTATCAAGGAAGAGAAGAATGATGCTGTCAAGAAGTTCTATGGTAATGACACAGAGATGATCAAGACTATCGAGAAGTACTATGACGACAACTGCAAGAACCTCGATAAGGAACTTGACGACTTGTTGAAGGCATTCCTCGACAACGCTACAGATGAGACTGCTAAGCAGGATGCTGGTCTGTTGGCATTGGAGAAGAAGGTTGCCAAGGCTCACTCTGGTCTGACCAACCTCTGGAAGAAGGATCTCATTGCAGACGTTCTTGCTAACATGAACCAGATCGTTGCTGACGCTGAGGAAGACTACACCGCAGCTTATGCAGCCTATGGAAAGACTCACAAGCCTGTACAGAAGGACAACGAGGAAGCGTTCACAGCATGCCGCGATAGGCTTGACAACATTAAGAAGCAGATTGAGACTTATGGTGACGACATCATAACTTACGACGACAAGGTTATCCACGTAGTGGAGAATATCGTTAAGGACATCAAGGCAGCTCGTGCTAAGGTTGAGGCAGAGGATGAACCATACATCGCTTCTGAAAAGGCTCTTGGTAAGCTTAAGACTGCAACAGATGAACTCGTTGCTGAGTATAACAGAGTGAAGACTGTCGTTGATGCTTATCAGCATCTGACAATGCCTTTGGTTAGCCAATATTACAAGTCTTGGTCTGAATTATATAACAACAATTTCTATAGTTATGTTGATGCAAACGTTGAAGCTGCCAATGCTAAGATTGCCGAGGCTGAAAACTTGCTTGAGAATGGTCCTGCAACAGGACTCTTGACTGAAACAGAGGTTGATAATATCGTAAATAGCTTTGGATACAGGTATTTGAGTTCTGCAGAAGGATTTGGAGCATATTACGAAACTATCCTTGTTTACAGTCCGAATGTGGCTAATGCTTGTAGTGCTATGGAAAAGGTATTCCATTCAATAGACATCAATGTTTATGATGAGAATGGCGAATTGGATGCTGCACACGTGGCTTTGGAAAATCGTTATAATGCCTTCATTGCATATACAGATAAATACAAGTTTAGTTACGATGGCGTCACCTTCATTCTTACTCCAGAAAAGGATATCAATGGAAATAAATGGTTGGATGAAAACGGAGAACCTACAGCAAACCCACTTATCGTCTATGCAAAGGATGAAAAGCTTGGTGTTAAGCTTGTAGCTTCTACAACAGATGCTCTCGTTGAGGAAATGAATGCTCTAACAGCTTCTGCTGCTGAGAATCAGTATGTATCTGGTGACCTTACCGGCGACCGTGAGGTATTGGGTGATGACTATATCGCAATCCTCAATGCTGCTCTCAACCCAGAGTCTATCGAAGGCAAGACATTTGCTGCTGCCGACGTTAATGGTGACGGCAAGTTGACTATCGCCGACGTTACTCTTATTGCATCGAAGATCACTAATGGTGCATTCCCGACAATGGGTGGCGTAACTCCAGCTCCTATGTCTTCAGCTGAGACAATGAGCGTTTCTGCAGAGGATATGAACGGCGTACAGCGCATCGCTATCAACCTGAACAACCACAAGGAATATGTGGGCTGCCAGATGGATATCGTATTGCCAACAGGTATGACTGTAGTTGGAGAGTCTGTAGGCAACCGTGCTAACGGACACAACGTATACTCTATGGATGTAAACGGCGTACACCGCGTTATCGTCAGCACAATAGAGAACAACAGCTTCGTCGGTGGCGATGCTATCCTCTATCTCGACGTGACAGGTGGTTCCGTTGACAAGATTACTCTTGACAACATCATATTCGCTGAGGCTAACGGTAGAGCAACTACTATCGAAGGCAATGGCGCTACAGGCATCGACGGCGTTGAGGCTGAAAGCGGCTTGAAGCAGAAGATCTATTCTGTTGGTGGTCAGTTGCTGAACAAGGTTAAGCAGGGTATCAACATTATCCGCAATGCCAACGGCAAGAGTCAGAAAGTGGCTAAATAAAGCATAATCAGTAATATTTTCTCTATTAAGAAGGCGTGGTTGCCACGTATGTGACAACTGCGCCTATTTTGAAAAATCAATTAGAAAAACATCTTTTAACTTAGATAGTTATGTTTAAGATTACTAAAAGCTTCAACAGGTTGGCTTTGGTCATAATACTGGCCATTAGCGGAACCATTTCTGCTTTGGCGGAAAATAAGATTATGCTTGGCGACGGAGGTACTATCTCCATCAAGCCAGGTGAAACGAAGGAGATTGATGTAAACCTCATAAATGATGTTGAGCTTTACACTGCGCAGTTCGATATGGAACTGACTTCTTCTAAAATAAAGATTGTGGAAGGCAGCTTCAAGATAAACGAAGAGCGTGTGGACAGAGAGAGCTTCTTGGCTCCTTCTCTTGTTCGTCAGCCGGATGGAAAGATGCGTCTTTGCTTGTTGACAAGAGACCTTTCTACTCCTATTGCAGGAACAGAAGGCTCCTTGGGTACTATCAAGATTCAGGCGGATCCTACTTTCACATCAAACGACAATGCAAAGATTTACTTCTCTAAATGTTGTGGATCTGACAAGAATGCTAAGTTGACTTATTTCGATGCTCCTAAATATCAGGCTGTAAGCCCGATGGTGGGAACTCTCGCTACTGCGGAGAACGCTTTCTCTATCAAGCCGGGCGAGAAGCACAAGGTAGACATCGTGATGAAGAACGAAATCTATTTCTGTGGTATACAGACTGACATCACTCTTCCTGCCGGTCTCCAGATCGAGAAGAAGGAAAACGGAAAATACAAATTCGAGTATTCAAACCGTTTGTCTGACAACTTCTCTATCATGTCAAGTGATAAGGGCAATGGTAAGGTGAGAATTATGCTTTCTTCTTTGCCTGTTGACAAAATCATGCCTTATACAGAGGGTTCTGACGGCGTTATCTTCTCGTTCAACGTTGTTGCTGACGAGAACTTCGTAACAGACGAGACATCTGCTATCACATTCTCTAATACTCTCGCTGCTTCTGAATCAGTGGAGTATGCTCTCGACATTACAGACTCTAAGGTTGTCGTTACAAGCTTGAAGATGGGTAACGATGCTGCTTACGCCAAGCTGACAGAAGAGGTTGCTGCTTTGCAGAAGTCTCTCGACGACGCTAAGGCAAAGGTTGCTGAGGAGTGCAAGGATGTAGCAGAGAACTTCACGGAGGCTGTTGCTGCTATCCAGACTCAGATTGACGCTATCAAGAAGGATCTCGATGATAAGAACACAGCTATTGAGCTTACAGAGGAGTCTACTCTCGACGCAGAGGCTGTAAAGGCTGTCAACGACGCTATCGCTAAGTATCTTGAGGATGCTGCTACAGCACAGGCTAACTTCGAGAAGAAGGCTGCCAACGATGCTGCTTATGCTAAGCTGACAGAAGAGATTGCTGCTGTACAGGCTCGCTTCGACGAGGTTGTGAAGACTATCGAGAAGGATTACGCTATGGTTGCTGCTCAGTTCGCTGAGACAGAGGCTGGTATCCAGAATGATATTGATGCTGTTGCTGAGGAACTGAAGGCTAAGGCTGACAGAATAGAACTCGACGAGAACAGCACAGTAGATTTGGCTGCTATCAAGACAGCTATCGAGAAGCTGCTTACTGACGCTAAGGATGCTTACCAGAAGAAGATTGATGCTAACGAGGCTGCTTACAAGCGCTTGACAGACGAAATCGCTGCTATCCAGACTCGCTTCGACGAGGTTAAGAAGATTATCGATACAGAGTGCAATCTCGTTGCTGCACAGTTCGCTGGCATTGAGGCAAACATCCAGTATGACATCAACAAGAAGAAGGATGAACTGAAGAATATGTATGAGAATATTGAGCTCGATGAGAACTCAACACTCGACCTTCAGACTATCAAGGATGCTATCGAGCAGCTCCTCGTTGACGCTAAGGCAGCTCAGGAGACAGCAGGCATCTATTCTATATCTGCTCTGACAAGAGACGGCGTTTCTGTCTATACTCTTGAAGGCAACAAGGTAGACACTCCTGTTAAGGGTAATGTTTACATCGTGCATTATGCAGATGGAACTATCAAGAAAGTTTTTGTAAGATAATAAATAATGGACATGTGAATAGGTAAAAGTGTTTACCATACGAAATTTTAATTGTATAATAACATGTTGGTTTTTGGGAATTAAGCTTACTGGCATTTGTGAAAATGCTTTTGGTGAAAACCCTTTATGAAATTTTTTCCATAAGGTGGGGACGGTAAAACCTTGACTGTGAAGTCGAGCTTATCTCCCCACCTTTTTTTATTATTGTTGTTCTTTTTTTCATTATTGTTGTTTGTTTTTTTATTGCTGTTTGTCATTTTTATCCAAATGACTTGCGATACGCAAGTAGCCTGTTTACGATGTCAAAGTAGCCTGTTGTAAATTGCACTATAAATAAAATCTCGCGAATAACGATGTTTCTCAAACTTAAATCATTATCTTTGCATAAGATAAGCTTCGGCTCGGCATAACATTCAAGCAAGCTTGATGGTTCTGCTCTCGCCTTGCATTATCTTTGAAACGGCAATGGTTCATTATATGATTAATAGGGAAGCAGGTGAAAATCCTGTGCAGTCCCGCTGCTGTAATCCGTCTTTATAAGAATGTAACATATAGCCACTGTGTTGATGGGAAGGCGTTACATTTGGATGGGAAGCCAGAAGACCTGCCTTGCTGTATGTTTCTTGTTTACCCGTGGGATGGTAACAGAATATAAATTATCTATGAAAAATTTTATATTAATTTGTTGTCTGCTTTTATTGAGTTTGTCTTGCTTAGGACAAGGAAAACTTACTAATTATAATGATACAGTCTTTACTCTATCATCTGTGACGTGTGTTGGTGAGCGTCCTCATTATCTTACCCCAAGTCAAACAATTTCTGGAGAGACTTTGCATAACTTGTCAACAACATCCGTTGCTGATGCTTTGAAGTATTTTTCGGGTGTTCAGATAAAGGACTATGGTGGTTTGGGAGGTCTTAAGACTGTAAATGTCCGTTCTCTTGGCTCACAGCATGTAGGTGTATACCTTGACGGTATTCGGATTACCAATGCACAAAACGGTCAGGTAGACTTAGGTAAATATTCTTTATCCAATATGGAGTCAGTATCTTTGTATAATGCAAACAAGAACGAACGCTTACAGTCAGCTTCGGAATATGCATCAGCTGCTACAGTCTATATGCAGACAAAGAGACCAGATAAAACAACACTGAATGTTGAGTATGGTAATGGTTCTTTTGGTTTGAATAAGGTTAAAGGATATTTTTCTTTAAAAAATTATTTCTTTGTCGATGCTGAATATCAACATACAGATGGAGATTATAAATTCAAGTTTAAGTCTGCATCCGAGGATACTATAGGTAGACGCCATAATTCAGATATTTCCTTTTATCGTTTGGAGGCTGCTGGTTTCTATAAAGGTTTTACAACTCATATTTATTATTATAATTCAGAAAGAGGGTTGCCTGGTCCGGTTATACGTCGCCTTACAGACCAATGGGACTCTACAGACCGCCAATGGGACCAGAACTTTTTTGTTCAGACAACGTATAAGAAGCTTTGGGAGAAATTTGGTTTGCGAGCCAATTTGAAATATTCGTTTGATTATCTTCATTATCTGCAGGATCCTTCTACCAATGCTTCTGCAATGTATTGTAACAACCATTATGCACAGCAGGATGTTTATGGTTCAGTTTCAGGTTCTTATAACTGGAGATGGCTTTCTTTGACGGCGAGTACGGATTTGCGTTGGACAGATTTGAACTGCGACGTTTACAAGTTTAATTATGTTTACCGTATAGACTCAAAGAGTTTGCTTTCTGCGATAGCTTCCTATAGGGGATTTGAGTTTAATGTTGCCTTGTTGTATACTCATATTCAGGACCACACAAAGGGGCAGGCATCGCCATTGAAGAGGCTGACACCAATGTTTCTTGCTTCGTATAAAAAGAATGCTTGGGTGTTTAGGGCTTTTCATAAGCGGATATTCAGGGCTCCAACATTGAACGACTTGTATTATACGCTTGTCGGCAGTACAAGTTTGAAACCTGAATATACTTCGCAGTGGGATGCAGGAATTGATTATCGTGGAAAAGCGCTCCATTTTGCCATTGACGGTTATTATAATGAGATTGAGGATAAGATTGTTGCAATACCGATGAAATGTCAGTTCCGTTGGTCGATGGTAAACTTCGGAATGGTAAAGTCGTTAGGATTGTCACTTTCGGGTGGTTATGATCATGAGTGGGGAAAATTCTCGCTTGCCACGAATGCTAATTACACCTGTCAGAGTGACCGTGACTACAGTATGCCTTCCGACCCGGAATATAAGCATTATGTGCCTTATTCTCCGTTGCATTCAGGTTCGTTGATTGTCGACCTTGGTTATGACTCATACTCTCTGTGTACTTCATTCTTGTATACAGGCGAGCGTTTTGCTTTGGTCTCAAATAACAGTGATGATTTGCTTAGTGATTGGTATACCGTGGATTTAAAACTCAACAAACGCTTTCTGTTGAAGAACGGCATGGTCTTGCAAGGCACAGTGGAGTGTAACAATGTTACAGATTCAAGGCATGAGGTCGTCAAACGCTATCCTATGCCAGGTCGAAATTGGAAATTCACAATAAAACTTGAATTGTAGAAGAAAATGAGCAAAAGATTTCTTATATCAATATTTACTGTTATTGCTTGTCTGTTTGTTTCGTGCTCGATGGATCCCGCCGATGATACAGACATGCCTACGGAAAGTGGTAGTGGCGACAGACTCCTTGTCTTGTGTGAAGGACTTTGGGGGTTGGACAACTCCACCATATCGTATGTTGACAATGGAGTGCTGACCAACGGATGGTTTAAGCAGCAGAATCCGGGTATGCACCTCGGTGATACAGGTAATGATATAATTCAGGTTAATGATACGTTGATAGCCGTATCAGTGAATTGGTCGAATATTATACAGTATATGTATCCCAACGGTAAGGCTATTGCAGCGACAGAAGATATTCCGAACAACCGTAGACTTGCCACGGATGGAGAGCGTTATCTGTTTTGTACCTCATATGCGAATAAAGGATATGTTGCAAAGGTAGACCTTGTCACCAAGCAGATTGTTGCCACTTGCAAGGTGGGGTATGAGCCAGAGGGTATAGCCTATTATGAAGGCAAACTCTTTGTTGCCAATACCGGAGGTTATTCATTCCAGGAGAAGGACCATCAGTATGAATCTACAATATCCGTTGTTGACGTGGAGTCGATGAAAGAACTCCGCCGTATTGACGTAGGCTGTATAAACCTGTATGGAACAATGTCGCAGTGTGGTCAGTTTATATGTATTAATTCCGCAGGCGATTATTATGACACAAAGCCAAAGACAATAGTTCTTGATATGTCAACAGAGAAATTTAGAGTATACGATTTTCCTGCCACCTATAATTGCGTTTATGAAAACCGTTTTTATGTAATCGGTTCAGAGTTTTCTTATTCAAGTGGTGCAGATGGTGGTTATAAGTATAGCGTCCATTCGATAGACCTTCCGTCGATGAAAGAATATGAAGGCTTTGGAAAATACAATTTTGCCGTTGAAACAATAATGCAGATGCAATCGCCATACTGCATCTATATAAGTCCATATTCGGGACATTTATATGTAACCGATGCTCGTAGCTATGCCACAAACGGCTATCTTTATGAATTTGATCCTGAGAAGGTGGAATTTACAAAGTTAAAGTTGCAGGGACTGAATCCTGGACATGTTGTTGCTTTAAGCAGAACATCATATACTCCAGGCAAATAATTATGACAATACGTTTCAAGTGAAGCAAGTAATGCTGAGAGGGAAAATCCTGAGATTGGATTACAGCACCGACTGCGGTGATTGCTAAACGGAGCAGTATATCTATGGAAAGTCATTCTGAAAGGGAGAAGACACTGCTTTTGCATGCACAAGTCCGAAAACCTGCTTGAACAAAGTTTAATGGGTCTGCTCGGTGGCGGACTATAAATAAGTTATAATAAAATGAAGAAACTGATGTTTCTTGCAGCATTGTCATTATTCGGTGCTGCCAATGTGTCGGCTTCAGACACAAGTGAGAACGCGCGTAATGCAGTGTGCGTAATGTTGAAATCTGGCGATGCCAAGTATGTCGCCTTTACGGAGGACCCTGTGATTCAGACGGCAGATGGTCGTTTGACTGTAACTCCCATGAGTGCAGACCAATCTTCTGTAGTTGTAGATTTGTCAAATGTAGGTTTGATAACAGCCGTTTATCATGATTTTTCTACCGATGGCATTGATGGACTATCCGCAGAGACCGGTAGAACAGTGGAGGCAGTCTACGACCTGAACGGATGCAAGGTTAGCAAAATTGTACCGGGACAAGTCTACATTTTAAAATTCACAGATGGTTCAACTAAAAAGGTAACAAAGTAATGAAAAAGATTTTATTCTCAATATTGGCTGGTGCAATGACTCTTTCTGCATCAGCACAGAGTTCTTTCACTGTAACTTCAAATGGAAAAGAATATTCTTTCCCTATAACTTCGTCGATAACGGTTACTGATAATGAATTATGGAAGCCAGAGGTTGTGGAAGTTGAACGCCAGTTCAAGTCTGACTATAAAACAATGAAGGCAGATTTCCAGACTTCGTTCAGCACAGGCACTCAGAAGTCTGAAAGTGGAGTTACGGAATACGTTGACGGCCATCTTATTGCCGACCATGTATGGGAGATAGACTTCACGACAAACGATTACAAGCGTGTGCAGCTTATGGTGCGTGCTACTAAAGAAGACACAAAAGAAGGAGAGGATATAAAAATACTCGCCAACAAGAGCAACCCACAGGAGAACCTCGGTGCTTGCATCAGTGAATCGTTTGGAGACTATTTTTCCATTAAGAATTTTGGAAAGGATGGTAAATGGTCATGGATATACAATGAGTTGACAAACACGTATATTATGGTGAACCGTGATGTGCAGAACAATGACGCTTACGATTTCACTTCGCTCAACGCTACTGTTGATAAGGTGGCGACAAAGGATTTGAATATAAACAATGTTACCGACTATTGGAAGTTCCTGGCACGCGTATCTGATGACAATACCGCCGAGAAAGATTCCATGATAGAGCTGAAGTTCAGGGCAAATCCGGAAACGAACAAGAACTTCACCATTGATGGAATTCCATACCATGTGAATACAGGCAAGGTGAGCATGAAGCTTGAGGGTATAGAATTGAATGCCAGTTTCCCTGACGAATGGGATATAGCAATGGGTAAGAACTTCGACTTCCATTTTTGGAGAGATGCTCTTATCGACCCCGAAGGATTTGATTACATGGTTTTGTCTGGAACAGAACTGCCGGAGAATATGGATTTCACGAAAACAAGTCAAGACTATCCGGAGTTTACAATCCAAGACAGGAACACACTTGTATCACAGAACGGAATGGTAATTTGCAAGTTCAAGAAAAAGGCAGACAATACCTTTAATATATATAAGAAGGTCGTCATACCTGCCGGAACAGCAGTCCGTCGTTCTTCAACCTACCCGGAACCAGTAATAGTGGAAGTACACGACACTGTATATGTGGAGAAACATGACACCATATATATAAAGCCACTTTCCGTAGATGAGCTTATAGCGGCAGGTCAATATGCCGAGGACGCTATCGGTAGCACAACATCGTTGTATTCCTTTAAGTCAGACAAAGAGTTTGCAGAATATGCCACATATTATGATCAGGCGCAGAAGATAGATGCTTCAAGCATACCATCTGACAAAAAGATGGATTGGGAAGAGGCAGTAGAACAACTGAAGAATGTAGCCACAGCCTATGGCTACTATACAAAGAATATGATGAAGTCGGCTTCTGTCGGTAGTTATCTTATGCTTGGACAGGGCATGATAAATGGTGGTATGGCATTTAACAAGCGTATGGATATAAGCGAGTCCACACTTCGCAATGGATATTCCATGTCGGGAGGTTCCGGCTATGTGGCATTTGCCAGACTTGATGTAGACTATGATGACACGGATGTCTTTGCCGTTCCGTTTAATACAAACTATTCGTTCGGCAAAGCACCATGTTTCGGCGGTGCAAAGAAGATAGACGTGTATGTATTGTTCAGTCCGCTTACCGGCAAATACACTCCTGTATATCTGGCAGAGCAGAACGGACTTGTCTTTGAACAGTGGAAGGGTGACACCAAGACAAATTATGATACTCTTGACGAAGCCATCCAGCATTTCGGAAAAAGCACCGGCAATATGATAGACCGCTCTTGGGTTAAGCTTGATCTTGACGACGAAGGCGCACGTACTGTTATTGCAAATGGTGTGGCAGAGTTCCCTGACTTGTCCTCATTCACCGATTTCACAGTTGTCACAACCTGTGAGGATTATATGGCGGCTAATGTTGGAAACCCAGGTGTTACTGTTGATACCACTACAACTCCTATGACATTCTCAAAGGACGGTGTCGCTTGTGAGTTCTCAGGAGTTGCAGTCTTTACGGCAAAAGACAGTACAGGTGACAAGGTTGCCCTTGTTGTATTCAAACAAAGTGCAAAGTACTTCGCCTATACTTATGAGCTAAAGAATTAAACATTAATAAATAGTATGGAGGCAAATGCATGGATGTGCACCTCACGTCCCTGTGTTAGCCCTGTCTCTTATACACATCTCCGAGCCCACGAGACGCTCATGAATCTCG
>ERZ1027266.1115-NODE-1115-length-15222-cov-6.684446_pt1 | contig 15222 bp, 10 predicted proteins | sample MGYA00519257_ERZ1027266 | MGnify/ENA primary metagenome ERZ1027266 (study PRJEB26926, sample SAMN06164683) | human gut metagenome | biome: ENVO:00009003; feature: ENVO:2100002; material: ENVO:00002003 | host: Homo sapiens | place: USA | collected 2012 ... | reverse complement strand
CACATGGGCCGCGAGGATCTGGGCGTGAAGTGGGAGAACACCGACCGCGTGGATGAGCTCAAGGCCGCTGTTGCAGCGCTGTAAGAACAGAACACAAAGCGCCCTGTACCGTGAAAGGTGCAGGGCGCTTTTCTATGGTGGGCGGCAGACAAACAAAAAACGCTCCCCCGTGCAGGTGGGGAAGCGTTTTTTGTTTGTCCTTTTCAGGACAGGGTAAATGATAAGAAGGTAAATGAAGAAAATAGCATAATAATAGAAGGATGAACAACAGGAGTGCCGGAAAGCGCGTCGTTTCGCTTTGTATCCAACTGGCGCTCCTGTTGGATACAAGATAACACTTTTCACAGAAAAATACAAGAGCTTTTTTGAAAAAAGTTCTTTTGTTCGAGCAAAAAATGTAATTTTGTCACAACGCACAAAAACGGGGGAGATGTGTTTGGCAAAGTGATGAAACAAGCACGGGCCGGGGCAGAGGTTCGGAATTGCAGAAGCTGATTCTTTACAACAGGATGCGGCTGTGTTATGATGGATACATCTATGAGAAAAGGACGCTCTGTGGCCCGGAAGGGCAGAAACGGTGTGGGAAGAAGTGAGGAATAGAATGGAACATACGATCGCACAAAACAAGGCTCCGTGCTTTGGCGGGCGGGCTCCGCTGTTCAGCCAGCGTGACCTGCTCAGGCTGGTGGGGCCGCTGCTGGTGGAGCAGCTGCTGGCTGTGACGGTGGGCATGGCCGATACCATGATGGTCTCCCGCTGCGGCGAAGCCGCCATCTCAGGTGTCAGCCTGGTGGATATGATCAACAACCTCATCATCGTGCTGTTTGCGGCGCTGGCCACCGGCGGCGCGGTGGTGGTCAGCCAGTATCTGGGTGCAAAGGAGCAGAAGCACGCCAACGCAAGCTCGGGTCAGCTGATCCTGCTCAGCGCTCTGCTGGGCGTGGGTGTGGGGGTGTTCTGCTTTGTGCTGGCCCGCCCCATGATCCGGCTGTGCTATGGCAGCATCGATGCCGATGTACTGGAGGCCGGTGTGCTCTACCTGCGCATCACGGCGGTCAGCTACCCGTTCCTGGCCATGTACAATGCCGGTGCGGCGCTCTTCCGCAGCATGGGCAACTCCAAAATCTCCATGCAGATCAGCATCCTGATGAACATCATCAACATCGTGGGCAATGCGGTCTGCATCTTTGTGCTGGGTATGGGCGTGGACGGTGTTGCCTGGCCCAGTGTCCTCTCCCGTGCTGTGGCGGCGGTGCTCATCCTGAACCGCTGCTACCAGAAGGGCCACATGCTCACCGTGCCCAAAACGATCCGGCTGGATGGCCGGATGGCAAAGCGCATCCTGGGCATCGGCATTCCTTCTGCCTTTGAGAACAGCCTGTTCCAGGCGGGCCGCATTCTGGTGGTGAGCATGATCTCCACCTTCGGCACCGTGCAGATCGCCGCCAACGCCGTGGCAAACAATCTGGACGGCATGGGCTGCATCCCGGGGCAGGCCATTGGTCTGGCCATGATCACGGTGGTGGGCCGCTGCGTTGGCGCAGGGGACAATGAGCAGACCGTTTTCTACACCCGCAAGCTACTGCTCTGGGCTTACATCTCTATGGGGATCTTCAACGGCGGCATCCTGCTCTTCCTCAAGCCGCTGGTGGGCATCTACGCCCTCTCCGGCGAGACCATGGCGCTGGCCATCCTGCTGGTGCAGATCCACGCAGGCAGCGGCCTGTTCCTGTGGCCGGCCTCCTTTGTTCTGCCCAACGCCCTGCGCGCGGCCAACGATGTGAAATTTACCATGGTGGTCTCTGTGCTCAGCATGGCCATCTGGCGGCTGGGATTCAGCTACCTGCTCTGTGTCAGGATGGGCTGGGGCGCTGTGGGTGTCTGGATCGCCATGGTCATTGACTGGGTCTGCCGTGTCATCTGCTTTGTGGCGCGCATGAAGAGCGGCGCATGGAAAACAAAATATCAGGCATAAGAAAGGAACAGGATATGAAACTGATCAGCTGGAACGTCAACGGCCTGCGGGCCTGCCTGACCCACGATTTTGCCGCAAGCTTTGCGGCGCTGGATGCCGACATCTTCTCGGTGCAGGAGACCAAGATGCAGCCGGGGCAGGCTGATTTTGCCCCCGAGGGCTACACCGAGTACACCTACTCTGCCGAGAAAAAGGGCTACTCCGGCACGGCCTGCTGGTGCAAAACGGCCCCGCTGGCCGTGACCACCGGCATCGGCAGGGAGGAGCACGACCACGAGGGCCGGGTGCTGACGCTGGAATATCCCGGCTTCTATCTGGTCAACTGCTACACGCCCAACAGTCAGGACGGCCTGAAGCGGCTGGGTTACCGCATGACCTGGGAGGATGCGTTCCGGGCCTACCTGCTGGAGCTGGATGCAAAAAAGCCGGTCATCCTCTGCGGTGACCTGAACGTGGCCCACACCGAGATCGACATCAAGAATGCGAGGACCAACCGGATGAGCGCGGGCTTCACTGACCAGGAGCGGGCCAAGATGACCGAGCTGCTGGCGGCGGGCTTTACCGACACCTTCCGCGCGGTTCACCCGGACGAGGTGAAGTACAGCTGGTGGAGCTACCGCTTCCACGCCCGGGAAAAGAACGCGGGCTGGCGCATTGATTATTTCATCGTTTCAAACCGCATCGCCGGCAAGGTGACCGCCGCCGAGATCCACAACGAGGTGTTTGGTTCCGACCACTGCCCGGTGGAGCTGGTCATCGACCTGTAAGCCGTTACGATCATGATCTTATGATAAGGAGAAACCTGGATGCTCAAGAATTATCTGATGGTGTTTTTTATCTCGATGGTGCCGGTCATTGAACTGCGCGGTGCCATTCCGATCGGGCTGGGCATGGGCCTGCCCGCCCTGCCCACCTATCTGGTCTGCGTGCTCGGCAATATGCTGCCGGTGCCCTTCATCTACCTGTTTGCCCGCAGGTTCCTCATCTGGGGCTACCACAAACCGGTCATCGGGCCGGTGTGCAAGTTCTTCATCACCAAGGGAGAAATGGGCGGCCGCAAACTGGAGGAAAAGGCCGGCAAGGGTCTGACCGTTGCCCTGCTGCTCTTTGTGGGGATCCCGCTGCCCGGCACCGGTGCCTGGACCGGCACGCTGGCAGCCTCCATTCTGGACATGAAGTTCAAGGATGTTCTCATTGCCTGCATGGGCGGTGTGCTGCTGGCGGGCATCATCATGGGTCTGGCCAGCGCCGGTGTGCTGGGCGCGGCCAGCAGCCTGTTTGCAGTGTGACAGATTCGGGCTTCGCCGCGACAGCTCCCCTGGTAGGGGAACCAGGTCCTGCCTCGCCTATTAAGAGAGGTGGCATCGAGCGATAGCGATGATGACGGAGAGGTTTCGTACAGAAGCAGGCTGCCGAAGGCTGGCAAAAGCGCTTTAAGTGTGTTACAATAAACAGTAACGTGTCGTTACGACAAAGAAAGGACGAAGCAATCATGGATCAGGCATTGAATCAGAAGATCGACGCCTTTATTGCGGCGAACAAGGAGCAGATTCTGAAGGACATCGCGGCGCTGGTGGCCATCAACAGTGTAGAGGGCACCCCGGAAGAGGGCGCACCCTTCGGCACAGGCCCCCGCGCAGCGCTGGACAAGACACTGGAGCTGGCTGCAGGCATGGGTCTGGCGACCCGCAACTGCGAGAACTACATCGGCTATGCCGAGCTGGCCGGTGCAGACCCCGAGAAGTATCTGGCAACCATCTGCCATGTGGATGTGGTGCCCGTGGGCAACGGCTGGAGCCAGGAACCCTTCAAGATGCAGATCCGGGACGGCTGGATGATCGGCCGTGGTGTAGCCGATGACAAAGGCCCCATGGTGGCTACCCTGTACGCCCTGAAGTTCCTCAAGGAGGAGGGCGTTTCCCTGCGGTATCCCATCCGTGCAATGGTTGGCGACAACGAAGAGACCCACATGAACGATGTGGAATATTACCTCAAGAACTACCCGGCCCCGGTGTTCTGCTTCACCCCGGATGCGGAGTTTCCGGTGTGCAACGGCGAGAAGGGCCATTTCGGTGCGGAGCTGGTCAGCCCGGTGTGCAACGGTGAGATCAAGGAGTTCGAGGGCGGCGTTGCCAACAATGCAGTCCCCGACCGCGCCAGCGCACTGGTGGAGACTGACATCACCAAGCTGAAAAATGCCCCCAACATCACGCTGGAGCCGGAAGGCAATGGGGTGCGTATCCGGGGCTGGGGCAAGAGCGGCCATGCCGCCATGCCCGAGGGCACGGTCAACGCCATCGGTCTGGTGGTGAACTACCTGCTGGACAACGGTCTGTGCAACGATGCAGAGCGCGCCTATCTGGAAGCCCTGAAAAAGCTGCACGCTTCCACCGCAGGCACCGGCCTGGGCATCGACTGCGCCGACGGTCCCTTCGGCCCCCTGACCATCATCGGCGGCCGCATCTTCATGCGGGAGGGCCGGATCGTCCAGACCATGGACAGCCGTTACCCTACCTGCACCAACGCCGAGAAGATGAAGGAGCAGATCAAAGCTGCCATTGGCACGGGTGCTTCTCTGGAGAAGGCCGAGGGTGCCGAGCCCTTCTATATCGCAGCCGATACCCCCGCCATCAAGGCCTGCATCGAGACCTACAACAAGGTCACCGGCGAGAATGCCACACCCTTTACCATGGGCGGCGGCACCTATGCCCGCCACTTCCCCTATGCGGTGAGCTTTGGCCCCGAGCACGAGGACATGGTGCTGCCTGAGTTCGGCGGCCCGATGCACGGTGCCAACGAGGCAGCTCCCATCGATAAGCTGCTGGAGGCCCTGAAGATCTACATCATCGCCCTGCTGCGGCTGGAGGAGATCGACTTCTGATGAACGTTCTGGTCATTGACGGCCAGGGCGGCGGTCTGGGCCGCCAGCTGGTGGCGGCCATCTCTGCCGCCTGCCCGGAAGCCCGGCTGACCGCCGTGGGCACCAACAGCCTTGCGACTTCGGCCATGCTCAAGGCGGGGACGGTCCGCGCCGCCACCGGCGAGAACGCCGTGGTCGTGAACTGCCGCATCGCGGATGTTATCGTGGGGCCCATCGGCATTGTGATCGCTGACGCGCTGCTGGGCGAGATCACCCCCGCTATGGCAGCGGCAGTCTGCCAGAGCCCCGCCCGGCGGGTGCTGGTGCCCATCAACCACTGTGAGAACATCGTGGTGGGCGTGCCCGACCAGCCCATCGGCCAGCTGGTGGCGGCAGCGGCACAAAAGGTCAAAGAACTGGTGGCAACTCCTTGTAAATAACAGAAAAGCAGCTGCGTTCCGTGTGTGCGGAGCGCAGCTGCTTTCGTTTTGCAGAAGCTTTGTGCAGTTTTTGCGGATAGTACCGCCATGCCAGCGGCTCCCCTATGAGGAAAGCTGGCACGCAAAGTGGGACAGAAAGGTTCAGCGCTGCTGTTTCTGGATGACCTCGTGGATGCTGGGGGGCACATCCCCCTGTGCGTCCTTTTCCAGCCTGCTGATGCGGCGGTCCAGCTCGGTGAGGCGCTGGGCCATGACATCCGGCAGATCCTGCTGGTCCAGGTCATCGGCGGGGTTGACGGCCTTGTTGTTGATGCGCACCACCTCGGCGGGCACGCCCACGGCGGTGCAGTTGGCGGGCAGGTTGCGCAGCACAACGCTGCCTGCGCCGATGCGGGCGTTATCGCCGATATACACCGGGCCCAGCACCTTGGTGCCCGCGCCGATCAGCACATTGTTGCCCAGGGTGGGGTGGCGCTTGCCGGTGTCCTTGCCGGTGCCGCCCAGCGTCACGCCGTGGTAGATGGTGCAGTTGTCGCCGATCACGGTGGTCTCGCCGAACACGATGCCCATGCCGTGGTCGATGAACAGGCACCTGCCGATCCGGGCACCGGGGTGGATCTCGATGCCGGTCTTGTGGCGGCCGTGCTGGCTGACCCAGCGGGCAAGGAAAAAGTGCCCGTGCTCATACAGCCAGTGGGCAATGCGGTGGTAGACCAGGATATGGAAGCCGGGGTACAGCAGGATGACCTCCAGCACACTGCGTGCGGCGGGGTCTTTGCGCTGGATGTTCCGTGCGTCCTCCAATAAGCTCATGTGGGAAACCCTCCCTTTTTGTTCAGCCGCCTCGGTGCGGCTCTCTCTATTTGACAGATACTATAATAACACATGCAAACTTCAATGTACAGTGCTTTGGTAGGAATTGACGGAGAAAAATCCCCCTCCGCGCAGGGATTATGGGGCGGAAAACGGGTTTTCGGTAGAGTAGCCAAAATTCCGGGAGATACAGCCAAAACCTTTTCACACAGGAATCTTACAGAAAGCATTGACACATTTTGCGTTTCTATGATAAAATATAACGAAAACAAATGCGAAGGAAAAGGAGAAGCGGACGAATGCTGTCAAAAATGAATGCTGAACTGAAAAAGCAGTTTGCAGCCGTTTTTGCGGTGGGCTCCGTGTTTCCTTTTTTCGCTTTTTGAACTTTTCCGTTTGTGGAAAAGTTCTTTTTTTTGCCTGTCCGCGGGCTGCAATGCCCGCATCCGCCCATCCGAAATACGAACAGGGAGGTAAAAGAATATGCTGCTCATCAACGCTGTAAACGCTGCGGGCCGCCCGGTGGAGCTTTTCGTGAAAGACGGAAAGATCGCCGCCGTGGGTCAGGACCTTTCCGCACTGGCCGGGGAGGGGGAGACTGTCCTCGATGCAGGCGGTCTGACCGTGCTGCCCGCCTTTGTGGATCTGCACTGCCACTGGCGCACCCCGGGCTTTGAATATAAGGAGGACATCGCCACCGGAAGCATGGCTGCGGCCGCAGGCGGCTACACCTTTGTCAACCTGATGCCCAACACAAAGCCCATCTGCTCCTCTGCCGCACAGGCAGCCATGGTGGAGCAGAAGGCCGCCGAGGTGGGCCTGTGCGATGTGAACCAGACCGTTTCCATCACCGAGAACTTTGACGGTGTGAGCATCGACCACCTCAAGACCCTGCCTGCCGGTGTGAAGTTCATCACCGAGGACGGCCACGGCGTGCAGGACAATGCCACCATGGCAAAGGCTTTCGCCATCTGCACCCAGAAGGATATCACCGTGATGAGCCACGCCGAGGATATGGAGATCAGCCCGTGGGACTACCGTCTGGCTGAGGACATCGAGACGGTGCGTAACTGCTGGCTGAGCGAATACTACCAGACCAAGCTGCACATGTGCCACGTGTCCACCCGCGGTGCGTTGGATGCCATCCAGATGGCAAAGCTGCGGGGGGCACCCGTCACCTGCGAGGTGACCCCGCACCACCTGTGGTTCACCAATGATACCTGCGATTACCGTGTGAACCCGCCCATCCGCACCGCCGACGATGTGCAGGCCCTCATCGACGCCATCCGCAGCGGTGTGGTGGACGCCATCGCCACCGACCACGCCCCCCACTCCGAGGAAGACAAGCTCAAGGGCATGGCCGGTATGGTGGGCAGTGAGACGGCTTTCGGTGTCTGCTACACCAAGCTCTGCAAGGAAGAGGGACTTCCCCTCGAGCTGTTGAGCCACCTGATGAGCACCCGCCCGGCGGAGATCATGGGCCTTGCCAAGGGTCAGCTGGAGCCGGGCTATGACGCCGACTTTGTGCTGGTAGACCTCGACACCCCCTATACCGTGGACAAGAACAAGCTCCACTCCAAGTCCCACAACTGCCCCTTCGACGGTGCGCAGCTCTACGGCAGGGTCTGCGCCACGGTCAAGGGCGGCGAGCTGACCTATCAGGCAGAAGAATAAGCTGCAAATACATTTATATAAAAGAGAGACAAACAGGAGGAACCCCAAATGACGAACATGGATAAGCTTTACGAAGCAGTCGAAGCACGCGGCCCGGTCTGCGTGGGTCTGGACACCGATTTCAGCTACCTGCCCGCAGATTTCGTGGACAGCACCCTCTCCAAGGGCGAGAACATCGTCCGCTTCAACAAGAAGCTCATCGACGCCACCAAGGCCGTCGCGGGCTGCTACAAGGTACAGATCGCTTACTACGAGTCCCTGGGCCTCGAGGGTCTGAAGGCCTATGCCGACACCCTGAAGGCTGTCCGCGAGGCCGGTGTGCCGGTCATCGCCGACATCAAGCGCGGCGACATCGCCAAGACCGCTGAGATGTACGCCATGGGCCACTTCACCGGCGACTTTGAGGCCGACTTTGTCACGCTGGCTCCCTACATGGGTCTGGACTCCATCAGCCCCTATCTGCCCTACGCAGAGAAGCAGGGCAAGGGGATGTTCGTCCTCTGCCGCACCTCCAACGGCGGCGCAAAGGATTTCGAGTATGAGAAGCTGGCCGATGGCCGCCACGTTTACGACCTCGTGGGCGACAAGCTGAACGCCCTCGGCAAGGACTACATGGGTGAGCACGGCTACTCTTCCATCGGTCTGGTCATCGGCGGCACCCACATCGAAGAGGCTACCGAGATCCGTGCAAAGTATCAGGACAGCTTCTTCCTCATCCCCGGCTACGGCGCACAGGGCGGCAAGGCCGAGGACATTGCCCAGTACCTTACCAAGGGCAACGGCGGCGTGGTCAACTCCAGCCGCGGCATCCTGCTGGCCTATAAGAAGCAGCCGGGCACTGCCTTTGACGAAGCCGCTTACAACGAATGTGTGAATATGAAGGAGGCCATTGCTCATGCGTGCAGCCTGCTGTGAAGCCACTGTTCTGCGCAATGAGGTCATTGCCCCGGACATCCGCCTGCTGACGGTGGTCTGGCCGGACCGCGATCACGCACCCCACGCAGGCCAGTTCTTTACCCTGCGTGCGTGGGGCGCAGACGAAGCCCCCTTCCTGTCCCGGCCCATCAGCGTGCACCGCTGGAACCCGGACAGCAGCACCATCGAGTTTCTGTATCAGGTGGTGGGCGAGGGCACTGAAAAGATCGCGCAGCTCAAAATGAAGGATACCTTCCAGCTCACCGGCCCTATGGGCAACGGCTTTGATGTGCCGGACATCCTGAGCAAGTACAAAAAGATCGCTGTGGTGGGCGGCGGCATCGGCACCGCGCCCATGTTCCAGCTCACCCGCGAACTGGCAGCGGCAGGTGTGAAGCCGGATGTGTTCTTCGGCTTCCGGGATGCCCCCTACTGCATGGAGGAGTACCGCGAGATCGCAAACCTTGTCAAGGTGTCCACCGACACCGGCGCGGTGGGCTTCCACGGCTTTGTCACCCAGCTGTACGACCCGGTGGACTACGACGTGGTGCTGGTGTGCGGCCCCACCGTCATGATGCGCAATGCCGCCCGCCTGTGTGCCGAAAAAGGCACCCCCTGCTTTGTGAGCATGGAAAAGAAGATGGCCTGCGGCATTGGTGCCTGCCTTGGCTGCACCTGCGAGACCAAGGGCGGCGAGGGCAAGAGCGTGTGCAAGAATGGCCCGGTCTTTGATGCAACGGAGGTGTTCTTCTGATGGCTGACCTGAAAACAAACCTGCTGGGCTTTGTGATGAACAGCCCGGTCATCGGCGCTTCCGGCACTGTGGGCTACGGCGTGGAGTACGAAGAACTGGCCGATTTTTCCAAGATCGGCGGCATCTCCGGCAAGGGCCTGACCCTGCACGGCCAGTACGGCAACAAGGGCGAGCGCCTGTGGGAGACCCCCTCCGGCCTCATCAACAGCATCGGCCTGCAGAACCCCGGCGTTCAGCACTTCATTGACGTGGAACTGAACGAGATGCTGGAGCTCAAGCAGAAATACGGCACAGTGGCCATTGCCAATCTGGGTGGACACAGTGAGGAAGAGTATGTTGAGGGCGCGGCTCTGCTGAGCGAGAGCGCAGTGGACATCGTGGAGCTGAACATCTCCTGCCCCAACGTCAAGGTGGGCGGCATGGCCTACGGCGTGAAAGCCGAAGCTGCCGGTGAGGTGGTGCGGATGGTCCGCGACGCCTGCAAAAAGCCCCTGATGGTCAAGCTCAGCCCGCAGGCCGAGAACATCCCCGAGATGTGCAAGGCCGTGGAAGCCGCCGGTGCGGACGCCATCAGCCTGACCAACACCTTCCAGGCCTGCGCCATCGATCTGGAAAAGCGCAAGCCGGTGTTCAACAACATCTTTGCCGGTCTGTCCGGCCCGGCGGTGCGGCCCATTGCCCTGCGCATGGTCTGGCAGGCTGTGGGTGCCGTGAACATCCCGGTGGTGGGTCTGGGCGGCATTGCCACCGGCCGTGACGCACTGGAATTCATCATGGCGGGTGCCACGGCGGTACAGGTGGGCGCGGCAAACTTTGCCAATCCCCGCGCCATGGAGACCATTGCCGACGAGATGGCACAGTGGATGGATGCCCACGGCGTGAAAACGCTGGAGGAGATCCGCGGCTGCGCACGAAATGCTGAATAATCGAGCTGATATACCAGAATAACCACGGATTATGCGTATAAAGTGAAAACTTGCGCATAAATTTGCAATTGCTGCAAAAGCGTGGTACAATACCGTTCAAAAGATATTTTTTCATAAAAAAGAGAGGGAGAACTACAATGAGTGAAGCACTTGAAATTCTGAAGAGCTGTGATGCATTCCTGGAGGGCCATTTCCTGCTCTCCTCCGGCCGCCATTCCAGCGCATACTGCCAGATGGCCTACCTGCAGCAGTACCCTGACCGCTGCGCCGAGGTAATGAAGGCTGTGGCCGATCAGATCAAGAAGCTGGATGTGGATGTCATCGTGGGACCTGCCATGGGCGGCATCGTCTATGCTTACGAGCTGGCCCGCCAGACCGGCAAGCGCGCTATCTTCACCGAGCGCGTGGACAATGTGATGACCCTGAAGCGCTTTGCCATCCAGCCGGGTGAGAAGTGCATCATTGCTGAGGACGTTGTCACCACCGGCATCTCCTCCCTGGAGACCAAGCGCGTGATCGAAGAGGCCGGCGGCATCTGCCTGGGCATCACCTGCGTGGTGGACCGCACCAAGCCCGAGGCTCCGTCTCCCATTCCCATCCTGGCCAGCGCCCTGAAGCTGGACCTGCCCAACTACGCACCCGAGGAGTGCCCCATCTGCAAGGAGGGCAAGCTGCCTCTGGTGCACCTGGGCAGCCGCAAGATGAAGCAGGAAGCCAAGCAGACCCTGTAACTTGACAACAACCGTGTTGAAACAAGGAGTACCTATGAACGCTTATCTTCTTTTGGCAAACGGCATGGTCTTTGCAGGCCAGTCAGTGGGTGCTGAGGGCGTTACCGTGGGCGAAGTTGTCTTTGCCACCGGTATGGTGGGCTTTGAAGAGACCCTGACCGACCCCAGCTACTACGGCCAGATCATCACCCAGACCTATCCCCTCATCGGCAACTACGGCATGAACAAGGACGATATGGAGTCGGACCGCATCTGGGCCAAGGGCTACATTGTGCGCGAGGCCTGCACCACCCCCTCCAACTGGCGCTGTGAGGAGACGCTGGACAGCTTTTTGAAGAAAAACAATACCATCGGCATCGAGGGCATCGACACCCGCCACCTGACCCGCATCATCCGGGAGAGCGGTGTGATGAACGGTGCCATCCTGACCACCTTTGACCCCGCTGACCCTGCCAACAAGGCCGAGACGGAGAAGCTGCTGGAGACCATCCGCGCCTATGCCGTGACGGATGCCGTCAAGAACGTGACCTGCGAGAAGCCCGAGGTCTTTAACGAGAAGGGCGAGACCCACATCGTGCTGATGCACTACGGCTGCAAGCGCAATATCGTACGCTGCCTGGTCAAGCGCGGCTGCAAGGTAACGGTGATGCCTGCCTTTGCCACCGCTGAGGAAGTGGCTGCCCTGAACCCGGACGGCATCATGCTGTCCAACGGCCCCGGCGACCCCGCCGAGCCGGTGGAGGTCATTGAGAACCTGAAGCAGATCTTTGCGCTGGGCATCCCCACCTTCGGCATCTGCCTGGGTCACCAGCTCAGCGCTCTGGCCGCCGGTGCCAAGACCGTGAAGCTGAAGTATGGCCACCGCGGTGCCAACCAGCCTGTCACTGATTTTGAGTCGGGCCGCACCTTCATCACCAGCCAGAACCACGGCTATGCGGTCGTGGGCGAGGAGCTGCCCGCCGAGATGGGCGAGGTGGCACAGGTGAACGCCAACGACGGCACCTGCGAGGGCATCAAGTACAAGAAGTGGAACTGCTTCACCGTCCAGTTCCACCCCGAAGCCAACGGCGGCCCCAAGGACACCGAGTTCCTGTTCGACCGCTTCCTGAACAACGTCAAAGCAGCAAAGAAGGAGGCACGCTGAAATGCCTAAGGACCCCAGAATCAAAAAAGTGCTGGTCATCGGCTCCGGCCCCATCATCATCGGCCAGGCCGCTGAGTTCGACTACTCCGGCACTCAGGCGTGCCGCGCCCTGAAAGCAGAGGGCATTGAGACCGTTCTGCTCAACTCCAACCCCGCTACCATTATGACCGACCCCGATGTGGCCGATCATGTCTATATCGAGCCCATGACCCTTGAGGTGGTGGAGCGCATCCTGGAGATCGAGAAGCCCGACTCCGTTCTGCCCAACCTGGGCGGCCAGATGGGCCTGAACCTCTCCATGGAGCTGGCCCGTTCCGGCTATCTGGACCGCACCGGCATCCGCCTGCTGGCCTGCAAGCCTGAGACCATCGACCGCGCCGAGGACCGTGAGCTGTTCAAGGAGACGATGGAAAAGCTGCACCAGCCCATCATCCCCTCTGAGGTCGTGGAGACCCTGCAGGATGCACTGGCCTGTGCGGACCGCATCGGCTATCCCGTCATTGTCCGCCCTGCCTTTACCATGGGCGGTACCGGCGGCGGCATCTGCGAAAACAAGGAAAAGCTCATCGAGATCGGCACCAACGGCCTGCGGCTTTCCCCCATCCATCAGATCCTGGTGGAAAAGTGCATCGCCGGTTGGAAAGAGATCGAGTACGAGGTCATGCGCGACCACAAGGGCAACGTGATCACCGTCTGCAACATGGAGAACCTGGACCCCGTCGGTATCCACACCGGCGATTCCGTGGTCGTGGCTCCCTCCCAGACCCTGACCGATCACGAGTACCAGATGCTGCGCACCGCCGCACTGGATATCATCACCGAGCTGGGCATTGAGGGTGGCTGCAACTGCCAGTTTGCCCTGAAGCCCGACAGCTACGATTACGCGGTCATCGAGGTCAACCCCCGTGTGTCCCGCTCCTCCGCTCTGGCCTCCAAGGCCACCGGTTATCCCATTGCCAAGGTGGCCACCAAGATCGCCATCGGCTATACGCTGGACGAGATCACCAATGATGTCACCGGCAAGACCTGCGCCTGCTTTGAGCCTGCGCTGGACTACATCGTGGTCAAGTACCCGAAGTGGCCCTTTGATAAGTTCGTCTACGCCGACAAGTCTCTGGGCACCCAGATGATGGCCACCGGCGAGGTGATGAGCATTGGCAACAGCTTTGAGGCGGCCATGATGAAGGCGGTCTCCTCCATCGAGCTGGGTATGGACACCCTGACCCACAAGCCCTTTGAGGAGCTGACCGATGACGAGATCGTGGCCCACCTGTATGTGCAGGATGCGGAGCGTGTGTTCTGTGTCTACGAGGCCCTCAAGCGCGGCATCGACCACGAAACCATCTGGAAGATCACCAAGATCGACTGGTGGTTCCTGGATAAGATGCAGCACCTGGCTGACCTGGAAAAGGGTCTGGCAAAGTGCAACGGCGTGCTGAGCCTGGAGCAGTATCAGACCGCCAAGAAGTATGGCTTCCAGGATAAGACCATCAAGCGTCTGGCACAGGTGGATGTTCTGCCTGTGGAGAACTACCGCGCCGGTTTCAAGATGGTCGATACCTGTGCTGCTGAGTTCTCGGCCAACACCCCGTACTTCTACTCCACCTACGACGGCGACAACGAGGCCGCCGAGTTCATTGCCGCCAGAGAGGCAGAGGCTGCCGCCAACGGCCAGCCCAAGAAGAAAAAGGTGCTGGTCTTTGGCTCCGGCCCCATCCGCATTGGTCAGGGCATCGAGTTCGACTACTGCTCTGTCCACTGTGTCTGGACCCTGAAGAACCACGGCTGCGAGGCCATCCTCGTCAACAACAACCCCGAGACCGTCTCCACCGACTTTGACACCGGCGACCGTCTGTACTTCGACCCCCTGAACCCGGAGAGCGTGGACAACATCATCGCCACCGAAAAGCCCGATGCCTGCGTGGTCCAGTTCGGCGGCCAGACCGCCATCAAGCTGGCAAAGCACATGGATGAGATCGGCCTGCCCATCCTGGGCACCCCGGCAGATGCCATTGACGAGGCAGAGGACCGTGAGCGCTTTGACGAACTGCTGGAGCGCTGCAAGATCCCCCGTGCGCCTGGCCGCACTGTATTCAATCTGGAGGAGGCTCTGGCTGCCGCCGATGAGATCGGCCTGCCTGTCCTGATGCGTCCCTCCTACGTTCTGGGCGGTCAGAACATGATCGTGGCCTACACCAAGGCCGATGTCATCGAGTACATGGGCGTTATCACCGAGCATGTGGACATGGATCACCCTGTCCTGCTGGATAAGTATATCATGGGTACCGAGTGTGAGGTCGATGCCATCTGCGATGGCGAGAACTTCCTCATCCCCGGCATCATGGAGCAGGTGGAGCGTACCGGTGTCCACTCCGGCGACTCGATCTGTGTCTACCCGGCACAGCATCTGACCCAGGCCGAGATCGACACCATAGTGGATTACACCGGCCGCTTTGCCCGCGAGCTCCACGTCACCGGTCTGGTCAATGTCCAGTACGCTGTTTCCAACGGCAAGGTCTATGTCATCGAGGTCAACCCCCGTTCCTCCCGTACCGTGCCTTACATCTCCAAGGTCACCGGCGTGCCCATGGTGGATCTGGCCGTGCGCTGCTGCCTGGGCGAGAAGCTGGCAGATATGGGCTACGGCACCGGCCTGCACCCCAACGCCCCCTATGTGGCCGTTAAGGTGCCTGTGTTCAGCTTTGAAAAGCTGCACGGCGTGGATACCCAGTTCGGCCCTGAGATGAAATCTACCGGCGAGGTGCTGGGCATTGCCCCCAACTATCACGATGCCCTGCTCAAGGGCCTGATCGGCGCGGGCTATACCTTTAAGACCCCCGGCCCCGCCTCCTGCTGCATCTTTACGGTGAAGGACAGCGATAAGCCCGAGTTTGTGGATATCGCCTGGAAGCTCAAGAGCATGGGCTACAAGCTGTACGGCACCTCCGGCACCTGTGCATGGCTCAACAAGCACATGGTCCCCTGCAACG
>ERZ1027266.1109-NODE-1109-length-15327-cov-12.070849_pt1 | contig 15327 bp, 15 predicted proteins | sample MGYA00519257_ERZ1027266 | MGnify/ENA primary metagenome ERZ1027266 (study PRJEB26926, sample SAMN06164683) | human gut metagenome | biome: ENVO:00009003; feature: ENVO:2100002; material: ENVO:00002003 | host: Homo sapiens | place: USA | collected 2012 ... | reverse complement strand
TCCTCGCGGAGCGTTTTTTACTTTACAGGAAAGCAATTTCCTGTAAAGTAAAAAATAGCGTATCACCGATATTTTCTATCGATGATACGCTATTTTCATTCTCCGGTTCCGCAGAGCCGGTCCACAGAATTAATAATCTCACGGACTTCCGGGATTTCCTCATGATACTCTTTCATGAGTTTTTCAATTTCTTCCTTCTGTTCTAATACTACATCCATGTTATATTCAATGGATGCCCGGATTTTCTGCCGCCGGCTCAATAATTCATGCTTGATTTCCACCATTTCACGCTTATCTACCAGTGCATTGGGCTGACTAATCCAGACCTTTGCATCATAAAGTTCATATTTTTGCAGCATGCGTACTAACTTTCCATTAAAATATTCCAAGTCATCACTGTTCCGCTCAAATTTTTCTCTTTCCCGCCTGGCTTCTAAGTACTGCTCCCAGAGATAGGTCAGTTCATAGGAATTATGCACATGGTATTTCTCGCAGGCATAATCCACCGCATTCGTAGAATTTACATACTTTATTTTAGTACGGTTCAAAAGAGTAATGGCATGATTCATGTTCACTTCTGCCCGCTTGATTTCTCTTGTATTATTCTGATTCCGGTACAGCATAAAGAATCCACTGGCTGCCGCAGCTACCATCAGAATCGTAAATAGAATCCGTACATCCATTTCCAATGCCACATGAAGAACCAATATGACTGCAAGGAATGCCAGTACCATGCCAAATACTACATAGGATGCTTTCCGCAGAATCTTCTGTTCTTCCATTAACTCTTCCCGGTAATAGGCCCATTCATTCTTCTCCCCTTCCAGGTAATTCATATCACGCTTTACGGCCGCCTGATACATCTCATTTGCCTGCAGGGTCCGGATGGATTCCGTCAGAGTCTCCTCTTCCTGTTCCATCTGTGCATACTGCGTATCTGTCAGCTTCTTGGTTGCTTTCAGATAATCGGAACGGGACTGATCCAGTGTAAGAATACTGTTTGCAGTATCTCTTAAAGCAGCTGCCTCATCTTCCGGCAGTTCTTCAATAATCTGGATATCCTTTAAATAAGAAGTCACCACACGATATTCAGACTTTTCATTTTCCAGGGTCTTTGTGGTGTCAATCATCTGTTCACAGTGACCCAGAACATAATGTTGTACTTTATGTTCATCCTTCCGGTCTTCTTCCGATAACGTATCCTCTGTGATACATTCTAAGACCTCTTCGATTGTTTTCTTTGGTTTCCTTTTTCTTCTAAAAAATTTTATCAATGTTATGCCCACCGTCCATTGCTTTCGTAAATATATTTTTTCTTATCCAGCACATCCCGAAATGCTTCCAGTACTTCTTCCTCATCATTCCATTGCTTATGAATATCCTCTAATGTCTTTTGCAGTTCTTCTGATACTTCATAAACCTGTTCCTTTTCATCCGGTGCTGCCATCCGCCATGCTTCTTCCATCTCCCGCATGCATGCCGGATTGTTATTATAGTCATAAGCTTTCTTAAAGCATCGTGCCGCATCCCGGTACAGGAATAATCCGGTATGTGCAACTCCAATATTATTCCATATATTTCCTATGACAGAAGCAGCCAGCTTTCCCGCCTCTTCCTTCTGCAGCAGACGCATATATTCCCTGATAGCCATGACATACCGATGATTCATAAGGCTTCTGTCTGCCCTGATTTTCATACATTCAATTTCTGATTTATTTTCTACTTCTGCCAGTGCATATTCGATTTCATCTTTTTCTTTCTTTGTGCAAAAGCCACAGGCATCCATCAGAAGCCGGACTTTCTTTGCCAGCGTCATTTTCTTTCGGACAGCCTCTTTTAACTGCCCGGCTAACTCCAGGTCTTTTAACTCCTCTGCAATCCAGCTGATTAAATCATCCGACACAAAAGAATCGTCAAGATATTCCGTGTGGTTTAAAATATACCAGTTCAATTCCTCCAGGGAATAGATATTTATCATATTCTGTTCTAAATAATATGGCACATCGGTTTCTTTCCGATTGCATAAAATCAATTCTCCCATGAGGTCTCCTCCTACAGTTCCATTTTATATTCCCACACTTTTTCAGAGCTTTTATAAATCTCTCCAAATCCAAGGTCCCGTATGGTAACCTTTACAGCGGAATCCGACAGTGCTTCTGTCATAACAGAAAGTCTGGTCATACGTTCCGGCCGTTTGGGAATATCCGTAAGCTCTAAGGATTCTATCTTTGCTTCCCTGCTGTCCGGAAGCTGCAGCCAGAAATCAACGGTATTCGTACCTGCCAGTAAAATCTCGCACTGATTCTTTGCTTCATACCAGTTTTCTCCTGCACTTACCAGTGTATGGAAAATAAGTTCTTCCCGATCTTTTACTTTAAGGCTGATATTTACCTTCATCTCATTCTCGCCAATATAGACAAACTGCCATGGCTGCATTCCGGTATGGATGCAGGATGCATAACAGGCTCCCTTAGCATAAAGATTTTTGCCCAAGAAAACATGCCTTCCGTTGCAGAGAAATTTTAAGGATTCTCTCATCCATTCTCCATCAAAACTATCCCCGGTCAGATATACCGAAGAATAAATTTTACGGGAAACGGCATCTGTTACTACATCTAAAAACGCAGTGTCTTTATTGCCAATCAAAGGACCATAATCTTTCAGATAAATATGAACCAGCTGTGGTGTGGAATTCAGATTACGCTCCATGTAATAAAAGCGCATACTGTTCTTGGAATAATCAAAGAGAACTGCATCATGCAGCCACAGTTCTTCCTTCTGGCTTAAAGCATAGTAATAAAAGCTTTCTGCATAATCGATGACATGATACTGCTCTTTTGTCCACTTCATCCGTCCGGCTATTTTTTCAATCAGTTCCATCTTCTCCCGGTTTAAAGTATCCATGGTAATGGTAATTCTTGCCAGCTTCATGGATGTGCCGAATTTCTGCGGTACCGTAAGAATTTTACGGACAAAGAGACTTAACAGTTCTACCGTATCATAAGTTTCCCCTTCCACGGTAACCTGTTCGCCTGCCAGTGCCCGGCCAAAGAGCCGGTCACAGCCGCTTCCTTCGCCATTTTTCATGACAGTCTCTGCTTCTTTTCCGTAATACCACTGTCCGATTCCTCTCCGCTTACAAAGGCTTAATGGAATCTGGTACAATTCACTGCCTGCCACGGTACTGATGGTATCCGGCTCTGACATATCGGATGTACAATATGATACTAATGCGTATTTTTTTCCAAAATCAAGTCCTATTGAAAGGCTTTTTTCCTTCATACCATCACCCTGTTATTGTTTTCCCTGTTATTACATCAGTTGAAAACGTTCTTCATTCCTTTTCTTCATGCTGTCATATTTCCGTAAAAGCCGCTCTAACTTCTCATAATCCTTTAAGGTATATTCTAATTCCATTTCATTCAACATATCATAGGTGCTTCCGTTTTCCCTGCCACAGACATCCTTACAGGAAAGCCGTCCACTCTCAGTCACAACGGACTCCCGTGGTGCTTCCTCTGAAATATAATACGGAATTTCTTCTCCAAAGAATACGATAAATTCTTTTACGAAAATGCCCTCATACATCTCATTCATATCTTCATCCACATAGGATTCACCCTTCTGATAGTGAACCACCACACGCTTACTTGGGTTTGTCCGGTATTCCAAAAACTTCCGGTCGTAAAAATGAAATCGATAACGGATCTCTTCCGGCATCTGCTGATAAAATGCAAAATAAAGATTCTGTGCCAGCTGCTCCTGTAGAAGCTGCTCTGTCATCTCCATTACACCTTTTTCTTCTATGGACAAATCCCTCTTCGCCACTGCATAAAGCAGTGCCAGCTTCATCACCTGGCTTAATTCTTCCTGTTCCTCATAATTTTTCTTTAAGCCTCTAATGACATTTTCCGGTACAATGCCCTGATGCACAAAATAGAAATGTGCGAAATAATTTACATATGCTTTTTGCAGAAGATGAGGTGCTCCGTGTGACACAAAGCTTTCATAAATGCTCTGCACCTGTTCTACAAATTCTGCTGTATATAACATCTGCATCAATAACCGTTCTTCCAAGTCTCTGGTATCTATATCAAAAGTCTGCGCTGCTGACCAGACCGCCGCCATTACACGGGTCGGACCGCAGTAGAACTGTGCTAAATACTGCAGCATCTCTTTACTGTATTTCTTCGCCTGAAAAGTCACTGCACAAAGTGCCAGCAGGAAGTCATCACTTTCATAATCCACTTCTTCTATTTCATAAGTCAGAAGTGCTGTCAGTTTCTCCAGCCGGATGCCTTCCCAGCCAAATTCCCGGATATCCGGATATGCAATCTCATATAACCGGTATTCCAACATCAGATTCAAAAGATAGGCTCTGTCATCCCGCTTCATAGAAGAAAGCGGTGCATGACGCAGACACTCTTCCACCAGTTCCTGATTATCTTCCTGCTCATAGAAATGTACTGCCTTTGCATAAAGCTCTGCCCGGTAACTTTCCCGCAATGCTTCCTCTTTTAAGAAGATGCGTAAATACTCACTATCCTCTGGCATAAATGCAAGGTGGGTATCCCTGGATGTAAAATGATACAAAAGATACGAAATCTCATATGGTGCATATTCCATGCAGGTACGGTAAAAGGCACCAGGCCTCATCAGCTTTTCCAGCTGGTATGAAATCTCACTGCCATACCGGTATCCCTTCGTATCCTCAAATACAATGACATAGTCCTTGCTGTATAACTCAAAATAAGCACTGCCATTTACAATCGGCACACACTGCACTTTTCGCAGCTGGTCATGCAAAACATACATCCGCACAATATTCGGTGCAAAGCAGTTCATTTTATGGGTAAAGAGAATCTTCGCCAGTGGTCCTGCCATCTCTTTTTGTATCATGCCTTTATTTAATAAATCAGAATAGATAATCGCCAGATTATCATCAATATGACCTTCTTCTATCTGGGCAATTGCGAATTCTTCCATCCGCTTCCGGTAACTGGAATATACCTCCGGCTCTTTCTCCTTTAACGCTGCTACATTTGCAAGCAGAGCCGCCTTCTGTTTGTATGGAATGCTGCTGTTATACTGAAAATACATCTGTATCATCCGTGGAATTTTCTTAATGGCAAGTAAATCCATGGACATTAAATATGCTTCATTTAATCCTGCCAGCCGCAAATCTTCTTCCACGCCACGTTCAAACCAGATATGATAATGCAATCCAAAACGCTGTCCTCTTATCAGGTAAGCACAGATTGCTGACAACATCTGATTATTCTGAAATTTATCATATGCCACGCACATAGTCTTATAAAGCAGCGGATGAAATACCCGTTTTTCCGATACCAGCGTCGTAATCTGCATGGCAAGGTCACTGGTCAACACACCTTTTTTTGCCGCCCAGTAAAGAATGCGGATTTCAAAATCAGTAAGTCTCGTTAAAAGATACGGATTCTGCCAGTATAAATAGAATCCTTCGATATAGAAAAACGGACTGTTACAGCCGTCTAACATCTGGCTCTCAATTGCCCGGATTTTCCTGGTATCATTCTCACAATATTCTTTCTTTAAGAAAAGCAGCATCCAGAACACCCGGATATCATCGGTTTTCTGATAAATTTCTTCAATCTCTGCAGTCAGCCGGTTCACATAGGATTCTTCACGCTCCCACAACGTACGGAGATAGAGAAAATATGCATAAAGCGGTGTATCTTTTGCTTCCTCTTTCCGCCGGAACTCATCAAATAACCACTCTGCCTCCTGCTTCTGTCCGCTTACCAGTAATGCCTGTATTTTCATCAGAAGATACCAGTCATTTTCCGGCCGCATTGCAATCAGATGATTCAGTGCATCTAACATTCCTGATGCAAAAAGTCCTGCGCCAATCTTTTTCATACGATAATTGAGATAGATTCCGGTGATATGTGCAAGTGTTCTCTGCTCTTCCAGATAATCGATATGCTCCTGTTCTCTGCGCTCCGGCGTCCTGATTATGGTAATCTCATAAGTAAGATGCTGATAAATATTTTCTAAAGTAATTCTTCCATAATTTTTTCCGGTATGAAGTTCTGCCGGGTCAATATAATAAATAAGGTCGCAGATACTTCCGGTAAAATCATCTGAAGTATAAACATTCTTTTCCAGTTTTAAGAAGCTGCTGTCTGTCTGTGCTTCAAAGCTTATATACCCCCAGCCATTCTTCTGCACAAAAAGCGTTTCCTTCTGCTCCTCTTTGATATCCCGATAGGTAATTTCCTGTTCTTTTAACGCAAGTTCAATGCGTGGCTTGGCATTAATCGTAACCAAGAACTCCTCCATACCGGAAATCAATGCTCCCGGTCCGCCAAAGCCGGCATACCATAATAGTTCTTTTCCTTTTTCTTCTTTTAATACATGTTGAAAGCCCTGGGAAGCAAACAGATGGTAAGCTTCCATATAATCCGTCTGTGCCAGTTTGATAAAATCACTGAGATTTCGGATTCTTCCGGTAGACGCATTTCCATAAGGCCGGATTATAGACACAACAAAAGAAAGGCTGTATTCCAACTGATTACAAATAATACAGAATTCACCCTTTTGTATATCGCCAACCCGGAAACCCTCACTATGGAACTGAAATCCGATTCGGACTTCTTCCCCTTCAAATTCCGGTGTCAGACATTCCATATATGGATTAGAGGAATAAATCAGCCCCTTTACCGGAACATGGTTGGATACTTCAATCACAAATTCTCCCGTATAACCCTGTCCCTCTAATACCTCAATTTCAATCTTCTCTTCCGAAAGAGATAAAACCGGCTGTTCCTGTTCAAATTTTCCTGCTGCAAGTCTCTGAATCCGTCTACGCAAAATGTCACCTGCTTTTCCTTCTCCGATATGAGATTTTGTTGCTTTTTCCCTCATTACAGTTATAATAGATTATAAACTATTTAAAACACACATGCAACTTTCTTTCCGTTGTATTTTAACAGGAGGTCTTTTTCATGATAACACCAAAAGAACATTTTCACGGAAGTGATTTAGAGAAAATAGAAGCCGTTTACGGTATCAAAAAAGAGGATATTACAAGCTTTTCCGCCAATGTCAATCCCTTAGGCGTATCTCCGTTACTGCGAAGTACTTTGGCTTCCCATATTGATGCCATTACATCCTACCCGGACCGGGAATATACTTCTTTAAGAAAATGTATTGCTGCCTATACCGGCACCGATGCCAGCCAGGTCATTGTAGGAAATGGTTCCACGGAATTAATCTCTCTTTTTATTCAGATTGAGCATCCGAAAAAAGCCATGATTCTCGGTCCGACTTATTCGGAATATGAGCGCGAAATTTCCTTAGGCGGCGGTACTACACTCTACTATCCACTCCGGGAAAAGGATGATTTCGTCCTTGATGTGGATGATTTTACCGCTCACTTAAATGAAAGCATCGACCTTTTAGTACTCTGCAATCCCAATAACCCTACCTCATCCTGCATCAACCGGACGGATATGCGCCGGATTTTAGATATCTGCAAGCAATATGATATCTTTGTCATGGTGGATGAGACTTATGTGGAATTTGCCGATAACATGGATGAAATTACCGCAGTTCCACTGACCCACTACTATAACAATATTATTATCCTGCGTGGAACATCCAAATTCTTTGCTGCTCCGGGGCTCCGCCTTGGCTACGCTATCAGCGGCAATCAGGATTTAATCAAATCCATCAATACAAGAAAAAATCCATGGACCATTAACTCTCTTGCCGTAATTGCCGGAGAATTGATGTTTACCGATGAGGAATACATCCAGCAGACAAAATCTCTTATTTCTTCAGAGCGTGCCCGGATTTATGAAATCTTTAAAAATCACCCGGATTTCAAACCATACAAGCCATCCGGCAACTTCATGCTTCTTAAAATCTTAAGGGAGGACATTACTTCTGCGGATTTATTTGATAAAGCAATCCGGAAGAATATGATGATTCGCGACTGCTCTACTTTTCCTTTCTTAGATAACAAATACATCCGCTTCTGCTTTATGATGCCGGAGATGAATGATAAGCTGATTGACTGTCTTCTTTCGAAGTAATTTCTTATTTTTTCTCCGCTAATCTGTGCCAGCCGAAACTGCCACTGGCAGTTTCTATGGAATTCATGGCGACGTAAAAAGGCGAAACCAGTCTATTTTTGATTGGTTCCGCCTTTTCTTACTTTACAGAAAATTGCTTTCCTGTAAAGTGAAAAACGCTCTGCGAAGATACGCAACAAGTAGTTTTCTCATTTACTCCAGATTTAATTTCTTATGGGTAATCAATGCTGTTATGATATAGCATACAATTGATACACCGATGTAAAGTACCATGCTCTTTGAAAATATATTTCCATACATATTTGCAATCGTTATGCTAAAGAAGCTGTCATCTCCCATTGCAGCCTGTTTCTCAACAAATCCATTTGCTGAATTAATGGATATCACAAAAGATATGATCTGAAGAATCGCATAAAGCACACCATACATCACAATCGACATTGCAACTTTGTGGCGGAACAACTGACCGATTGCCATGCTGGCATATACCATAAGCATAGCGGAAAACGCAGAAATCACACTATATAATATTGCCCAGCCAAAGAGTGCCGGAATCGAAATTCCTATCATATCTCCCAGCTGCTGCAGTAATTCTTCCAGCTTGATTCTTTCCCCTTCATTACCCAGATTCAATCCAGCTGTCACTATCAATGAAAATGCCGAAACATAAACAAGTATTGATGTAATTGCATGCCAGAATACCGCCACCAAAAGCTTTCCATTAATCAAGGAAAAGGTGGTTACCGGAAGGGTATGTGACAAATAACCTTCTGCACCATACATGCTGTGGTAAAACCGAACCAGCAGAAAAATAAATGCCGTAACGCTCAATGCAATCAGCCCAATGATATACAAGAGAAGCATTGCCAGCCCGACCAAGGCTCCTATATCTGTTTCGAAAACCTGCATTTTCATCATCAGCATGCCAATTAACGTAACGCCGACCAAAACCATTGCCAGTGGAAATAATACTTTCCAGGTTGCTTTCATTTCATGTTTCATTACTTTTCCTAACATCTAAACACCTCCCGGAACAAAGCATCCACCGATTTACCCTGATTAATTCTAATATCATCTACTGATGAAGTCAGGCTGATTGTTCCATTCTGAATAAAGACTACCTCATCTAATACATTCTCAACATCTGCAATCAGATGGGTTGAAATCAGAATCGTTGCATTCTCATCATAGTTGGTAAGAATCGTCCGCAATATATAATCTCTTGCCGCCGGGTCTACTCCTGCAATCGGCTCATCCAGAACATATAAGTCCGCACGACGGCTCATTACTAAAATAAGCTGCACCTTTTCTTTGGTTCCCTTGGACATGGATTTTAATTTATCATTGGGATTAATGGATAATTTTGCCAGCATATCATAAGCTCTTACCACATCAAAATCCTGATAAAAATCTTCAAAATAATCTAAAATATCACGTACCCGCATCCCCATGTTAAGATATGTATGGTCTGGCAGATAAGAAACCACCTTCTTTGTCTCTACGCCAATCTTCATTCCTTCCACCAAAATCTCGCCCTCATCCGGAGTAAGAATTCCGTTAATCAGCTTAATCAGTGTTGTCTTTCCACTTCCGTTTCTCCCTAGATACATACTGAGCTTTTTCTACTACTATCCCCTCGCTCAATATCGGTACTATAACTATAACCTTATCTGGGAATATCTGCACCTGCTCTAAGTGCTCTAAGAGGTATTCTACTTTTAATTTCTCATTACCATCTACATATCTGGCTACCTCCTCATCTATGTTAGCCAGCACCTTATCTATCTCTGCAATATCTCCAGAGTTAGCCTTATTCTTTTCTGTTTCTGCTTTGAGCTGGATGATCCTCTCATCTAACTCCTCCGCTTTTTTCTGGTACTCCTGTTTATTTAGGATCCCATCTAAGTAGGCATCCAGTAGCTTACTCTTTCTGGAGAGCTCACGCTGTAGATCTGCCTCTGTATGCCCTCCATTTGCCTCTAGGAGCTGTTTTCTGAGCTTAGTAAGCCAATTTATCATATCCTGCTTTATTGTGTCTGTATTTGCCTGTAATCGCTCTGATACTACCCCCATTATCTCCATGAGGGAGTTATAAGAGATATTTTCATTATCACAGCCTAAAGGGTTTATCTCTCCAGCTTTTCCCATCGTGCTATCCCTTTTTCTGGTTTTCCTGCCTTTAGTCTGCTTTGTACTGCATACCCAGTACTCATCCTTAGATACTCTCTGTTTCCTCCAATAAGGAGCCCCACAGATACCACATACTAATTTACCACTAAAAGAGTATCCGCTGGTTTTCTTGCCTCTCTTATCAGATCCTGTGGCTATCACTCTCTCCTCATGGATCTTACAGATAAGATCCCACTCCTCCTGTGTAACTATCGGAGGGAGAGCGTTTTCTACATATACCCACTCCTCCTTAGGGAGTTTTATAGTCTGTTTACTCTCAAAATCATGTCTTTCTTTGTTTATAATCATGGTACCTACATTTTTACAATCATACACAAATTTAGGTATATCCATAGGTTTCCACGGTTTCCCTACTGTGTTACGATAACCAGCCTCATTAAGCTCCTTAGCTATGAGGGTAGATCCTTTTCTCGCCATAATGCCCTCACACATGAGCCTCCTTACCTTAGCCTGTTCTGGATTGATATAATACTTGCCATCCTTTTTATCCCATCCGTACACATTACCGCTACCCTGTAAGGCTATCTCCTGCCCCTGTCTGGCTTTCTCTATTCTGTGATCGTGGTAGTTATGGAGCTTTTTACTAAGGTTTCTACTAAACTCCTCCGCTATGATCGCTCTTACACCTGTTATAAGGGCATCATCTGGGGAGTAAAATTTCCCATCCATGTACATAAATAAGAGCTTTCCTGTCTGTACTACCCTGTTAATAAAGAGGTACCAATCCAGAGTATTTCTCTGTAACCTCTCTTGATCTTTGATTACTACAATATCAAATAGATCCTCATACAGATCCTCATAGAGCCTCTGGTAATCATCCCTGCCCTTTACCATCGTACCGCTCTTACTGCGATCAATATACTCTCCTACCAGTTTCCAGCCATGATCCTTAATACATCCTCTATTTTCCTCAATCTGGAGTTCTATAGCGTTTAGCTGTTCCTCCTCCGCTGTAGATACTCTGGCATAAAATACCGCTCTCATACCTATAGTATCTTTTATATCCGTTATTTTCCTGTATGCCATCCTGTTTACCCTCCTGTAATAGTCCTGTGAGCTCCTGTGTGCCTCATACAGCCACTTTTATATATTAGGTGTAGACTTCTTTACCCTCGATAAAACAGAGGGCTTTATGAGGCTGTTTTCAGTTCCTATCTATTATACACCCCTTATATACTAGATACAACTAAAAAATGAGGGCTACCAGCATTTTACAGCCAGTAGCCCTCTATATGAAAAATATTAAGGAGTGCCTAAAGGATTACGGTAACTTGATTACCTGTCCGATGTTAATAAGGTTTTTATTTTTGATACCATTGAGCTTAACCAGAGTATCTACAGTAGTTCCATACTTTTTAGCGATCTTGCTAAGAGTATCCCCCTTAACTACTGTGTAGGTCTTAGAGGATCCTCCGCCTGTCTTACCAGAAATATCTCCAGCATTTACCCAGCCATATACAGTAGAGCCCTTACCAGAGATAGCCTGTAAGTGATAAGGATGTACCGCACCCTCAGCCTTGTTAGTTACCTTAGCCTGTCCTGCCTTACAACCGTATGCAACTCCACTAGCTGTAGAGCTGGTATAGTGGAGGCATCCTGTAAAGTTTACAATATCTCCAATATTGTAAGAGCCCCCTCCGTTACCAGATGGCTTAGGAGCCTCCTCTTTAGTAGCCTTAGAGCTGTACTTAGGAGTAACAAAGCCTCTGATATACTTACCGTTTACAGCAAGCTCTCTATAGCCTACAGCGTTACTCTTGTTACCCTCGATAACCTTAATAACGCCTCCAGATACAGATACTACAATACCGATATGATCCGCACTACCTGTATTATCTCCTACTCCGTTATCATCCCAATCGTAGAGGATCATATCTCCAGCGGATGGAGTGTAAGCATCATTCTCTACCCAGATACCCATATTTTTAGCAAGCTGGATAAACTGATTACAGCCACACTCTCTAGGGATAATATCTGTAAGCCCTGCCTTAATACCTACAGCGGATGCAAAAGTAGCACACCATGCATCTGTATATTTTACAGCATAACTTCTAGGGAGTGGCTTACAAGCGTTATAAGTATCAATAATCTTTTTATGGGATCCGTCACTCTCTTTACAACCTAACCAACCCTTAGCGATCTCAACAACCTTTGATCTGATTTCTTTCTCTGTCATAATAATACCTCCGATCTAAACACTTAAAAAGGAGAGCCCTGTAAAGGCTCTCCCTGTCTGTCTGATAAATATATTTACTGTGGAGCTGTATAGCTCTTTGCTCTGGCACTATCGCCTAATCCCTTTGTAGTCGGATCGTTCAGAGTGTTCCAAACCGATACCGCCACTAAAGAGAGTACATAAGGATTAGAGATAGCTCCTACAATGAGCTCTCCTACCTTACTCCATGTGGTAAGATCCTGTGCTGTAAGTCCTGCATACGCAAGCACAGGAGTTAAAATACTAAGTACAATCTGTACCCAGAATACAGGATTTTTTACTCTAACTTTTAAATTCATACTGTACCTCCTTGTGAGTTTGTTAATAGTTACTACGATACCTCAAAATGAGGTAAAGTACCGCACTGTTTAATCTCCTCTTTTGTAAACTCTACCTTTGCCTGTGCCTTATAGCACTCTCCTACATAATCTCCGTCTAACCAGAGCTCTCCAAAGGTACCGTTACAAATTCGCTTAGTTTCTACTGCCATCTGTAATTACCTCCTTAATCCTTATTGATGAAAATATCTACATCCTCGATAGCATCTAAGATAGAGATAGTACCCTTAAGGAATACATGAGAGCCTGTATTAGCCTCCTTAATAGCCTGCTCATCCATCTCAGAGGTATCTACTCCGATACTCTCTAAGTACTGTTTCTGCTTAGCTACATTGATCTCCATAGTAGAGCTATCAGCCTTAAGCCAGCCCTTACCTCCCTCTGTAGCCTCCAGCCCTCTAAGGTAGCCCTTGATAGCTGTAATTAGTAAGCACTTGTTATCATAAGAGTTACTGTAGTTACCGATGTAGCTCTTGTTAATAGTGCTGTAAATATCTCCCTCAATCTGATCCTGTATAGCATTGATCTTGATTTTCTGGAGATCCGCTGTTTCTACCTCTGTAACTGTAGTGAGGGAGTTTACACCTCTTGCAATTACAACACGCTCTCCATCGTTATAGAGAGTGAGCTTACCAGCATCAATAGCGGTATCTACTTCCTCATCACTATCTACCAGAGGGATAGCTGTTACCTCAGTAAGAGGCTTATAGGTAGCGGATACTCTGAGATCTAAGCCAGCTAACAAGCCAGCAATTCTACTACAGTACTCCGCCTCTGTGTACTGCTTTTCTCCTACCTCAATCTTATCTGTAGCGGAGCTGTTTACTACCTCAAAGTTAATAACGCCCCTGCTATCTCCAGCGGTCTTAGGGAGTACTGCTACAGGTCTGCGTACAGAGTTCTTTCTGATACCCTTAACCCATGTAGCCAGTTTGAGTTATTTTGTTTTGAGGAGCTGGCTTACTCCTCGTCATCGCCGTTTCTGTGGGCTGAGAGCTTTTCGCTAATCATGCCCTTTACATTTCCAGCCTTTTTGTACGCATCGTACTTAGTTTCATCTTTCTTGTTAGATGAAGATCCTGTAGCTGGAGTGGATCCTTTGAGAAACTCAGCTTTAGCCTTTGCAACTTCCTTAGCCACCTCAGCATCAAAGAGTTTTTTCATGCCCTTTACTCTCTCAGTGAGCTTAGCTTTACGCTCATCCTCATCTGCGATAGTTGCTAAGTCCTCTACAGCGATTAAGTTACGGAAACCAGCATCCAGCCCCATGCCATAGTTAAAAGCCTCGATCTGATGAGGGAGGGGAGCTGTCTTAAAATCAAAATCTATTACAGGCTTAATACCTTTTAGCCTCTCCTGTGTAGCCTCCCTTTTATCCTCGATCTCCTTAGTATTGAGGGCTTGTACTACAGCCTCCTCACTTTTGATATTGCTAAGCCCTACTTTATCTATGAGAGCTGGTAGCTCATGTGCTGGGATCTCCCACGCTCTATCCTCTGGTAAATACCTCCGCTCTGCCAGCTCTTTTACCTTAGCTACAGTAGTGGGATCGTATCTAAATGAGATCTTAAAAGCATCATCAAAATAAGTACCTTTTTCCAGTTTTTCTACTGTTATCATAAAAATAAACCTCCTGTGTTAAGTCTTTATATAACTTAATCACAGGAGGTAAATATATTTAGATAACCCCTATATAATTTATGCTACTAACTGCACATAAAGCCCCAGCTTTCTAGTACAGTACATATAATCCTCTAAGTAGTGGATCATACTTTCAGTATGTATCTCGGAGCATTCGGTCCTAAGAGGCCAACAATATGTCCGCTCTCTAAGGTCAGGTTCAGATGGTCAAGCGCAGTTTTCTTTCCATATCGCTTGCATACATCTTTTACTTCCAATAATGTACTCATGCCTGCTCTCCCTCCAAAATCTCCTGAATCAAAGATAAGGTTTCTGATTTCTTATAGCCAAGCTTGCTCATATTTTCCAAAAATTCCTTAATCTGTTCCTGTGCCAGATTATTCTTTAACTCCTCAATCATTTTTGCATCCTCCGTTATAAATCTCCCGCTTGTACGCTGGGAATACACAAGTCCTGTCCGCTCTAACTCTGTCAGTGCTTTCTGCATCGTATTCGGATTTACTGCAGCTACCGCCGCCAGCTCCCTGACAGAAGGTAACTTATCTCCCGGACTGTATTTACCGGATATTATTTCCATCTGAATCCGCTCCACAATCTGAATAAAAATAGGACGATCCGAATCCAATTCCCATGCCATGCAATCACCCCTTTCTGTATTTTTGTACTATATAAGTAATACAATATATTCTTACGACGGATTTGTCAAGAGGATTTTCATTACCAATCCTTAATTTATTCCTCATGTCAGAAATAGTGGCCACCAGGTGGACACCAGTAACAAATAAGGTGGTCACTTAGCCACCAGCTTAAAACAAAGAATGTGCCTTGGCACATTCTCGCGCCTGCGGCGGTCGCTTGCGACATC
>ERZ1027266.1104-NODE-1104-length-15407-cov-64.714630_pt1 | contig 15407 bp, 12 predicted proteins | sample MGYA00519257_ERZ1027266 | MGnify/ENA primary metagenome ERZ1027266 (study PRJEB26926, sample SAMN06164683) | human gut metagenome | biome: ENVO:00009003; feature: ENVO:2100002; material: ENVO:00002003 | host: Homo sapiens | place: USA | collected 2012 ... | reverse complement strand
AATTAACAGGGATGTTTCCAGCTTGTTTTTAAGAACAGAGAACTGGACACCCTAATATTTTATTCAAAAAACATTTTTATTTCTTAAGCGTAAATTCAAACTTCAAGCCGCCTTCCTGCTGATTGCTCACACGGATGGTTCCGCCATGCAGGAGAACGGCATTCTTGACGATAGCAAGACCCAAACCGGTGCCACCCATCTTGCGGCTGCGTCCCTTATCTACCCGATAGAAACGCTCAAATAGACGGGAGAGATGCTCGGCAGGAACACCCTGACCGTTATCACTGAAGATGAAATGCCACTTATTGCCCTGCTCCTTGGCACTCAACGTTATCTTACGCCCTTCACCGGCATAGGCTATGGCATTGTCGGTAAGATTGCGGAACACACTATAGAGCAGACTGCGGTTACCCTTCACGATAATATGCTGGTCGGGAAGAAGATTCTCGAAAGTCATCTTGTGTGACTCTCTTTCCAGCGCCGTCTCACGGGCTATTTCACTCACCATCTGCGTAATGTCTACCGCCTCGAAATCTAGCATATCCGAACCGTCATCCAACCGGTTCAGGGTAGAGATGTCGCGGAGCAGAGAGGTGAGACGCTCGCTCTGGGCATAACAGCGCTGCAGAAACTGCGACTTCATCTCTTCGTTGATATGCGGATTGTCGAGTATCGTTTCCAGATAACCCTGGATACTTGCCACAGGAGTCTTCAGCTCGTGAGCTATATTCTGGGTAAGCTGCCGCTTCAGTACATCCTGTTCACATCGGGTGGTCTGTATGCGCTTATACATCTTGATGATACGCTCGGCTATCTCGCCCAACTCATCGTTAGGGAACTTGGCGAGATCTTCCACCTCAAGACTCTCGTTGTGATCTGCCTTATAAGCAAAGATACTCAGTTTGGAGACATTCTTACCCAGACGGTCCGTAAAACGGTAGAGCACGATGGTAAGCAGAATGACGGCTACGATGGCAAACCAGATGAAATGCTGGTCAGCCTGCAGCGATTTTGCCAAATCATTATTGTAAGGTAGTGCCGTACGGATGATGAGCTTGCTTTCCGGAAAATAAGAAGCCACATAGAAATAATCATGCTTCAGGGTTTTAGACTGTCGCTCCACGCTTGAGCCTACCCTGTTTTTCAAGGCCTCTGCTATTTCCTCACGTTTAGCATGGTTGGCAAACTGATCATAGTCGGAACTCATGTTGTCATAAATCACCTTACCGTTCGGGCGCACCAGCGTAACACGAAGGTCCTTGCTTTCATGTTCGCGTACAAAAGCCTTCAACTTCTCATGAGCCACAGTCACATCCCTATTGTGAATGCTATCCTGCAGAATAATTCCTTCACCAGGAGAGAGCGCCAGATCTTCTGCCAACAGTTCATTATAATTTTCCAACTTGATAGTAAGCGTACCTATTTTATACTGTTTCTCTCGTGCCTGCTGGAACACGATAAAACTGACGGCGAACACAAGGAACACCGCCAGTACACTGAAGTACAACTTCCTACCTACACTATTTAACTTAAACATTTTAATTACGCATCAAAATAATAACCGAATCCCAGACGGGTAACGATGCACTTGGCAAATTTACCAATCTTCTTTCTCATACGGGTGATGTTGACATCCACCGTGCGGTCGAGTACCATCACATCCTTAGGCCATACCCGGTCGATAAGTTCCTGACGTGAGAAGACCTTGCCGCGCTCTTCGAGGAAAAGACGCAGGAGTTCGAACTCGGTCTTGGTGAAAGGGATTGCCTCACCATCGATGCTCACCGTCTTCTTGTCCAGATTCAACTGCAGTCCCTGATAGTTGATGATCTTCGATTCATCAGCATCGCCAGCCTGTTCAGCCGTACGGCGCAAGACGGCACGCACTCTGACCATCACCTCTCGGATAGAGAAAGGTTTCGAGATATAATCATCGGCACCGATATTGAATCCTGTCACCGTATCGTTTTCCGTATCTCGGGCTGTAAGGAAGATAATCGGAACATTGGCTGTCATCGGATTGCCCTTCAACTGCTTAGCCAGCTGGAAACCGCTCATTCCTCCCATCATGACGTCCAGTAGCAGCAGATCGAACGAAGCGATGTCCATCTCCAAAGCCTCTTCTGCCGAATTGGCTGTTTCTACCTCATATCCTTCTGTTTCGAGATTGAATTTCAGAATCTCACACAAGTCTTGCTCATCATCAACAACAAGTATTCTTTTCATATTCTCTTCCATATTTCATGTTATTTAAAATACCGCTGCAAAATTACGACTTTTCTTTCGTAATAAGCGTTACATTCAGTTACAATTTCGTGACATTTAGTTCTTTAGAGAAAAAAAATATAAAAAAACGAGTATTTTGTTACACATTTTAACTTAGTGTTCCAAATTCGCTACATGTTTCTTTGCTAGTTAGAAACAGAAATACTACTTTTGCACCCGATATAACTATAAGTGAGCATATAACACAACTGAAAGAGTATGAAAGATAAAGTAAATGCAATTCCCTTAATCGGTGAAATCATCAAAGAGGAATTAAACAAGCAAGGCAAGACCACAGTATGGCTTGCTGAGCAATTAGGCTGCCATCGTACTAATATATATAAGGTATACGGCAGAGCCACTATAGATACGGGTATGCTTTACCATATCTGTCAGTTGCTGAACATTGATTTGTTTAAGGTTTATTCAGATGCTTTGCGTAAACGCAAGAAAAAGAATCAAGATTTAAACTAAAAATAACTAAAACAATAAGACCTGAGGTTAATCACCCCAGGTCTTATTGTTTTTATGCCAATCGCTTTTCCAGACGCTCGCGGATGGCAGCGATAAAGCCGGCAGAGTTTACAGCCTTAGCCTCAACACCTTCCATCAGGTTTACGAGATCCTTGGTAGCGATACCATCATTCAAAGTATCGAAACATGCAGCCTCCAACTGGTCGCCAAAGTTCTGAAGTTCCTTGATGCCATCCAGTTCGCCACGCTTTCTCAACGCACCGCTCCATGCAAAGATTGTAGCCATCGGATTGGTAGATGTATCTTCACCCTTCAGGTAGCGATAGTAGTGACGGGTCACGGTACCGTGTGCTGCCTCATACTCATACTTGCCGTCAGGAGAAACCAATACAGAAGTCATCATCGCCAGAGAACCGAAGGCTGTACTGAGCATATCGCTCATCACATCACCGTCATAGTTCTTGCAAGCCCATATAAAGCCGCCCTTGCTGCGGATAACACGAGCCACTGCATCATCAATCAATGTATAGAAATACTCGATACCGAGTTCTGCAAACTTCTCTTTATAGTCGCTCTCATATACTTCCTCAAAGATTTTACGGAACTGGGCATCATAAGTCTTAGAGATGGTATCCTTGGTAGCAAACCAGAGATCCTGCTTGGTATCAATGGCAAACTTGAAGCAGCTGTGAGCAAAGCTGCGGATACTCTTATCAGTATTGTGCATGCCCTGGATAACGCCAGCACCATCGAAAGAATGAATCTCTATCTCCTGCTTCTTGCCGCTCTTACCCTCGAACACGAGTTTGGCTGTACCTGGCTCATCAGCACGAAGTTCCACGCTCTTGTATACATCGCCGTAAGCATGACGGGCGATGGTAATAGGCTTCTCCCAGTTCTTTACACAAGGGTGGATGCTTGGGATGGTGATAGGAGCACGGAATACGGTACCGTCCATGATGCTACGGATAGTTCCATTAGGGCTCTTCCACATTTTGTGGAGTTTATACTCGTCCATACGCTGTGCATTAGGAGTGATAGTAGCACACTTCACAGCCACGCCATATTTCTTAGCCGCCTCAGCAGAGTCGATGGTTACCTGGTCATTGGTCTGGTCGCGATAAGGCAGACCGAGATCATAATACTCAGACTTCAAATCAACGAAAGGAAGAATCAGTTCGTCCTTAATCATCTTCCAGAGAATTCTTGTCATCTCATCACCGTCCATCTCTACCAATGGAGTTGTCATCTTAATCTTTTCCATAACACAATATAATGTATAATTAATAATTTACAATGTACAATGATCAGGGCAGCCAAGTGTACCCTTGATATTTTGCCTGCAAAATTAATAAAAATAATCAAGAAAAGAAAGGAAATTAAGAATAATTCTAGCAAAATGATAACAAAAAGCACTTTTTTACGTACTTAAAACATAAAACCTGTATATTTATACCTAAAAAGGCATCAATGAGCCCGAAAACTCAGTGATGCCTCTACTTATTTACTTTTTTACCCTTTTACCTTTTTACCTTTAAATAGTCTTTTTACTTCTCCTCTGGAGCCTTGTCGATCAAGTCCATGAACTGGTCGAGCTTAGGAGTGATGATAATCTGAGTGCGGCGGTTGCGCTGCTTGCCTACCTCTGTATCGTTAGTTGTTACAGGGTTGTACTCACCACGGCCACCAGCAGTAAGACGCTTAGGATTTACACCGAAGTGATCCTGCAAGTACTGAACAACAGAAGCTGCACGGAGAGCAGAGAGGTCCCAGTTGTTGCGGATATTCTTCATCTTGGCACTTGTAGTGCTTACTGGTACGTTATCGGTATTACCCTCTACGAGCACATCGTAATCCTTGTAGTCAGTGATGATCTTAGCAATCTTGCTCAATGTTTCCTGAGCACGGCTGTTCACCTCATAGCTACCACTCTGATAGAGCATATTGTCAGCCAGAGAGATGTAAACTACACCCTTCAGAACCTGAACATCAACCTCCTTCATCTCTTCCTTGCTCAAAGAGCGGGTCAGGTTGTTGGTAAGAACCATGTTGAGCGAATCGCTCTTGCTCTTTACCTCAACCAGGTGGCGGATATACTGGTTACTCTCGTTGATCTGGTCAACGAGTTTCTCAATGCTCACGTTGTTCTGGCTTGCATTGTTCAAACTCTTGTCAAGCGAGTTCTGCAACTTAGCGTAATCGCTCTTTGCAGTAGCGAGCTGCTCCTGGGCAGCAGCCAGACTAGCCTCTGTAGCTGCCAGTTTTTCCTTGGTAGCCTGATAGTTGCTTGACAATTCCTTATTCTCATTCTGGCAATTCTGAAGATCCTTCTTACTTGCACAGCTTGTAGCCATCAGAGCTACAGCCATCATTGCCATTACCATTAACTTTGTCTGTTTCATATTCTTTCTAATTTAAATTTTCTTGTTATTATTAATTGATTATAGTATATCTTAACGTCGCTTTCTACCTCCTATTATATTAGAGTTCTCCCGGCTTTTATCCGTTATCCGGAAGCTTCTACATTTTAGGGCATTATAGAAACTGATTCACTTCTTTCACTTGCAAAGTTACAGATAAGACTCGAATAAACAATATTTGTCAAATGCATTTAGACATTTTTAACCTCTAAATCTTTATTTATCACCTTTTTAACCAAAAAAGGCAACAGAAAGCACTTTTCTTATAGCTAAACCGCCAAATGTAGCCTTTCAAGGTAAGAATAGCCCAAATCTCAACAAAAAAAACATAAAAAACAGTGTTTTATTTTGTAGTGTCTTGAAATTGCACTATCTTTGCACTCGAAAAGAAATAAATACATTAATAATATAAAAGAAAGCAAGTATGATTCTTTTTTTTAGAACTCCATCTAAGAGTGTGATTGCGACCGAGATTGACCACAAACCATCTCAGGACGAAATCAATGAACTTTGTTGGCTTTATGGTGACGCGACTTTAGAGGACGCCCAGCAGTTGCAGGGCTTCTATGTCGGCCCACGCCGTGAAATGATTACTCCTTGGAGTACGAATGCCGTTGAGATTACTCAGAACATGAGTCTTAACGGCATTTCGCGTATCGAGGAGTACTTCCCTGTAGATAGCGAAAACGCTGAGCACGACCCTATGCTCCAGCGTATGTACAACGGTATCGGACAGGATGTGTTCACCGTGAACCACCAGCCAGAACCTATCAAGTACGTCGATGACCTCGAGAAGTATAACGAGGAAGAGGGTCTTGCCCTCAGCGAGGACGAAATAGCTTATCTCCACAAGCTGGAGAAAGAGAACGGACGCCCTCTCACCGACAGCGAAATCTTCGGTTTCGCACAAATCAACTCAGAGCACTGCCGCCACAAGATCTTCGGCGGCCAGTTTATCATCGACGGTAAGGAGATGGAGTCTTCTCTCTTCAACATGATCAAGAAGACCACCAACGAGAATCCTAACAAGATTCTCTCTGCTTACAAGGACAACGTGGCTTTCTCTCAGGGTCCTGTTATCGAGCAGTTTGCTCCAGCCGATCAGACTACCAGCGATTTCTTCCAGGTGAAGGATATCGAGAGTGTTATCTCTCTGAAGGCTGAGACCCACAACTTTCCTACTACCGTAGAGCCTTTCAATGGTGCTGCTACCGGTACGGGTGGTGAAATCCGCGACCGTATGGGTGGTGGTGTAGGTTCATGGCCTATCGCAGGTACCGCCTGCTACATGACTGCTTATCCTCGCTTGAAGGATGACAACGGCAAGAGCGATGTTGAGCGCGACTGGGAAGACATCATGCCAGTGCGTAAGTGGCTCTATCAGACTCCAGAGCAGATTCTGATCAAGGCTTCCAACGGTGCATCAGACTTCGGTAACAAGTTCGGTCAGCCTCTCATCACCGGTTCTGTGCTTACATTCGAGCACGAGGAGAATGGTGAGAAGTATGCATACGATAAGGTAATCATGCTTGCTGGTGGTGTAGGCTACGGCAAGAAGCGTGACTATAAGAAGGGTGAGCCACAGAAGGGCAACAAGGTTGTAGTAGTAGGTGGTGATAACTATCGCATTGGTCTTGGTGGTGGTTCTGTTTCTTCTGTAGATACAGGCCGTTACAGCAACGGTATCGAGTTGAACGCTGTTCAGCGTGCCAACCCTGAGATGCAGAAACGTGCTTACAACCTGGTTCGTGCACTCGTTGAGAACGATGAGAACCCAGTAGTCAGCATCCACGACCACGGTTCAGCCGGTCACTTGAACTGTCTCTCTGAGTTGGTAGAAGAGTGCGGTGGCGAAATCGACATGTCTAAGTTGCCTATCGGTGACAAGACTTTGAGCGCCAAGGAAATCATCGCCAACGAGAGCCAGGAGCGCATGGGCTTGCTCATCGACGAGAAGTATATCAGCGAGGTTCAAAAGATTGCCGACCGTGAGCGTGCTCCAATGTACGTGGTTGGTGAGACTACAGGCGATGCTCACTTCAGCTTCAAGCAGGCTGACGGCGTAAAGCCATTCGACCTCGATGTAGCTCAGATGTTCGGGCATACTCCTAAGACTGTGATGGTAGATGAGACCGTAGAGCGTAAATATGAAGATGTAACTTATTCTGCTGATAACCTCGACAAGTACTTGCAGCGTGTTCTCCAGATGGAGGCTGTGGCTTGTAAGGACTGGTTGACCAACAAGGTTGACCGTTCCGTAACAGGTAAGATTGCCCGTCAGCAGGGTCAGGGTCAGATTCAGTTGCCACTCTCAGACTGTGGTGTCGTAGCACTCGACTACCGTGGCGAGAAGGGTATCGTAACAGCAATGGGTCATGCACCTCAGGCTGGTCTTGCCGATCCTAAGGCAGGTTCAGTACTCTCTGTAGCAGAGTCATTGACTAATATCGTATGGGCTCCATTGGCAGATGGCATGGACAGCATCAGCCTCTCAGCCAACTGGATGTGGCCTTGCCGCAGCCAGAAGGGTGAGGATGCCCGTCTGTACGAGGGTGTGAAGGCATTGTCAGACTTCTGCTGCGCCATCCACGTAAACGTACCAACAGGTAAGGACTCTCTCTCTTTGACCCAGCAGTATCCTAACGGCGAGAAGATCATCGCTCCGGGTACCGTTATCGTAAGTGCTGGTGGTGAGGTTTCAGATGTCAAGAAGGTGGTTAGCCCAGTTCTCGTTAACGACAAGAACTCTAGCCTCTACCATATCGACTTCAGTTTCGACGAGCAGCGTCTCGGTGGTTCTGCTTTCGCTCAGAGCCTGGGCAAGGTGGGCAGCGATGTTCCTACCGTCAAGAACCCAGAGTACTTCGTTGACTGCTTCAACGCTGTACAGGAACTCATCAACCGTGGTTGGGTAATGGCTGGTCACGATATCAGCGCCGGTGGTTTGATTACAACTCTCCTCGAAATGACATTCGCCAACGTAGAGGGCGGTATGAAGATCAACCTCCACGACATCGCAGATGCCGACATCATCAAGACTCTCTTCGCAGAGAACCCAGGTGTTGTCATCCAGGTAAGCGATGCTCACAAGGACGAGTTGAAAGCATTCTTCGATGAGAACGGTATCGGTTATGCCAAGATTGGTTATCCAGCTCCTGAGCTCCGCAAGATTATCATCAAGAAGGAAGGCTTCGAGCACGAGTTCGATATCGATGCTTTGCGCGACGACTGGTATAAGACATCTTACCTCCTCGACCGCAAGCAGAGCATGAACGGTATGGCTAAGAAGCGTTACACCAACTATAAGAAGCAGCCTATCGAGATGAACTTCGGTTATGGCTTCAAGGGAACCCTCGCTAGCTACAGCCTCGACGCTAACCGTCGCAAGCCATCTGGCATCAAGGCAGCTATCATCCGTGAGAAGGGTACCAATGGTGAGCGTGAGATGGCATACTCTATGTATCTCGCCGGCTTCGATGTAAAGGATGTGATGATGACCGACTTGATTTCTGGTCGTGAGACTCTGGAGGATGTGAACTTCATCGTATTCTGCGGTGGTTTCTCTAACTCCGATGTTCTCGGTTCTGCCAAGGGTTGGGCTGGTGCATTCCTCTACAATCCTAAGGCTAAAGAGGCACTCGATAAGTTCTATGCCCGTGAGGATACCCTTTCACTCGGTATCTGCAACGGTTGCCAGCTGATGGTTGAGTTGAACCTCATCAATCCTGAGCACAAGCATCGTTCACACCTCTGCCACAACACATCCAAGAAGTTCGAGAGCACATTCCTCGGTTTGACCATTCCTCAGAACGACAGTGTGATGTTCGGTAGCCTGAGCGGTGATAAGCTCGGTATCTGGGTAGCTCACGGCGAGGGCCGTTTCTACTTGCCAGAGCCAGAGGATCACTACAACATCATTGCGAAGTACAACTACGCTGAGTATCCAGGTAATCCTAACGGCAGTGACTACAATGTAGCAGGTATCTGCTCTGCAGATGGTCGCCACTTGGCTATGATGCCACACTTGGAGCGTGCCATCTTCCCATGGCAGAACGCCTGGTATCCAGCTGATCGCCGCAACGACGAGGTTACTCCTTGGATTGAGGCATTTGTCAATGCACGTCAGTGGATTGAAGAAAGAGTAAAATCATAGTTAAAAGTTAATAGTTTATAGTTGAAAGCAAGATTGCCGTAAACTATAAACTATAAATTATAAACTATAATGAAGTATATTTCATTATTTAAGACATTTATGAAGATTGGCATAGTCACCTTTGGTGGTGGCTATGCCATGATTCCTATTATAGAATCCGAAGTCGTCGACAAGCATCATTGGATGACGAAGGAGGAATTCTTGGATGCCATTGCTACTACCCAGGTTTGTCCGGGCGCCTTGGCCATCAACATGAGTTCCCTGCTCGGATATAAGTTGGCAAAGACACCGGGAGCCATCGTCTGCACCCTCGGCGCTTCGTTGCCATCGTTCCTTATTATCTTAGCGATAGCCATGTTTTTCCATCAGTTTGAAGACAACAAGGTTGTTGCTGCCATGTTTGCAGGCATCCGTCCTGCCGTCGTAGCATTGATAGCCGTACCTACATTCTCGCTTGCCAAGAGTGCCGGTATTTCGCTTGTCAACTGCTGGATTCCTATTCTATCCGCCCTTCTGATCTGGCTTTTGGGCGTCAACCCAATCTGGGTGATTATCGCAGCTGCCGTAGGTGGCTACATCTATGGACAGTTTATCCAGCCAACGGAATAAGATTAGTTAAAAGTTTATAGTTAATAGTTTATAGGGGCTACGCCTTATTGTAGGAATGCCCTATTAACTTTACACATTATTATATATATATGATATTTCTTCAGCTTTTCATCGTATTCATTCAGATAGGCATCTTCGGATTCGGAGGAGGCTATTCCATGATATCCCTGATTCAGGGACAGGTTGTTACGCAGTATCATTGGATGACGATGCAAGAGTTTACCGATGTGGTTGCCATCTCTCAGATGACACCGGGACCTATCGGTATCAACACCGCCACCTACTGTGGCTATACAGCTGTCCATAATGCCGGCATGAGTGGCATGATGGCTGTACTCGGAAGTGCCATGGCAACCTTTGCGCTGGTACTCCCATCCTTGGTTTTGATGATTCTTATCAGCAAGATACTGTACAAGTATATGAACACCTCAGCCGTCCAGAGCATCTTCATCGGTCTTCGCCCAGCCATTGTCGGTCTGGTAGGAGCCGCAGCCCTGCTCCTGATGAATGGCGAGAACTTCTCTACGCCAGCCAATCCCTGGCATTTCTACATCTCCATCGCCCTCTTCTTTGCCACCTTTATCGGCGTGAAGGTGATGAAGATCAATCCTATCCGCATGATACTCTACTCGGCTTTTGCCGGACTGGTATTACTATATTAAACAAAATCTTTCGATTTTATTTGGTAGTAATAAATAAAAATCGTACATTTGCAACAAAAAGGAGATAGACCATGACATACTCACAGGCAGATATTACCGTTCCATACGCTGTGGCGAACTTTGCAGAGATTCGCCACAAGGGATATTATTATGTGGACAAGACCAACTATATTCCACTGCTTGAGCGTTACAAAGCACCAGTTTTTCTCCGTCCTCGCAGATTCGGAAAGAGTCTGCTCGTTTCCATGTTGGCTCACTATTACGACCGTAACATGGCAACACAATTCAAAGAATTGTTTGGTGGAACTTGGATTGGCGAACACCCAACAAACGAGCACAACCAATATCTCGTTGTAAGATATGACTTTTCCACAACTTCCGTTGCCAGCAAGAAGGAAGACATCGAGAAGAACTTCAACGCCGTGAATTGCAGTCCACTCCGTACATTGGTGGAACGCAACAGAGACCTTTTTGGAGATTTCAGGTTCAGAGAGGATGGCAATGCCTCCAACATGTTGGTTGAAGTATGCGAGTTTATCTCTTCCCATAATCTTCCACCTCTTTATATATTAATAGATAGGGTGTCCAGTTCCATGTTCTCGTTTTTGATTATGTTTTAGCAACTTAGCACACTGTAAATCAGTAAATTAAGCACAAAATATAAGACAAATTTAACTATCAAAAAGTCTGATGTAGATTCGCACAAGATTATAGTTTATTTAGCGAATGATTATCAATGACTTAGATGGTTATTACATTGTTTTTGATACTAAAAACTGGAACACAGAACTGGACACCCTAATTAATAGATGAATACGACAACTTTACCAACCAGCTACTAGTTGTCTTTAAGGACTCGCTGTACCAGGACCTGACCACAGGGGAAAGTTTTCTACGAACTTTCTTCAAGGTTATCAAGGCAGGCATTGGCGAAGGTACCATCCGCACCTGCTTCTGCACAGGAGTACTGCCTGTCACCATGGATGACTTAACCAGTGGCTACAACATCGCAGAGATGTTGACACTGAAGCCTGAATTTACCAACCTATTAGGCTTTACCCATGAGGAAGCAGCCCAATATCTGAAGTATGTCATCAATAAATATGGCCCTCAAGCCTCTTTCGAGGAATTATGGACTCTAATACTCAACAATTATGATGGTTACCACTTTTTACCAAATGCAGAACCATTATTTAACTCTACCATTCTGACTTACTTCCTCAAGAACTTTGCAGAACTGAAAGGCGGCATCCCTACGGAAATGGTAGATGAGAACCTACGTACTGACACTAGTTGGATAAGAAGATTGACCATCACGCTTGACAATGCCAAAGAAATGCTCGACAGCCTGTTGATGGATGGAGAATTGTACTATTCACAAGCCGATTTACGCAGCAAGTTCAACAAGCAAAAGTTCTTCTCCCCAGAGTTCTACCCTATCAGCCTCTACTACTTGGGTATGACCACCCTGAAGGACAATTACAAAATGGCTTTGCCAAACTTGACGACCAAGAGTGTATATATGAGTTACTACAACGAATTGAATAGTATCAGCGACAATGCCCGTAAGTTTGTTCCTGCATACGAGGCATTTGTCAGAGACAGAGAACTGGAGCCATTATTCCATAACTATGTTAAGGAATACTTAGGTCAGCTTCCAGCCCAAGCCTTTGACAAGATGAACGAGAATTTCATTCGCTGTTCATTTTTCGAGTTGCTGAGCCGCTACTTGAGCAATTGCTATACATTCGCCATCGAACAGAACTTGCCATCGGGTCGTGCCGACTTAGTCTTGACCGGCATTCCTGGTACACCATTCCACAACGACTGTCGCATCATTGAGTTTAAATATTTCAAGTCAAGAGACGCAGGCATTGTTGATCAATTGGAAGAGGCACACCTAGAAGATGCCCAACAGGTGAAGGCTTATGCAGCAGATATGCAGAAAGCCTATCCTCACTATCAAATAAAAGCATACGTAGCTTATATCGCAGGAAACAAGGCTTGCAAGATTTTTAAAGAGAATAGTAATGATTGATTATAACAACCAATAAGAACGCTCTTTTCTTCCCCACCTTTATCGGCGTGAAGGTCATAAAGACAAATCCTCCCGAATTTATTTACTGGCAATAAATAAATTCGGGAGGATTTTGTTTTATATTTAGAAAAGGATGATTATCGGATAACCATCTTTATCTTTTTGCCATCAGCTACTATGATGAACACACCAGTAGTAGGAGCCATTATGGTTGCGTTTTGACTGGCAGCCAGTTTTTTTCCATCAAGAGAATAGAGAGCAAGCTGCTTGCAGCCCTCAGCTGTAATCATTTTACCTGATACCGAAATATGGATAGCAGATACAGGAGCTGCTACCACAGGATTGATACCAGTTGCCTCATCACCATATTTCATTACATACTTTTCTACATGATCGGTTGTGATGGTTACAGAGACCAATCTTCCTTTCTTATCGTATTCGAAATCCTTGATTAAGGAAGTATTTGCAGCTGCTCTTGTTGCAGTAGAGCTATTCTCTGTATACTGTATCAGTCGGTTGTCGTTATCACGGGTATAGGATATGATGCTTTCTATATAACTGTTCTTAACAGTATAAGTAAGTGTATTACCCTCTACGTTACATGTCGATTCATTTACATAATCGGCTTTCCAGGAATCCGAAGATGCATCCCATGTATAGTTGGCATGAGAAGATAAATCAGATTTATCTGCAAAGAATGTAGAATCAATATCGCTGATATAAGCAGAACTGTTATATGCCTTTACCGGAGAACTTGGCATTATCAATGCAAACTGAGGCTTAGCAACATAGCTGCTTTCTTCCTTACTGCTTGGCTGCCACTCGTCGCCTACCTTATCATAAGTAATGGTTGTACTTCCATTCTCATTATTTGTCTCCTCACGTTTACTGGTTTCTACAATCTTACCATCTTGCAAATCACGATAGATAGTGGTACTGACGCCATTATTTTCGACTGTGATAGGAAAAACACTCGTACGTGGCTCTGGGTCAAAGTCATTATTTTCATAAGACCAAGAATAAGTAAATTCTATACCATCAGAGGTTAAAGAGCGCTTATGTCCATAATTCTTTTCGCCATCCTCATATTCCAACTCAACTTCATGATAAGTTCCTTTATCATCAATATAACATTCTTTCATGTCGTAAGAATCAGGCCCTTTATAGCTATCTTTCCTCTTTCTTGTATACCCATTCTCTGTATAAGTATAAGTCAAGAGATAACCGCCATCACTATCATATTTTTGATTTTTTGTCACATATCCGTCCTTATTGAATTCATAGTAAGGACAGAGTTCATAGTCTCCCAATTCCAGTTTAAAGGTCTCATCAGGAATCGCAAACTTCTCCCATTTACCATTCTTGAAAATTTCGAGAGGTTTGGTTGGTCTATTAGAAGCATCCACATCACATAATCTATATCTTGCTTCTTCTTTTCCATCGGTAGCATAGTAAACCCAGGTGATTTCATCCAATTCTTGAGAACTGCTACCTATATGTTTATATATTTCAGAACAATATCTTCCATCCTTAAAAGGATATACACCATCATAGTTAACGAGATTTCCTGCATCATCATACTCCAAGAATCTACGAGTCATATCTCCACCATACTTATAAGTCCTTTGCAAGATGTTCGGATTTTGACGTATCCAGTCATAAGCATCATAACGATTCTGTATGAATTCCTTCTTTTCACGATCATAGGTATAGGTGATACATTCACGATGTTTACCATCGTAAATCCATGGATCATCATAATTATCTGTCTTAACCGTTTTATCAGTAAGAATCCATGAACCTCCTTTGTCTGCAGAATAGTTATAATTGATGATAGTAGTATATCCGTTTGCGGAAGTCACCTCTTTTTTGTTTCCGCTCACCGAAGAACTACCATATCTATAGTCTTTATGAATGGTAGAATTGTCTGTCACATTCCACACCTGTTCTATGATTTTACTCCAATTTCCCCATCCGTCTTTGAATTCTTCTGCTTTCCAGGCTGTTGCCTCACAAACGTCACCATTGATTTCAACAGTTACCTTAATATAATTCTTTTGACCGGTAAGAACGAAGCAGTTTCCAGCCTCATACCAGTTGTATTCTTTGATTTTAGAAATATAATGAATCTGAAAAAAATAATCTACACCATAAGTTATCTCTTTCATCAGATAAGCCTTACCATCGGTATCATCGCCTACAAGATGGTCGTAGCCATAAGTCTTGCTGCAAAGAAGTGTTTCCTTGCCAGCCTCATCTGAAGCTTTATGCTCATACTTATCCTCGCTAACTGTTCTGCCTTGCTGATCCTCAGTATAAACATAGCGTTCATAACTTCCATCAGGTGATTTCACATAAGCCAATCGTCCCTTCTCATCGAATGTTCGGGTTGGTAAAACATTCAACGAATCTGAGTTATAAATAACATCACATCCAAGCAATTGGTCTTCCTTCTTACTGCCAAAAGAAACTACTGGCATATCAGCAGGCTTGACAACTGAGATGATATTAGGCACAATAATTACTGTATGATCAGAGTCACTTGAAGTCGCAAGACTAATTGCGACATCAGTATTAACCACCTTCGCTACTTGCTTTTTAGTAAATTGGCTTCTAGCATTTACTGGTTGTAAGGCTAGCGAAGCAGCTCCTAGAACTAATAAGTAAAGTTTTTTGTTCATGTTTGATTATTTTTAATTAATTAAACTGTCATTCATATTTTATAATAGAAATTAGAATCTCATTTATGGATGCAAAGTTACACAATTTAATTATAAACCGCCTTG
>ERZ1027266.1095-NODE-1095-length-15483-cov-5.438488_pt1 | contig 15483 bp, 9 predicted proteins | sample MGYA00519257_ERZ1027266 | MGnify/ENA primary metagenome ERZ1027266 (study PRJEB26926, sample SAMN06164683) | human gut metagenome | biome: ENVO:00009003; feature: ENVO:2100002; material: ENVO:00002003 | host: Homo sapiens | place: USA | collected 2012 ... | reverse complement strand
CCGTTCCCTCATGAAGCGGCTAGGCTGCTTTGTGGTGCGTACCGACGGCAAGGCCATCGAGGAGAGCGCCTCCGAGATCATCAGCCACTTGGAGGAAATCCAAGAAGCCCGTGCCCGCCGCGCCGCTCGTCGAGCCCAACAAAGCTAGGTTATTGGGGTAGCTAAAAATGCCCTGTCCTATAAAGACTACCTAAAAATAATGCACGATAATGGTAAAGCGATTTAGCAAGAAACTGGCATTTGACCTGCAAGGCTTTTGCATTGGTATCTTCATAAGGTAACCACCTTTACCTACCGTTTACCGCCATATTTACCACGTTTACCAAACCCCGCGCCCTCTACGCAAGCCCGCTCAATGCCCGCCGTATAGTTCCCTCACGGCCCGCATCCGGCGGGTCGATTCGTCACCACGGTCGTGCGCGAGAGCGCATGGAAGGGAAAGTATCGTGAGCGATTGCAAGAGGGTTTACCGTTTTGGAACCGACGCCCAGGGCACCTGTGTCACTGAGGGCGACAAGTCCATGAACTTCGTGCTTGGCGGCAAGGGCGCAAACCTTGCTGAAATGACAGGCATGGGTCTTCCCGTTCCTCAGGGCTTCACTATTTCAACCGAAGCCTGCACACAATACTATGAGGACGGCCGTCAGATCAACCCTGACATCATGGCTGAAATCAACGAATACATCGGCAAGATGGAGGAAATCACCGGAAAGAAGTTCGGCGATCACGAAAATCCTCTTCTCGTTTCCGTTCGTTCAGGCGCAAGAGCTTCAATGCCCGGCATGATGGACACCATTCTAAACCTTGGTCTTAACGAAGAGGTTGTAGAGGTTATCGCTGAAAAGTCAAATAATCCGAGATGGGCATGGGACTGCTACAGAAGATTTATTCAGATGTATTCCGACGTAGTTATGGAAGTCGGCAAGAAATATTTCGAAGAGCTTATTGACGAAATGAAGGTTAAGAAGGGCGTTACTCAGGACGTTGACCTGACTGCTGACGACCTCAAGGAGCTTGCTGGTCAGTTCAAGGCCGAATATAAGGAAAAGATTGGTTCAGACTTCCCTTCAGATCCTAAGGAACAGCTTATGGGAGCAGTTAAGGCTGTATTCCGTTCATGGGACAATCCGAGAGCTAACGTTTACAGAAGAGATAACGATATTCCTTATTCATGGGGTACCGCTGTCAACGTTCAGTCAATGGCTTTCGGAAACATGGGCGACGACTGCGGTACAGGCGTTGCGTTTACCCGTGATCCTGCAACAGGCGAAAAGAAGCTTATGGGCGAATTCCTTACAAACGCACAGGGCGAGGACGTTGTTGCCGGCGTAAGAACGCCTATGCCGATCGCGCAGATGGCTGAAAAATTCCCGGCTGCGTTTGAAAAATTCCAGAACGTATGCAAGACTCTTGAAGATCACTACAGAGATATGCAGGATATGGAATTTACAGTTGAACACGGCGAACTCTTTATGCTTCAGACAAGAAACGGCAAGAGAACGGCTCAGGCTGCTCTGAAGATTGCCTGTGACCTCGTTGACGAAGGTATGAGAACTGAAGAAGAAGCGGTAGCTATGATCGACCCAAGAAACCTTGACACTCTGCTTCACCCTCAGTTTGACGCAAAGGCGCTTAAGGCTGCCGCTCCTGTCGGCAAAGGTCTGGGCGCGTCTCCCGGAGCTGCCTGCGGTAAAATCGTGTTTACAGCCGACGACGCTGTTGCATGGGCTGAAAAGGGCGAAAAGGTTGTTCTGGTTCGTCTTGAAACCTCGCCTGAAGACATCACAGGTATGAAGTCCGCTCAAGGTATCCTCACGGTAAGAGGCGGTATGACATCTCACGCTGCCGTTGTTGCCCGCGGTATGGGTACATGCTGCGTTTCAGGCTGCGGCGATATCAAGATGGACGAAGCAAACAAGAAGTTTGAACTCGCAGGAAAGACATATCATGAAGGCGACTTCATCTCAATCGACGGTTCAACAGGCAACATCTACGACGGAATTATTCCTACGGTAGACGCTACTATTGCCGGTGAATTCGGAAGAATCATGGCTTGGGCTGATAAATACAGAGCTCTCAAGGTAAGAACAAACGCGGACACTCCTGCCGACGCTAAAAAGGCAAGAGAGCTTGGAGCTGAAGGTATCGGTCTGTGCCGTACAGAGCACATGTTCTTTGAGCCGGACAGAATCGGCGCTTTCCGTGAAATGATCTGCTCCGATACTGTTGAAGAAAGAGAAGCCGCTCTTGCTAAGATCGAGCCTATGCAGCAGGCTGACTTTGAAGCCCTTTATGAAGCGCTTGAAGGCTGCCCTGTTACAATCAGATTCCTCGATCCTCCGCTTCACGAATTCGTTCCTACAGAAGAAGCTGACATTGAAGCTCTTGCTAAGACTCAGGGCAAGTCAGTTGAAACAATAAAGAATATCATAGCTTCGCTTCACGAATTCAATCCAATGATGGGCCACAGAGGCTGCCGTCTTGCCGTAACATATCCTGAAATCGCAGTAATGCAGACAAAGGCTGTTATAAAGGCTGCTATCGCAGTTTCAAAGAGACACCCCGATTGGACAATCGTTCCTGAAATCATGATCCCGCTGATCGGAGACATCAAGGAGCTTAAATACGTTAAGAAGTTTGTTGTTGAAACAGCAGACGCAGTAATAAAGGAAGCCGGCGCAGACCTCAAGTATGAGGTGGGTACAATGATCGAGATTCCAAGAGCTGCGCTGACAGCCGATGAAATCGCCAAGGAAGCTGAATTCTTCTGCTTCGGCACAAACGATCTTACTCAGATGACATTCGGATTCTCAAGAGACGACGCAGGCAAGTTCCTCGACGCTTACTACGACGCTAAGATTTTCGAGAACGATCCGTTCGCTAAGCTCGACCAGACAGGCGTAGGCAAGCTTATGGATATGGCTGTTAAGCTCGGTAAGGAAGTTCGTCCTGAAATGCACATCGGCATATGCGGCGAGCACGGCGGAGATCCTTCATCAGTTGAATTCTGCCACAAGCTTGGTCTGACATACGTTTCCTGCTCGCCTTTCCGCGTTCCGATCGCAAGACTTGCCGCTGCACAGGCTGCTATTGCAAGCAAGTAATCTTTGTATTTTTAATAATCATGTTTAACAAAAGCCTTTGCTTTCGTTAAACACAAAAAGCCCCGTTCAGACGTTTAAAAGTCTGATACGGGACTTTTATTTATAAATTGAAATAAAATAAAAAGACGAGGAATTCGGCTGTTCTTACAGATCTATGAATTCTTGAAAATTCACCGGCTATAAAGTCAGGTATTCTATATGCTGACAGCCCTTTGCCCCTGTAAAACCACGAAAAGACCTGAACGTATCGTTTAATCTGATTGTGATTCAATTATTGACATATTAAAACCAGCGCCTGAATAAAATCAGGCGCCGGTTTGTATAAATAAAGAAGAAGGAAATCTATGTTAAAGACTCTCGTATTAGCTTAACCAAAATATCTCTTTAAAAGACCTTCAAACGCACAGCCGTGACGAGCCTCGTCCTTAGCCATTTCATGTACCGTATCATGGATTGCGTCAAGATTAAGCTCCTTAGCTCTTGAAGCCAGCTTTTTCTTGCCCTCACACGCGCCGTTTTCAGCCATAACTCTAAGCTCAAGATTTTTCTTTGTGGAATCTGTTACTACTTCGCCGAGAAGCTCAGCAAATTTAGCCGCATGCTCTGCTTCCTCATAAGCTGCCTTTTCATAGTAAAGACCAATTTCAGGATAGCCTTCTCTGTGCGCTACTCTTGCCATAGCAAGATACATGCCAACCTCGGAACATTCGCCGTTGAAATTCTCCTTAAGACCTTCTATTATTTCAGGATCAACGCCCTTTGCAACGCCTACAACATGCTGATCAGCCCATGCAAGACCCGCTGTTTCCTTAACCTCATTAAACTTCGAAGCCGGCGCCTTGCACTGTGGACATGACTCCGGAGCAGCTTCTCCCTCATATACATAACCGCAAACTGAACAAATAAACTTCTTCATTCTAAAATCCTCCAAATATATTATGTTTTAAATCAAAATCGAACCGAAAAGAATAATGTCTCTTAAGTTCTGAATTTATTATAATACATCAAAATTCAGTTGTCAAGCCATTTTTATAAAAATTCACAAACTTTTCACAATCAAGCTGTTCAATATGCAATAACAGGTGATAATGGTTATTACTTAGAAATAAAAAAAGAAAGACGCGCCAGCGTCCTTCTTTGAAATTATAAATAACTCACTTGGAAATAATTTCACCCCAAGCATTTTCCTTATCTGCTGACATATTGTATCTGCATATACTGATAGCGTCATACAAATCAGTAGATTGGTCCTCATTAACGTTAGCAAAAAATTCTTGCTTTTTGTTAAGATTTTCCATACTCATCATTTTCTTTGTAACCATAATCGCATCATAAAGATCAACATTGCCGTCGCCGTTTACATCGCCTCTTAAAGCGACTTCAGCATTGGTATTGCCTTTTTCTTCAATATAAACCATGTGCCTGGTTACAGGCTTTGCAGCCTCTAAAACCGTAATAGCGCTGTCGTTGATTTCAACATTGTCAAATTCGCCGATATTGCCATTACATAGATTGCCGATTCTGGAAACCCTTACATCATAAACTGTTCCTTCTTCAGCGTTTTCCGGAACTTCGAAAGTTAAAGTAGACATTACCTTACCGTCTTGAAAATGCGTACCGGTAAAATTTACTAAGGTAACAACATTATCAACTACACAAGAAGTAACAACGCCTTCTATTCTTTCAAGCTTAAGTTCGCTGTCGAATTCAACGTCAAGGTTATAGCCTGCGCATCTGTTTCCCGACTCAAGAGTTAAGTCAACGGTAACATATTTACCTGCAACCGCAACTGAATCGGATAAATTGATTACTGCGCTGGTTTCTTCCGCGGATAGACTCATCGTTCCGCAAGAAACAGCCATAGCGACCGTTGCTAATAATGCGGACAATCTTTTAAATGTTTTTTTCATAATTACCCTTCTTTCAAAAAATCAAGGGCAATCTTACTGTTTGGGACGTATGACTTTTGATTACGATAACTGTTTTTAATCAGTTATCAAAAAACAATAATCATAAATTATTGTGCAACTGGCAATCATACCGTTTCAAATGAGAAACGGGTTAGACCCTTAGCTTTGCGTCCTTACTTTTCAATAAGTTTGCCAAAATATTTTTTCTCACTCTTCTTGCTTGCAATTTAGAATCGCTTAATAGCATCAATGCTTTCGCTTTTTCTATGTTCTAAGTATACCATGATTTTCCTTGGAAGTCAACTAATTTCGGCGTTTTCTCTATTTTGATAAAATAATTGTTAGCAGCCTTGTGCAGATTGTATAGTGTATTGGCAGAAATATACTAAAACAGCCTTTTTATTGACAAAATAGGATAATCATGTTCATATGGCTTTATTATTTCCGGGTGTTTTCCGGCATATTCATAAATAGTTTTTTCCAGTCCCTGGGAAAGAAAATCCATAAGCTGTGACAGAGGACGGCTGTAAATCTCAGGACACACAGGCGAAATCGTTATAGCAAGCAGTCCTTCATCAACGGACATAATTCTGAACGGCCATATAAAGCAGTCAAAGGGCTTATCAACGCCCAGCATACAGCCCTTTTCAGGATCAAGTGCGGGACAATAAAACAATTCGCCGTCAGGAAGATTTCCGGCGTCTACCACAAAGCCGCCGTCCTTTTCAATGAATTCTACGTTCGGTCTGAGTTCGGCAAGCCTTCGCCTGGTTTTTTCATTCATAACCGGCATTTCCCAAAGATCTGTATTGTCAAATCCGCAGCATATTTTGCAGGACGCGCATATTTTATTTTCCAGTAAACCATTAAGCATTTTTAATTCTCCCTTACTGCTCCGAAACAATTCTGCTCAGCGCTTCAATATCCTTTATGTCGTAATATCCGTCTCCGTTTATATCCGCAAGATAAACTCTCTCAGAAGGGAATTCTCCCCTGCCCTCAAAAACAAACCTGTTAAGCAGGACAAGATCAAAAATATCCCTCACGCCGTCTCCGTTGAGATCTCCGGGCAGCTCGTACATATCCGGCTCGCTGACTGTTATTTCAAAGCTCTGATAAAAGCCGTTATAGCCGATAGTTATTGTCTGAACCCCCTCCACCTGCGGATTATACCCGTCGAAGGAATAGGCGGTTATCTGATTTTTACTATTATTATCAAAATAAGCGTAAACTATCATTCCGCTCAAATCAAGCTGCTGACCGATAACATACTCTGTTTTATCCGGCAGTCTTGTTATTTTAAGTTCCGTCATCTGCTTTTCGCTCACCGTCACCATAAAATAGTCTTTAAATCCATTATACTCCACCTCTATAGTTTTTGTTCCGGCGCTGCTGTCGAAACCGTTTATATTATAATCCGATATTTCCTCCATAACGTTATTGTCGTAAACTGCATTTACCCTTAAACCGGTAACGTCAAGTCTTTCGCCCTGCTTATACATGGTTTTTTCAGGCGCGCTGACAACTTCGATGCCTATTAGACTTTTCTCCGCTACCCTGACTTTAAATGACGCGGTTTTTTCCATATATGAAACGATTACGGTATGTTCTCCGGCAATCGGCTCAAATCCCGACACAGTAAAATCCGTTACAATTTTCTCGCTTCCGTCGCCGTACTTCGCCGTTACCTCAATACCCTCCAGCGAAAGCTTTTCTCCCTCCTTATATTCTTTCTTCGCCGGCTCGGAGGTTATCGCTATGCTTTCCAGGACAGCGGATTCAAATTCTTCTCCGCTGATACGTTCCGCAAATGTCAGAGCCACCCATCCTTCTTTATTATTATACTTTGTTTTGCCCCAGATATGCTCGTCAGCCTCAACCGTCTGCGATACGCTGAATTCGGTCCTGTTATCCAGAACCTCCAGCGACTTATAGCTAAGGCCCGGCCCCTCCCTGAGATTTAGACCGTTATCCGATGTCACCCTCCATTTTTCGGTTTTACCGCTGCCGTTCCCGCTTTCGCCGTATTCAAGCGGCCCCCCGACTATATATCTTGAATAATCAAGTATGCACCAGCTCTCCCTGCCGTCGGCAAAGATTTTTCCCCAGAGACTTCCATCGTTCGTTTTTTTCTCCGTCACCTCGTAAATGGTGTTCATGGGCAGAAAACCTGTTTTTGACGACGACGAATCCGCAGACTCGCGCAGATTTATACCGCTTTCCGTATTCACTCTCCATACCTCGGATTTATTTTCCGTTCTGTCGGAAAGGAAAAGCTTTGTTTCGTCCTCTCTGCGGTTTACAAGCCCCTGCAAAACGCTTCCTCCGGCTACGCGCCATTCTCCGAACGCCTTTGCAATCTCAAGAAAGCTATGCTTTTCAGCCCCGTCTATAAGATAGCTCTTCAGATCAAATTCATCATATACAGACCATATATTACCCATATTATAAGAAAGTGAAACCAGCGCGTCAAACTGATTCTGTTTAAGGCTTATATTATATTTATCCGCAAATTTATTAACATAGCCCTCGTATGTACCCAACGCGTTTTTAAGGAGCTTTTCCGCTTCCTCCTCCGTTATTCCGTCCGGATATTCGCCCGCTCCCACTCCCGTTCCATAGCCGATAGTCCACTGGCTGTAATCCCAGTATTTATATTTACTGAATCCCTCGCACTTCTTGATAAGCTCTATGCAATCCTGCCCGGCCTTCATAGAATTGCCGGCTTCAACCGTGCAATACGGAAAAAGCATTACAGCCGAAAGTATAACCGAAACTATTTTCAGACAAATTCCCTTGGCGTTCATTTAAAAACCCCCTATCGTCATAGAGATATAGTTCATTATAGTTAGACTGTCGTTTGAATTAATAAGCTTATCGCCGTTTACGTCCGCATTTGCCTGCGACGTATTAGTTAAGACGTTTTTATCAGAATCCAGCAGATACATATTCAGGGCGACTATATCCGCCACATTAACAATTCCGTCCCTATTTACGTCGCCGTAAAATATTTCTCCGGAAATTTTCAGTTCACCGTCAGACGCTTCAAACGCTGCCGGCTGCAAATCGTCTCCCACCAACGTATGACCGATAGAAACAAGCGTATTCAAATCGGCTGTTCCGTCCGCCGCTTTAAAGCGAAGTACCGCCGCCGTTCCGTCTCCGCTTTTATTTCTGCTGTCTGACCAGACAAGCCTGACCGCGTCCTGAGCATAGCTTCCGTTGCAGTAAAACACTCCGCCGGAAAGCGCGTCCGACTGCGAAGCTTCGATAAAGGTAAGCATATCCGGATCGTAATTCACAATTACCGAATAGGCAGATATACCTTTGTTATTTTTTATTTTCAGTTCTACCTCGGCAACGCCGTTCTCTTCGCCGTAGCCGGCGTTTATATACAACAGCGGCACGTTTTCCGCATACGCGTTTATACAAAAAGTACACGTCGTTACGAATAATAAAAATAAAGCTATTGCCGTTCTTAATTTTTTCAAGACGCCCTCCGTTCCTCCGACTGTACGGAAAAAGTAATAAGCGGTTTTTTTATAACCTGTTTTCATTGTAATTCTAACATAATCCGACAGCTTTGTAAAGGCAAAACGCATGTTCATACTTTTCAAAGGCAAAAAAAGGACGCTCAGAAAGCGTCCCTTAAATTCTTTTTATTGCAGCGGCAGCTCGACCTTAAACGCGGCGAACCCATACGGCGGCAGAACCAGTCTTTCCTCAAACTTAACATCTCCGTAAAGAGTATGATAATACGAGCAAGATTTAACGTCCGTCTTTGAGCTGTCTATTACCTGCTCCTGAGCCGAACGATTTATAAATATAATAACGGCTTTTCTCCTGTGATTTCTCGCCCTTGAAAAAGCGATAACGTTATCGTCTATATACAAAAACTTCAATGTTCCGTCCCTGAAAACCTTAGAGGATTTTCTTACCTTGGCAAGCAGACGGGTATAATTCAGCAGCTCCTGATCCTCTTTACCCCACTGATAGCAACGGCGATTGAACGGATCCTTATATCCCTGCTGACCGGCCTCGTCTCCGTAATAAATACAGGGTACCCCCGGAAGAAAATACTGCAAAGCCATAGCCACCTTCATTCTGTTTCTGCCAAGCTCATATTCCTCCGCAGTCAGCATACGACCGCTCATCCAGTCCTTGCTTTTTCCCTCGCAGCTTTCACCGCCAAGAACATTTATGGCTCTCTCAATATCGTGGGTTGAAATACTGTTCATAAGCACGTCTACCGACGGCTTCGGATAATTTTCGACAATCGTCATAACGCTGTTTCTGAAATCATAAGGACTGCCGCCCTTTACATAATTCATAATCGCTGAACGAAACGGATAATTCATAACCGAGTCAAGCTGATGTCCAAGCAGGTAACGCCTTTTAACTCCGTAGCTCTCCTTGTTAGAGGCGTCCTCCCAGACTTCTCCTATTATTAGCTTTTCCTTGCCGTGCTTCTTGACGCATTTATTAAGCTTATCCAGAAACTCGTCGGGCAGCTCGTCGGCAACGTCCAGACGATAACCGGCAGCTCCCATTTCAATCCAATAATCCAGCACGCCGCCGTCTCCGCAGATATACTCCGTATATTCCTTGTTGTTTTCCCGCACATTCGGCAGGGTATCTATCCCCCACCACGCCTCATATTTATCAGGATATTCATAAAAGGTATACCAGGGATAAAATTCGCTGTTCTTTGAATTATAAGCTCCCAGACTGTCGTAACGGTTAAACTTGTTAAAATAAACGCTGTCTGCTCCCGTATGGGAAAAAACTCCGTCAAGTATAATGGAAATACCGAATTCTTTCGCCTCTGCGCAAAGAGCTTTAAAATCCTCGTTAGTGCCTAAAAGCGGATCTACCTTTCGGTAATCAGCCGTATTGTATCTATGGTTTTCATGGGACTCAAATATAGGATTCAGATATATGCAGGTCACGCCAAGCTCCTTGAGATAAGGCAGTTTCTCCCTTATACCCTCCAGATCTCCGCCGAAATAATCGTTATTCCAGACGTGACCGTTTTCGTCAGGACGGTAATAGGGAGTATCTTCCCAATTATCTCTCATTACCCTGCCGTAAGGAATATTTTCGTGAACCCTTCCGCTTTTATAAAAACGATCCGGAAAAATCTGATACATTATACCGCCCTTTAAAAATTCGGGAGTTTCAAAGGATTCGTCGTAAACCGTAAGCTGATATAAATCGCCGAAATTTATACTGCTTTCATGACACGCAGTCTTTTTTATATAATTTCTGGTACCGTTTAACGTATAGGAAAAATAATAATAATGTACTCCGGCGTATTTTGCAATAAACGTAGTCTGATATACGTTATTCGCCGAGTCCTCCGACTCCAGATTCATCTGAAGAAACCTTTCCTTGAAGCCGTTTCTGAAAAGCACAAGCACCGGCGGAAAATCAGGAACAACGTCTTTAGGAAGCCTTATCCTGAATTCGCACGGCTCGCCCTTTTTTATAGCCCCGAACGGCTTTTTATACATAACGTTCCAGCTATCGAAAATCTTTTTCATAGAGCCTCTCCTCTTTAATGTTATAAAAACCGGGCGTCCGGAAAAACCGGGCGCCCTTCTTTAAATCTATATAAGCTTATCAAAGTCCCCAGATGTCCTTTGCATATTCTGTTACAGCTCTGTCAGCGGAGAATATTCCTGCTCCGGCAATGTTATTCAATGACATTTTCGCCCATTTTTCAGAATTCTTATAGCATTCGGAAGAGTGAGCCTGAGCCTTTCTGTAGGAATCGAAATCCGCAAGAACCATATAGGGATCCGCGTCCTTAAGGGAATTTGCAACCTCGCTGAAGCTGCAGCCGTTTATGCCGTGATACATTCTGTCTATACAGCTTTTTATAACAGGGTTTGATTTATAATATGCGCCGGGATCGTAGCCTGATCTCTTGAGATCGTTGACCTCCTCGGTTTTCATTCCGAAGATTATTATATTTTCGTCCCCGACAGCCTCCTTTATCTCAATGTTAGCGCCGTCGAGCGTTCCAAGCGTAATAGCGCCGTTGAGCATAAGCTTCATATTTCCCGTACCCGAAGCCTCTGTGCCCGCCAGAGAAATCTGTTCGGATATGTCGCTTGCCGGCATAAGAAGCTCGGAAAGAGTAACCCTATAATCTTCAAGAAAATAAACTGAAAGCTTTTTGCTTATCTTTGGATTCTTTCTTATCTCCTCGGAGATCGCCCATATAAGCTTGATGATCTGCTTTGCCAGATAATATCCCGGCGCCGCCTTTGCGGCAAAGATATATGTCTTAGGAATAAAATCCGCATCGGGATTGTTAAGCAGAAATTCATAATCCGCAAGAATGTTCATAACATTCAGATGCTGACGCTTGTATTCGTGCAGACGCTTTACCTGAACGTCGAAAATGCTGTCGGTATCTATAAGGATATTACTGTTTTGCTTTACATACTTTGCAAAACGCTCCTTATTATCCTTCTTTATTTTCATAATGTCCTCAAGGACTGATTTATCGTTTTCAAATACGCAGAGCTTTTTCAGCTCGCTGCCGTCATGAAGGAATTTGTCTCCGATCTTTTCCCTGAGAAGAGCGGTAAGTCCCGGATTGGACTGATAAAGCCATCTTCTGTAAGCGATACCGTTGGTAACGTTTTTGAATTTTCTCGGAGTATCGGTATATTCGTCGTTGAAAACATCGTGCTTGATAATTTCCGAGTGAAGCTTTGAAACTCCGTTTATGCTATGCGACGCCACAACGCAGAGCGTAGCCATATGAATCTGATTATCCTTGATAATAGACATTCTTGTCGTTTTTGCGCTGTCTCCGTTGTTTCTTTCCATAAGCTCGGCGCAGTAGCGGTTGTTTATTTCAACAATAATGGAGAAAATTCTCGGAATTATTCTCTTGACAAGATTAACGTCCCATTTTTCAAGGGCTTCAGCCATTACAGTGTGGTTAGTATACGCAAAGGTATTTGTAACGATATGCCACGCCTTTTCCCATGTATAGCCGCAGTCGTCAAGAAGTATGCGCATAAGCTCGGGAATAGCAAGAGTCGGATGCGTATCGTTTATATGAATAGCCGTTTTTTCATGAAGATTATCCAAGGTGCCGTATACCGACATATGATTGTTTACAATATCCCCCACAGAGGAGGCGCAGAGAAAATACTGCTGACGCAGACGCAGAGCCTTGCCCTCAAGGTGATTATCATTAGGATAAAGGACCTTTGAGATGGCGTTTGCAGCCGCGTTCTGGCCCAACGCCTTTTCATAGTCGCCGTGATTGAACATCGACATATCAAAGCTCGGAGCCTTAGCGGCCCAGAGTCTTAACACCGACACTCCCTCGCTGTCGTGTCCGGAAACATACATATCATACGGAATAGCCTGAACCGTGGAGTAATTGACATGTGAAATATGGTGATACTGATTGTCCCAGTATTCCTGAAGCTCGCCCTCAAAATGAATGTCTATTGAAAGCTCGGGGCGGGGATCAAGCCATACGGAGCCGCCGGGCAGCCAGTTATCAGGAAGTTCGGTCTGCCAGCCGTCTTCAAGCTTCTGCTTGAATATTCCGTATTCATAGCAGATAGAATAGCCCATCGCCGGATATGCCTGAGTTGCCAGCGCGTCAAGATAACACGCCGCAAGACGTCCGAGTCCGCCGTTTCCAAGTCCTGCGTCAGGCTCGTATTCATATACATTTTCAAGCTTTACGCCGTATTCCTTAAGCATTTTTTCAACTTCGTCGGCAATTTCAAGATTATAAAGACTTGTTTTCAGCGAACGTCCCATAAGAAATTCCATTGAAAGATAGTATACCTGCTTTTTGCCGTCCGAATGTACCTTGTTTATAAACTTCTGTCGCTTTTTTTTGAGAAATTCAACTATTATCGAGGACAAAACCTGATATATCTGTTTATCCGAAGCTTCATCCGGTGAAATATTATACCTGAGCTGAAGCTCTTTTATAAATGACTCTTTTATATCTGCGATTTCCGGCTTTATTGTCATTATTATCTCCTATCTCCCATATGAAATGGAATTGTTTTATATACTGTCTGTACTGTTAAGCGCAGACAAATAAAAATTTTCACAAAATCATTATACTATAAAAGCTGCCGTTTTTCAATACCCGATTCAGGTTTTTAACATATTGCCCGAACTTTTTTCATCAATAACATATAAATTTAATCATGATTTAAAAATATCCGCGCTTTTATTCCTTCAAATTACTGCTTCGCCCTGTTTTTTGCTCTTTGAGTATTACTTAGGATTCTTTTTCTTATACGGATATTTTCCGGAGTAACCTCCAGCAGCTCGTCGTCCGCCAAAAATTCCAGACTGTCCTCAAGACTAAGACGTCTCGGAGGAACAAGTCTGAGAGCGTCGTCCGAACCGCTTGCGCGCGTATTGGTAAGGTGCTTTTTCTTGCAGACATTTACAACCAGATCCTCGGTTTTAGGAGACGCCCCCACTATCATTCCCTCGTAAACCGGAGTGCCGGCGTCGATAAAAAGCTGTCCGCGCTCCTGCGCGTTATACAAGCCGTAGGTAACCGCCTCGCCCGTTTCAAAGGAAATAAGCGAGCCGGTGTTTCTTCTGGGAATTTCGCCCTTATAAGGCTGATAGCTGTCAAAAACGCTGGACATTATTCCTTCTCCCTTAGTATCCGTCAGAAATTCGCTTTTATATCCGAAAAGTCCTCTTGCGGGAATAATAAATTCAAGCTTCATTCTTGAACCCTGCGGATGCATTTCAACAAGCTCGGCCTTTCTCGTTCCCATTTTTTCCATTACAGAGCCGACGCAGTCTTCAGGTACGTCTATAACAAGTCTTTCGACCGGCTCCAGCTTCCTGCCGTTTTCGTCCTCCTTGAAAAGCACCCTCGGAGTTGAAACCGAAAGCTCATAGCCCTCGCGGCGCATATTTTCAATAAGGATTGAAAGATGCATCTCTCCTCTTCCGGCGACCTTAAACGAATCGGTGTTTTCGGTCTCTTCAACGCGCAGGGAAACGTCCTTTAGAGTTTCCTTGAAAAGTCTTTCACGGAGCTGACGCGAGGTCACAAATTTTCCCTCTCTGCCTGCAAACGGAGAATCGTTTACGGAAAAAGTCATTTCAACCGTAGGCTCGCTTATTTTTGTAAATTCAACAGGCTCCACGCAATCGGGAGCGCATATTGTGTCGCCGATGGTGATTCCCTCGATACCGCTGATCCAGACGATGTCGCCCGCTTTTGCCGTTTCGGCAGGCACTCTCTGAAGTCCCTCTATCTGAAGCAGAGAAACAAGCCTTGCGTTGGAAATCCTTTTTTCGGAATTCTGATGATTACAGACCGAAACGTTCTGATTGACTCTGACCGATCCTCTCTGTATGCGGCCTATTCCGATTCTTCCCACATACTCATTATAATCTATTGATGAAATGAGCATCTGAAACGGGCCTTCCTCGTCTGCCTCAGGCGGATTAATATAGCTTAAAATAGTGTCGAACAGAGGAGCGAGGTCAGTTCCCGCCTCATACTGGCTCAGCGACGCCGTACCGGCTCTTCCGGAGCAGAAAAGAACAGGACTTTCAAGCTGTTCCTCGTTTGCGTCAAGATCAAGCAGAAGCTCGAGAACCTCGTCGCCGATTTCGTCAAGACGGGCGTCGGGACGATCAATCTTATTGACTACGATAATAATCTTATGGTTCATTTCTAAAGCCTTAGACAGTACAAATCTGGTCTGAGGCATTGCTCCCTCGGCTGCGTCCACAAGCAGAAGCACCCCGTCTACCATACTGAGCACGCGCTCGACCTCTCCGCCGAAATCCGCGTGTCCGGGCGTATCTATTATATTGATTTTAGTTCCGTTATAGCAAACGGACGTATTTTTTGCGAGAATGGTAATTCCTCTTTCACGTTCTATATCATTGTTGTCCATAACTCTTTCGGCAACCACCTGATTTTCCCTGAACGCGCCGCCCTGCTTGAGCATTTCGTCGACAAGGGTAGTTTTACCGTGATCGACGTGGGCTATAATGGCTATGTTTCTTAAATCTTCTCTGATCATTTTTCATTCCTCCAGAAATGTTTAGGGTATGAAATTTATATTAATATAACCTAAAGTCTAATTATAATTTTTCAGCAGTGCGCTTAACTTGCCTGAAAAAGCGAATATATATCGTTTTCATCATAACCGTTCATAATCGCTTTTACCATATAATTTCCCCTAAATGAATCAACATTAAACTGCACATTTTGTCTAAAGAGCGTTTTTTTTAATGCATAAAAAATGTCCTGCATAAAAATGCAGGACTTGTTATTGGTGGGAGAAGATGGATTCGAACCATCGAAGCTGAAAGCAACAGATTTACAGTCTGCCCCCTTTGGCCACTCGGGAATTCTCCCATAAAAATTCCGCCGGACTCTGCCGACAGAATATGGAGCTGGTGGACGGACTCGAACCCCCGACCTGCTG
>ERZ1027266.1087-NODE-1087-length-15557-cov-9.125339_pt1 | contig 15557 bp, 10 predicted proteins | sample MGYA00519257_ERZ1027266 | MGnify/ENA primary metagenome ERZ1027266 (study PRJEB26926, sample SAMN06164683) | human gut metagenome | biome: ENVO:00009003; feature: ENVO:2100002; material: ENVO:00002003 | host: Homo sapiens | place: USA | collected 2012 ... | reverse complement strand
AACCAAAACGCTTAGGAAAGTGAGCTAAATTTGGTACAACGAACTGGACACCCTAGTAAATAAATAAAAAATATGAATAAGAAATATGTAGCACCGGAGATTACCGTTATAGAGATGGAGTCCTCAAATATAATGGCAGGCAGTGGCAATCCAGGCAGTCCAAACGGTCCAAGTAGCCCGGACCTTCCTGACACTGGTACCCGTGGTTGGACTCCCGACGGTGACACAAACCATGGATTCGGCATCGTAGAAGAAAATGATAAAGATTATAGTGACGAAGATTTCTAACCTTTAGACAACTAAGGAACTCACTGTTTTATTAAAGTTGAACACCCTGCAAGTGTGAAAGCATTTGCAGGGCGTTTTTCTTTATCCGATTATTTTCTGTGCTACTATCTTATCAGTTGCCGTTGAAGAACACGTAGAGGGCAATCATAACCACAGCAAGCGCAGCCCACGCAATGATGACACCCTTGCCCGATTTCTCGTTGACAGCCACGATGACATGTTTCTCGTTTGCCTTCTTGTCGTAGATGCTCACGAAGAACATCATCACTATCAGCGCCACGAAGATGTAGAACGAGAGAAGCATGAAATGCACAGCCTCAGCAAAGCCCGGTATCACCCAAAGATAGAGGATGCCCGTGCCGATGCTGAACACGGTACCGAAAGTAAGCGTCAGGTTAGCGGCAAGCGTGGTGCAACGCTTGAAGAATACACCCATCAGGAATACTGCCGCCATCGGCGGAGCGATGAAGCTGAGCACAGACTGGAACACATTGAAGAGATCCATGCCTTTTATACCGTCTACGGCAACCGTTATTACGATGGAAACCAATGCTCCAAGCACCGTCACGATGCGTCCTGTCTTGCGGATCTCATTCTGTGTAGCCTTCGGACGGATGTTCTTCACATATATATCCATAGTGAACACCGTACTCAGGGCATTCAGGGCAGAGCCGATAGTGCTTATCAGAGCCGCTGTAAGCACGGCGAGCACCAATCCTACCATACCGGCAGGGAAAAGCTCGTAGACGAGCTTTAAATAGGCATCATCGGCATTTACCTGCACGTTGCCGAAGAACCCAGTCTTGACCATAGCAAAGCAAACCACACCGGGAAGGATATAGATTGCCACATCGAGTATCTTCAGCCAGCCTGTGAAGTTCGCGCCTTTCTGTCCCTCGTTGAGACTTCTTGCGGCAAGCACCGGCTGCACCATCGACTGGTCGGTACACCAGAACCATACTCCCATGACAGGATAGCCAAGGATGATAGGTAGCCAAGGATAGCCAGGGTCGCTGTTGGGCTGGAACAGGTTCCAGTAGTTTGACGGCACGATGTCCGGGTTTGCGAGTATCGACACACCCTGCGAGAAGGATTCGCCGCCGAGCTTCCATATTCCGACTACGGTGAGCGTTGCCGACACGAGGATGAGCAACACCATCTGATAGACATTGGTGTAGGCGACAGCCTTCAGTCCGCCGAGCATAGTGAAGAATGCTGATATGGCAAGCAGCAGCAATGCCGACAGCCACATCGGCATGCCGAACACCTGCCGGATGATGATGCCGCCGGCAAAAAGCGTCAGCGCAAGCCATGAGATGAGTATCGTTACGATGGTATACCACGCAAGGATATTACGTGTGGAGTCGCCGAAGCGCAGTCCCATAAACTCCGGAAGCGTGGAAATTCCTGTGCCAAGATAGCGCGGTGCGAACACAAAGGCAAGCAGGGCGATGAACACAAAGGCATACCAGGCATAGTTGCCCGACACCACACCGCAAGAGAAGCCGGCACTTGCCGAGGCGATAAGCATCGACGGTCCGACATTTGTCCCCCACATTGAGAAACCGATATGGTGCCAACGCAGAGAACGGCTGGCAAGAAACATATTGCCGTTTTTCTTTGCCTTTGAACTTGCCCACATGCCAATGGCAATGAGCACCACAAAGTAAGCGACAAGGATTATCCAATCAAGTGCATCAAGATTTTGAGTATTCATAGGTTTTGTAGTTTTAAACCCACCCGGCTCCCATCAGGGATGGCAAGGGTGGGTCTTATTGTTTTATTCGTTTTATTTCCTATCTGTATTTGTCTTATTTTCCCATCAGTTCCTTGGCTACGGCAACGGCAGAGTTTGCGTTGTCACTATAGCCGTCGGCACCGATTTCGTCAGCAAAGTTTTGTGTTACGGGAGCACCGCCAACCATCACTTTCACGTTCTGGCGTATTCCGGCATCTTCAAGAGCCTGGATAACATCTTTCATATATGTCATGGTGGTTGTAAGCAGCGCACTCATGCAGAGAATATCGGCATTATAGTCTTTTACAGCCTCAACGAACTTGTCGCTCGGCACATCGATACCGATATTCTTCACCTCGAAGCCGCAGCCTTCAAGCATGGAGGCAACGAGATTCTTGCCGATGTCGTGCAGGTCGCCCTTTACCGTTCCTATAACGATACGTCCCAGCGTTGTGGAAGCCTGTCCGGCAAGCAGTGGTTTCAGTATCTCAAGAGCCGCCTTCATGGCACGTCCTGCCATCAGCAGCTGCGGCACGAAAGCCTTACCGTCCTGGAAGTTCTGTCCCACCTGGCTCATGGCACGTATCATCTGTCCGTTGATGATGTCCTGTGGTGCCACGCCTTCATCAAGAGCACGCTTGGTGGCATCGGCAGCCTTGTCGCCCTTTCCGGCAAGGATAGCTTCAAAGACTTCCTCTGCGGCATTGCCCTTCGGCTTGGCTGTGGTTGCAGGGGCGGCATCGTGGTCGATGCCGCAGGAGCATTTCTCTTCTTTTACAGGAGCACCAGAGTTTATAGAAGTTTTATAAATACCATGCTCACTTGAAGCTCTATGAACACTTGAAGCCCCAGAGTTTCCAGAACCACCAACTCTTACCGTTCCCCCCTCACCAGGATAGTGAGGAGTAATGAACAATCCTTCTATCGGCTGCACGAGCTTTGCTATCTCACGGATATGCAGATCGTCAGTACCACAGCATCCACCGACAACGTTCAGCAGATGAGCCTCAACGATTGGCCATACCTCAGCCTGCATCATCTTTGGCGTGTCGAGGTAGTGACCGTGTTCGTCCGGCAATCCCGCATTCGGGAACATACTTATATAATAGTCGGTCTCGGCAGCCATACGCTGGATGATAGGTGCCATCTTGGCGGCATTGAGCGAACAGTTCAGTCCTACGGAGAACACGCTGTCGTCATTAAGACTCTTGACAAAGTCCACTACCGACTGTCCGAGCATGTTGTGTCCATCCCCGCTTGCCACAGTGAAGCTCATCATTATAGGCAGGCGGAAGCCTTTCTTCAGCATCACTTCCTTACAGCACCGCAAGGCAACCTTGGCATTCTCTATGTCGAATATTGTCTCTATAAGCACGGCATCCACGCCACCATCTATCAAAGCCTCTATCTGCTCATAGTAGGCATCGTGAAGAATCTTCTCGTTGAACTCCGCACTTTCCCCGATAGACAGGGTCTTGCTTGTAGGACCGACGCCACCAAGCACATAACGAGGCTTACGCGGATTCATCAGTGTATAGGCATCAGCCTCCTTCCTTGCCAGTCGGGCTGCTTCAAGGTTTATCTCCCTTGCATAGTCCTGCAGATGCTTGTCGGCAAGCGATATGCGCTGTGCATTGAACGTATTTGTGGTGATGAGGTCTGAACCAGCCTCAAGGAAGCGGCGGTACATACTTGTCACGACCTCCGGATAAGTAAGTGCAAGCAGGTCGTTTGCTCCACGAACCTCCCCGTCAAAGTCTTTGAATCTCTCTCCGCGGAACTCCTCTTCGGTGAGCTTATACTGCTGGATAGTGGTTCCTGTAGCACCGTCGAGAACGAATATCCTTTCCTTTGCCACGGCATCCATCGACGGTCTGCCAAGAGTTGTAGCCTTGAGAGGCAGGGCTTTCATCTTGTCATCAGCGGCAGAAGCGGCATTGGCATCCTCGCTTTCTATCTTGTCGATGATAGCCATCACCTCCTCGTCGGGTGTCATTGTCTTGTTGATACGGATAGTGTTGTCGTCCTCTTTCGGCTCGTCGGCACTCTCCTGGTATTCCTCTACTATGCGCATAGCCTTCTCCACCTCGTCTTCGTTGTGGAAATCCATCTCCAGATGCACGCCATTACCACCGATGTTGTCGAGCAACGGACGCAGCTCGTCGAGTGTAACCCAGCAAGCCATGATGCTTTTTCCTCCTGCAATAATCTTCTTGTAGAGGTCATACCATTTCGGTGAGCCGCCCTGCGGTTCGCCGACTCCCGGTGTCCACTGTATGGCGTTCAGTTCTTCAATCTCAAGCAAAGCGGGCAGATGGTGCATTGCCCCCACGCCGTCGAGATGATATAGGGTATAGTCTATCTTCTGACACTGCTCACGGATAAACGGCTGCACGAAGCGACGGTAATCCTCCACGCTGATCATTGTAGAGATGTCGCTCTGCAGCTTTGTCATCTTTCCCGGTGCCCATGAAGAGAAATAGCAGAACGCCATTTCGTCGCCCTCACGGATGATGTCGTACAGTTCGTCGAACACTTTGAAATAGATATCGTTTATCTGCTGCATCTGTCGCTCCAGCACTTCCGGCTGCATCACGGTATCGAGCAGCACCTTGTCGGTGCCTTTCATTGCAGCGAGTACGTCCATGCCTTCCATCAGGTCGGGCATGCCCACATAGTAGTTGCCGGCAGCTTTCTTCTTGCAGGCACGCAGCAAGTCCTTGTGCAACTGCCAGTTCTTGTTTGCCGGGTCGTTGATGTCGAACTTTATGTCGTCGGTATAGTTAGGGTTCGGATGAATCCAGATGGTATCCTCTCCGCCTTCGAACACGCCGCCGAGTATTGCTGCAAGCGAACCGGGACCAAGCTGCGTGTTGGCAACCGGCAGCATGTCAGCCTTCATGGAACTGTGTGCCACGTACCAGTCGAGATATTCGGCACGCCATTCCGGGTCGAACCATTTCTGGTCGAGCGATTTCGGAGCCGGTGGCATCGGCACGTCGGCATGGGGCTTCACACCCTCCTGGAAGTGCTCCCACATATTGAGCACTATGCCTTTATGGTTCCACCAGTCTATATAATGTTTCTTTGTTTCTTCTAAATTGGGTTTCCACATGATGTTTCTTTTTTTATGTTATAGGATGAATCGGGAGTTCTGAGAGGACTGCAAGCTCCTGGAGCTTTAAGAAGTCATGTCAGGACCGCCCGAGTTGCCCTTAGAATGTTATTCCCTTGAAATTGTCGTCGATGATAATGTTCTCCACCTTGCTCATGTCCATGTCGTCGGTGCTATCTACATCCTCCGGATAAACGGGGATTACGGCACCCTTGCGCACAAACACCGGCATACGGTCGAGCGGTGTCTCTATGTCCTTCAACCATCTGCCGCCGTCGCTTACCGAGAAGCGGTCGCCGGTGAAGAACTCTACCCATTCTCCTTCCGGCAGATAGATGTCGCGACAGTTGTCGCTGCTCATCACAGGAGCCACGAGGAAGTCATCGCCGAAGTAATACTCATCGTCGATGTGCCAGCAGTTGTTGTCTTCCGGATGGTGGAAGATAAGTGCCTGCACGATGGTTGATCCGCTGTGTGTTGCCTTCTCGCTCTCTCTTAATATATAAGGTATAAGCTTGTAGCGCAGCTTCCACCAGCGCTTCACCATCGGTGCTATGTTCGGATAATACCAAGGCTCACGCTTGTTGGTGCCATGATAGCGGATATGTGAGGAGAACACACCGAACTGCGTCCAGCGCATATACACATCATCCTGCACCACGGAATTCATGAAGTTAGGCAATGTATGGAATCCCGGCACGTCGTGGCTCCAGAAGGCAAAGCCTGAGAGTCCGAAATGCAGTCCGCCACGCAGCGAACCGGCAAGTCCATCCCACGAGCTGCAAGAGTCGCCTCCCCAGTGCAAAGGATAGCGCTGGCAACCAGCCCATGCGGCACGTGCCCACACAATACCGTCGCCAGTCACGTCTTTTGTTATCTCGTATGCCGCCTTCTGATAGAGCAAGGCATAGAGGTTGTTGAGAAGTTCCGGCGACATATTCTCATATGTTGCATCCATGTGGATATTCTCGCCGAAGTCGGTCTTTATACACTTCACTCCCATATCAAGCAGTCTCTTCAACAAGCCCTTATACCACTCCGTGGCTTTCTCGCTCGTGAAGTCGATGGTTCCGGCATAGTCGAGGGCGGAGAAGTTGGAGCCTTCGGAATCCTGCTGCTTTGTGAGCTTGCAGATATAGTTGTTCTTGCGTGCCTCGTCTATCTGCTCTGCATCCTCTGCTACATACGGCAGCTGCCACAACGACACCTTGAAGCCCTTCTTGAGCAAGTCCTGCACGAACTTCTTCGGGTCGGGGAAACGCTCCTCGTTGAACTTCCATTCGCAGAGCCAGTCGGTCTTGAACCATCCCGTGTCGAGATGGATAACATCGCACGGATAATGCTCTTTGCGCAGACGGTCGCAGATGGCGTTCACTTCGTCGGCACTGAAATATGTCATACGGCTCATCCATACGCCGAAGCTCCACAGCGGCGGCATCGACGGATAGCCTGTGAGGTCGCGGTAGCCGCGGAGTATCTCTTCCACCGTGTCGCCACCTATGATGAAGGCATCGATGAGTGCCTGGTCGCTCATGAACTCAACAGAGCGCGTTGATACGCCGGCTAACGACAGCTTGCTGTGGGCTGTGGTATGATAGAATACGCCATACATGCGGCTTGACAGATAGAACGGTATGTTCTTATACGTACGACGGTTGTTCACTCCCTGTCCGTCCTGATTCTTCAGGAAGAAGGTCTGTCCGCTCAAGTCCATCTTCTCGAAACGTTCACCCGTACCGGCGAAACACTCGTTCAGCTTGCATTCGAACGATAGTGTGGCACGGTCGTTCTTGCCATCCGTCTTGCAGTAGCCCAACGGCAGCGCATCATAGCGTGGCGGCGAGAAATGGTCGTAGGCAGCAAGTCTTACCTCATGCTTGCCATCCGGGAAGAGACGCAGGTCAAGTGTCTCCTGAGGGTCCGGCAACAGCTCGCTCCATCTGTCGAGCACCGGCTGCTGCATGTTTATTACGGCACGGCACACGCCGCCATTGTCGGTTATAACCCACTGGTCGTCTTTCAGCTCGGCATGCAACGGTGAGTGCTTTACTCTTGCGCTCATCTGCAGCATCTCCGACGTGTCGGAAGGCTGCTCGCCGTCAAAGCCCATGAACAGTCGGATTATTCCCGGTTCATACTGTCTGATTATCAACGTATGTGTTTCTTGCGCCACATTGGTGTCGGGAGCCATATCGTTTGCCAACACCTGTTTCTGGAAAGGCACGGTGACAAGGATATCTCCGTCTTTCTCCACTACGGCAGTCGGCTTGTACGCCTTCCACAAAGACTCGTTTTTCTTCAGCTCCAGATCGAAATCCATGAAGTCGAAGAGATGATAGTTTGTTGGTTTCATAAGTGCATTATTTTTTGTTTTCTTGTTTTTTCAGTCCTGCTTTTTCTTTTATCCTCCTGTCCACCTTCGGTCCGTTGCCCTTGATGACCATCTTTGGTCCGGGCTGGTTGTAGCCAAAGAGTTCCTTCGGACACCAGTTGTCGGTAACGGTGTATCCGTCGGTCGCCTCATCGAAGTATATATAGAAGGCTCTCTCGTTTGTGGCGTACGGTGCCTCGCAGAGATCTTCTATCCTATTATATCTTATCTCGGAATTTGGCTGATACGACAGGGTGTATATTCCGCCCACATCATAAAGCTGTCTGCCAAAGTCATGAACGTAGTTTGCTATTATCCGGTTGTTGCACATCCCGCTTTCCCGTGGTGTCCACCCCCACCCTACGCAGATGCCGGAGTAGTTGACATGGTGCACCTCGTTGTTGCTGATGTTGATATTGCTGACATAGCCGGCTCCTATTCCCACGCAGCCCCAGTCTTCATTGGTGGCGTCGCAGACCTCATTGTCTGAGATTGTGATGTTGTCGCACAGGTCTCCTGCTACTGCCGGTTTGTATGGCACATGGGTCTCGAAGCCTCCATCCGGGAAATGTCCTATGAGCATGGCATTGCCGCCGATGTCCGTAAAGCGGCTTCCGCTGACGGTTGAACGGCTTACGGCGGTTTCATAGTCGAGTGCCGTGGCTCCGAGGTGCTCGAAGCGGCACTTCCGGAAGTCTATTCCCTGAGCATGACGCACCGTTATCGCCGCCTCCGGACGGGCTATCCAAGCCTGGTTTTCAAGAGAGGCTTTCTCCGGCAGTCCCGGTTCGGGGAGCTTATAGGCGTCTATCATACGGAAGCCGCCCTGCAACGTGACAAGTCCTTCGGTCAACGGTCTTGTCCATGCGGCATGAGAGAATGTAATGTTTCTGAATTGTATGTCGTGAACGGTGCGCTCTCTTGTACCGTCGACGGTCAGCAGATTCTCAAGCACCGGCACTATGGCTTCTGCCTTCGCCATGTCTTCATCCTCTCTCGGCAGATAGTATATCTTGCCTGAAGGATAATCCTGATACCACTCACCCGGCTCATCGAGCAGCTGTGGGGCATTGGACAGGAAATATGACGAGCTGCCTTTCTCGCCGTCTATCACCGGCTGCGGCCACGGATGGGCAAATTCAAGCTGGCTTTCCGGCTCATGAAACGACACCTGCGTCAGCCCGTTGCCCAGGTTCTTCATCTCTTTTACACGAAGGATGGCTATAGCCCAACGCTGATGGACGGTCATCTCCAGCTCACTGGCACCGCTGAGGTCTTCCTGTGGTGTGGGGATTGTTATGGTATGCGACTTCACGTCGAAGTCTTTCATCCTTGTCATCTCGCCATACTTTCCCTGCTGTGCCCTTACTGCCTTGTGGCCGTTTACCCATAGCTGGCGGCAATAGACTATTCTGTTGCCTGCCATCGGAGCATCGGCAACCCACACTCTGCCACGTATCTCCTGCGGCACTCTGCTGTCGGTGCATCCTCTTGTCCAGCCCTTCAAGGGATGTCCGCCGCTTATCACCGCCGCTTCTGTTGCATCTGCCGAGACTATGGTTGGCGAGTCTGCCGTGCCGGAATCTTCCGGACGCAGGAAGAGGGGCTTCGTAAGTTGGTAAACACCTCCCTCAAGATGTATGTTTATTCCTCCATCTACGTCTTTCTTTTGCAGGCGACGCCATTCTCTTGCCAGCTTCAAAGCAGCGGCAGGAGTGCGCAATGGTGATGCCGACGTACCGGCGGAGAGGTCGTTTCCTGCCGGAGAGACATATATATCGCCAGCCTTCATCGGCATTCCGACGAGCAGGGCGGCAAACAGAGTCAATATAGTATTCTTCATAAGTACATGCGTATTTTCTATAATGACGCCGGTACTATGCAAAATGTAACGTATTTTGTAAAGGTTTTTATTTCCCCATCTCTCCGTTTTGCAGCCTTATCCTGTATTCTTTGGGGGAAACGCCGAAACGGCTCTTCACGAATTTGCCGAAGAATGAGATGTTCGGGAAGCCAAGCTCGTCGGCTATCTCCTTTATCGACACATCGGTATATTTCAACTTGTGCGTAATGGAATCGGCAAGGAAATCGTGAATCCACTCAAGGGCTGTCTTTCCACTCAACGACTTACACACGGTGGATAGATATTTCGGTGTGACACACAGCTTCTCGGCATATCCCTTGACGGAACGGTCGGTGGCTTCATAGCTCGACAGCAACTTGATGAACTTGCGGAAGAGCAGCTCTCCCTGCCGCTGCGCCACTGCCGGTTTCCTGTCCTCAATCAAAGGGGAGATAATGGCAGCAAGCTCATAGAACATGCAATGAAAAAGCGACTGCATTATCTCACGATGGTAATAGCCATGGGGGTGCTCTAATTTGTAGGACAACAGGGCGTGGTATTTGTTCATCATCTCCACTACAGCATCAGATAGATGGATCACAGGATGCTCCGCCACGTATGCCATCAGGTTCCACACGTCTTTGCTCATAAGCAGACTGCGCTGCATGGCCTTGTAGGAAAGTCCTACTATCTTACTGCTGAAATCCGCACTGCTCATGCTGTTGTCAACGAATGAATTTGGCGAACATACCACTATGTCGCCCTTCCCTGCCTTTATCGTCTTGCCGTTCAGGTCGCACTGCATCATGCCGCTTTCCACGTAGGCTATCGTCACCATCTCCAGTCTGACGGTGCTCTCCACCGGCGAACGGTTGGTATTGCTGATAAGCACCATATCACCATCGGTATAGTTTACCAGACCGTTTTCTATAAGGTAGTCTATGTTTACGCTGAGTTCTTTTTGTTCCATTGCCATATCGTTTGTTTCCTTAACGACCGCAAATATAGTCATTATTGACTTATCCTTTCTTCTTTTACAACATAAAAAAGTGTCTGAAATGTCGGATTTATGTCTTTTTTATATTTTTTTGTGGTTTAAAGGTCATAACCCTTCCGCACAAGAAGAGAAATATTGATATCTTTGCAGGATATATGAAATGACAGGGTTCGCAAGTGTAAAACTTGCAAGACACTTGACGAGCCGACAAGGAGACTTGTCTATACGAAACAAGAATAAATTACTTAAGATGTTTGAGAAACAACTGACATACGACGACCTCGACATTGCCGACAAGGAGATCTTCATACAGATGGGCTATGGAGAGAACACGCCAGGAGAGGACATCCTTGCGGAGATGAACGAGATGAAAGCTACCGTTAGGAACATCCTGCAGCCCAGATTCTGCTTTACCGTTATAGAAGGGGGAGAACTGAACACGGAGGAGAAACTGCTCTCCGTGGAAGGGACGACATTCAGCGTGGGAAGAATTATTACTTCACAGCTGCGCGGCTCCGTGGCTTACGCCTTCTTCGTTGCCACCAGCGGCACTGCCTTCGAAGCTCTACAGCGCAGACTGGAGGCGGAGGGCGACATGCTGAGGGTGTTTATAGCCGACAGCATGGGGAGCGTGATAGCGGAAAAGACGGCTGACATAATGGAGCGGTGGCTACAGATATACATCAACGCAAAAGGATGGAAACACACCAACAGGTTCAGTCCCGGCTACTGCGGATGGCACGTCAGCCAGCAGCAGCTGCTCTTTCCGCTCTTACACACCAAGGAGCCGTGCGGCGTACATCTGACGGAGTCGTCGCTGATGATACCTATAAAAAGCGTGAGCGGAGTAATAGGACTCGGACCTGACGTAAAGAAGCTGGAATATACATGCGGACTCTGCGACTATGCAAAATGCTATAAACGGCGAAAACGCAAAATGGGCAAATAAACACGTGTTCCCAAACAATGTTAAGATTACTGAAATCAGGCAACAAACATCCTGATAAACTTGACAACATAAACGGAATTGCATATATTCGCAATCGGAGATACACATATTTCAATCTATTTATCAGATAAGATACCATGCCGTGAGGCATCAACGATGTGTATCTTTTCTTTAAAAAAAGAATGTGGTAATAGATTGTTTGTAGTTACTGACGACGGCAAGTCGTTGCCGCTAAGGGGTGCCCATCAGTATTAACTATGCAAGGATAACTTCATAACTAAAGGGCACCCCGTTTTTTTCGCGGAATGCCCTCGCTTTTCTTCTAATCCTTTAGTCTTCCATCAGCTTTCTGTATCTGCCTTTCTTTATGTCTTCATTGCCAAGACGACGAGCCTTGTTTATCTCGTAGTCGGAATAGCTGCCCTCGAAGTAGTACACTTCGCCGTTGCCCTCAAAGGCAAGGATATGCGTACAGATACGGTCGAGGAACCAACGGTCGTGGCTGATGACCACAGCACAGCCGGCAAAGCCCTCAAGACCTTCCTCCAGAGCACGCAGCGTGTTCACGTCGATGTCATTGGTAGGCTCGTCGAGCAAGAGCACATTGCCCTCCTGTTTCAGTGCCATGGCAAGCTGCAAGCGGTTGCGCTCACCGCCAGACAGTGTACCACAGAGCTTGTTCTGGTCGGTGCCGGCAAAGTTGAAACGCGAGATATAGGCACGGGCATTGATGTCTCTGCCACCCATGCGGATGGTCTCGTTGCCCTGCGAGATGGTCTCATACACCGACTTGTTCGGGTCGATATCCTTATGCTGCTGGTCTACGTATGCAAGCTTTACGGTCTCTCCCACCTCAAACGTACCGCCGTCTGCCTGCTCCAGACCCATTATCAGGCGGAAGAGCGTGGTCTTGCCTGCACCGTTAGGACCAATGACACCAACGATGCCGTTGGGAGGAAGCATGAAGTTGAGGTCGTTGAACAGCACCTTCTCACCGAACGCCTTCTTCACATGCTGCGCCTCGATGACCTTGTTGCCGAGTCGCGGACCGTTAGGAATAAATATCTCAAGCTTCTCCTCACGCTCCTTCTGCTCCTCACCGAGCATCTTCTCATAAGCATTCAGACGAGCCTTGCCCTTTGCCTGACGTGCTTTAGGAGCCATATGAGCCCACTCGAGTTCGCGCTCCAGAGCCTTGCGGCGCTTGGAAGCCTGCTTCTCCTCCTGCATCATGCGCTTCGTCTTCTGGTCGAGCCACGAAGAATAGTTGCCATGCCATGGAATACCCTCACCGCGGTCGAGCTCAAGAATCCACTCGCTCACGTCGTCGAGGAAGTAACGGTCGTGGGTGACAGCTATCACCGTACCCTCATACTGCTGCAGATGCTGCTCCAGCCAGTCGATGCTCTCGGCATCAAGATGGTTGGTAGGCTCATCCAAAAGCAGCACATCCGGCTTCTGAAGCAACAGGCGGCACAACGCCACACGGCGGCGCTCACCACCGGAAAGGTTCGTAACAGGCAGATTGCCGTCAGGACAACGCAGGGCTGCCATCGCACGATCCAGCTTGGAATCCATGTTCCAGGCGTCGGTAGCGTCGATAATGTCCTGCACCTCTGCCTGGCGAGCCATCAGCTTGTCCATCTTGTCTGCATCGGAATAATACTCCTCAAGAGCAAACTTCTGGTTTATCTCTTCATATTCTGCAAGGGCATCGTAAGCCTTCTGCACACCCTCCATCACGTTTTCCTTCACCGTCTTCTGCTCGTTCAGAGGCGGATCCTGTGGCAGATAGCCCACGCTGTAGCCTGGGCTCCATACCACCTCGCCCTGTGTTGGCTGCTCCAGTCCGGCGATGATTTTCATCAATGTTGACTTTCCTGCGCCGTTCAGACCGATGATACCGATCTTTGCGCCGTAGAAGAAGGAGAGATAGATGTCCTTCAAAATCTGTTTACGGTTTTGGGGGATAATCTTGGATACTCCCACCATCGAGAAGATAATTTTCTTTTCGTCTACTGTTGCCATTCTATTTTTCTATTGTTTTTTATTTTGATTTTCTATTGTTTTTATCATACGCTTCAGGTGTTACTGAGTAACGCTGACTATACTTCCTCACAAACCACCATCTCCGTACCATGGAACACCACTATTATACGATGGAGCGTGGTTGTCTTAACGGATGTCTTTACCGTGTCGGTCTCGGAATAGCGGATTACCTGTTCCGTGGCTTGCTTTCTCAGTTCTTCTATCTTGGATTCCGGATCTCTGCTCTTGGCATATTTCAGTTCGATGATATACGAATGGAGCATGTCGTGGTAGATATCGAGCAGCGGCATCATGAAGATGTCGGCATAGCCGCCCTGGGTGTCACTCTCACTTATCGGACGATAGAAACGGTTCTGGCATGTCATGGCGAGGGTGAAGCCATGGACGAAGTACTCGCCCTTCTGCTTGTCGCGCTGCGAGGAGTAGCGATGGATGGCATCGGCGATGTACTGGAAATACTGTTTCCACTCGCCGCGGTAGGCAAGGCGGCTACACAACGGACTCATCTCGTAGTTCTCGAACGTGAGGTCGTTTTCCTTGTATGTATCAAGGAGGTAGCGGAATATCTGTTCGCGGACCACTTCATTTGGGATGACGAACTTTGTATCGCCCTCGTAGGTGCCGGCTATGGTCACCATGCCGAAGTAATAGAGAAGACTTATGAAATTGTCGGGGTCGCCGATATTCTCGGCAGGGAAACCAGTCTTTAGGGTACCGGTGATATAGCCATTGTTTACGAGGTTCTGGATTACGCTCGCATCGTGGGCAAACTCCCTGTCGCGACGGATAAGCATGCGCAGCTTGTTGTAGTCTACGCGGATGTTCTCCTCGACCATATTGTCAGGTATTCTGCCTCTGCCATTAACATAGTTGTCTATGAAATATAGCACCATGTTGGAGTTATACATCGTGGTCTCACCATAGGCAGCCTTGGCAAAGCTATAGTTGTCGTACCACGGCTTCATTATCTCTATCAGCTCATCTATGGTATAGTCGTGGAGATTACAGAAGTCGGTGTAGTAGGTAAGCATATCGCGAACTTCCTGTTCCGTAAAGCCAACCATCTCGTTGAACTCATAGTTTAGCGTATAGTTGGTGCCGATGTTGAATCCGCTCGTAAGGTCGTCCATCGTAACTGGACTTACACCGGTAACGAAGACGCGCTCTATCGAGGAATAGGTGCCTGCCTTGACACTATCGAAGAAGAGACGCAAGTAGCCTGCACCGTGAGTCTCTTGACGATAAGCATCAAGACATCCCGGCTCAGCAAGTATTTTATTCGTAAAATGATCGTATTCGTCGATGAAGAGATATATCTTCAAGCCTTGTTCCGAGCACACATCGCAAAGATAGTCAAGTTGCTTTATAGCACCTGTGCGCTTGTTCATATCTTCTTTGGTTCCAGGAGGCAAAAGACGGGAATATCTGTCGCAGAATGAGCAGAAACGGATATTGCAGTGGTCGTCAAGTCCCTGCTGATAACTGTCGAGCGATGCATCAACAATAGCGAAGTTTAGGGTTATCACCAGATACTTGTTGTGCTCAGGCGTAGGATGGTCGCCGATATACAGCCCCTTATAGAGCATGTCGAACTTGTCGGCGTCGTTCACGTCGTAATAATGCTGTAGCATCGACATTGTGAGGCTCTTGCCGAAACGACGCGGGCGGATGAAGAAGAAGAACTTGTTGGCGCGCTCTATCTCCTCGATATAGCGTGTCTTGTCTACATAATAACAGCCGTCGCGCCTTACGGCCACGAAATTCATCATGCCGTAGGGGATTCTCTTCGGGTATCTCTTCTGACTATCTGTACTCTCTGCCATTTTTACCAGTAATATTTTGTTCTCCGCAAAGTTATGGATTTTAAACGAATACTCAAAGGAAAAATACAGAAAACGATTACAACAGCATGGTGTCCTCACGCTCGGAAGAAAAAACAAGCTTCTTCTTCTCTCGCTTAATCGGATTTTTAGGGGAGATTGAGGAGTCGCTAATTTCAAAGACAACAAGAACCATTTTGGGTTTAACATCACAAGCGACAAGAATACATAAACAATCACATAACATGTATAAATATCCAGCTGGTATAGTACGTCAATACCCGTTGATTATGCCAACTACGCCAAGCCTCTGAAAACACACGATTTTGTCGTCATTTAGAAATTCGGTAACTTTCCAATAGAAAGTCCGTAACTTTCTCATAGAAA
>ERZ1027266.1054-NODE-1054-length-15974-cov-6.752685_pt1 | contig 15974 bp, 10 predicted proteins | sample MGYA00519257_ERZ1027266 | MGnify/ENA primary metagenome ERZ1027266 (study PRJEB26926, sample SAMN06164683) | human gut metagenome | biome: ENVO:00009003; feature: ENVO:2100002; material: ENVO:00002003 | host: Homo sapiens | place: USA | collected 2012 ... | reverse complement strand
TGAGAAACCGTCCGTACCGGATGAGAAACCGTCCGTACCGGATGAGAAACCGTCCGTACCGGATGAACAACCGTCAACCCCGCAGAAACCGGCATTGCCGCAGGTGAATGAACCGGGGTGGATCACAGGTATATATTAAGGAAGGAATATGAGAGGGATGAATCAAAAGAGAAAGAGATTAGGGTTATGGATACTTTTTCTGGCGGCGCTGCTTTTGACGCAGTTCACCGTTCCGGTTAAGGCATCCGAGCCGCAGATACAAGATGTAAACATACAGATGGTTGGAGGGCAGATTCGTACGATCGATCCGATGGGGCTGCGAATGGTTGCCTGCATCAAGAAATCATATATTCAAGAGTTGGAAAAAAGCGGAGCGACGGTAAGTTATGGAATCGTACTGCTTCCGAAAAAGTATTTGACAGAAGGTCAGGCATTGACGCTTGACGGCAAGTACCTTTATAACGGCTCGGTCTATAAGCCGGCAAAAGTACCGGCAGTAAAGAAATTTTCAGAAGACAATGATAGGATTTACTTTACAGCCGTTTTGGCAAATCTGCCGAAAGAAAGATATAAAAATGATTACGCGGCGAGAGCTTATGCAGAAATCACGAGAACTGTGACAGAAGACGACGGAAAGAAAAAAACAACGACAGAAGTTGTATACAGTGAGAGTGAAATCGACCGTCAGGTATATCGGATTGCAGAAGAGGCTGTAAACGGAACTACAGAGACGGAAGAGACAAAACAGTGGCTTCAAGATAACATTCTCGCTCCGGTAGATAAACCGGAAGAACTGCCGGAAGAAGAAAAAAAGATCTCGTTTCGTCTTGGAAAAGTGTCCGGTGTGACACTGTACCATAAGACAACGTCAGAAGCCGGAGTGGAAACTGTAGAAGAAGTATCACAGTTTAATCTTACAGAATTTAAAAAAGAAGATTATCTTGTGAAAGTTGAGATGGAAGATCAGCCTGAGATATTTGCGGGAATTACGGAAGTGATCGCACCGCAGACAGAAACAGGAAAAGTAAGTTTTAAACTTGACAGAAAAGATTATACTACTTCTCAGGCAGGACAAACGATCGAAGGCGCGGTTGTAGAGTTTGGTACGAAGTCTAACGATAAAGTATCTACAAAATATATTACGATGCAGTCGCTGATCGATCAAATGAAGGCAAATCCAGGCGGAACTTATACTCTGGAGCATGATATAGACGCAAGTATGGTTCAGGGAGATGATTACCTTGTTCCGACATTTAGCGGTACGTTTAACGGAAATGGATATAAGATCAAAGGTCTGACAACAACTCTGTTCGGAACGGTTTCTGGAGGTAAGGTACAAAATGTTAAACTTGAAAATGTTTCCATTACAAAAGTAAACAGTTATAAAGATGCAGGTGGTGGAACAATAGCGAATAAAGCTCAGAAAGATGCTGTGATCGAGAACGTACATGTAAGTGGAAGTTTGAAAAGTACAAACAGCCGAGAACTTCTCGGAGGTCTTGTAGGGCGTATGGATTATGCGAAAGTAAGTAAATGCTCTGCTAATCTGGAGATTACAGGATCTTTCAATACGACGGGCGGACTAATCGGTCAAATGTCCAATCAAAATGAAGGTCCTAATATTGTAGAAAATTCATATGCTGTTGGATCAATTCGAGGAAATAGAACGAATGGGGCGCTTGGCGGACTGATCGGATGGCATAACTGTAAAACAAACTTTTCAGTAACAAATTGTTATGCCGCTATCAATATGGAACTGACTGGAACCAACAGACAGCCAGGAGGATTCATCGGATATATAGGAGAGGCTGATGCGACAGGTGTACTAAAGAGCAATGTTTCATACAGTACCGGAAATGCAGGATATAAGTTTGATGGATCAACTGAAACTATCAAATATACTACGGCACAGATTGAAAATCTTTATAGTTTAAGAGAAAGCAGACTGAAAAGAGAGAGTAGTCGTACCGGAAATACGAATCTGACTCAGATCACAGATGTTACAGTGGATAAACTTTCACAAAAAGAGTTTTACACGAACATGGGCTGGAGTGAAGACGTTTGGGATTTTGCTCCTCTGAAAGAAGGAAAAACTCCAATCCTTAGAAACAATGACTCAAATATGACGACAATGCTCCAGACAAAGGAAATCGCATCGGCAGCCGACCTGAAGAATATTAAAAATGATTTGTCAGGTGTGTATGTTCTGACTACAGATATCGATATATCGGAATCAGCGTCGGGAACAGCGGTTATCCCGGGAATATTTAAAGGAACATTAAAAGGAAACGGCCATCAGATCATCGGTCAGAAGATTCCGTTGTTCGATACGTTAGATGGAGCGACGATTGAAAACGTGAAGCTTGTACAAGGCGAGATCAATCAGAAGGGAACAGATAAAGTTGCGGCTCTGGCAAAAACTTCACAGGCAGACACTCTTATCAAAGACGTATATGTCAGAGATATGAGCGTTACGGGACAAAGTAATGTAGCAGGTCTTGTTGCAAGTATGAATAAGACAACTGTAGAAGAATGTTCTGTCAACGCCACAGTAAACGGAAAACGTGCAGGTGGATTTGCGGCAGAGATTTTAGGAGATTCAGTCGTTAAAAACAGTTATGCAAGAAGAACGGCGGATAAAGAGACATTCGCAGCAACTGAAGGCGACCTGCAGGGCGGATTTGCGGCTGTCATTAAAAAGTCAGAGCTGATCAATAACTTCAGTGAGCTTACATTAAGTCAAAAGGCAGAGGAAAAACCGGAAGAGATACCGAAAAAATCATCTGAAAAAGCGGCGAAAACGGCATGTATGGTCGGTAATTTCGTTGCAGAAAGCGGAGTAGGATCAGAAGCGGTTACAAAAGCAGAGCACAATATTTCCTTTGGTCCGAAGGAATATTCTTTTGCAGGAAACAGTACGGCGGAAAATGTTTTAACGAACTATACAGAGAACTACGAGTATACAGGAAGCGTTTCAAATGATGAGGGAACTCAAACTCCTGAACATACAGGAAAAATCGATAAAGCGACAGCAGCGCAGATTACAAATAAAACCTTCTATATAGATACACTTAAATGGGATGAGAAGATCTGGTATCTGGATGATGTGGCAGGTGGAAAAAGACCTCGTTTAAAGGCAGAAGGTGATGTTTACGGAGCTGAGGAAGAAGATACTTCAAAAGGAGAGGGCTCGGAAGGAGATTCAAACAACGCGCCTTCGGAAGAAGTAGTTTACATACAGGCGCCGGTACAGGATGAAGAAACGGAAGAGCCGCAGATGGCAGGAGAGACTCCGACAGAAGTGATCAGTTTTATCGCGCAGAAAAATGCAGAAGAGATTGCGGCTATGGACAGTCTGGAATCTGTAAAGGATTATCAGGCAGATCGAAAACTGATTTATGAAAACTTGCGGTTGTTTATGCCGTTCTATACATATGAACAGATCGTCAAAGACGGAAATAAGGTTGATCCGTCGCATGTATTAAATAAAAAGACGGTGCTTGCGGTCTATCCGATGGATGACCGTGGCAACAGAATTGTGGCATTATCCGATAAGACAGTTCAGGATATAAAAAAGATCCGTATTCAGTTTACAGATGAAACAACACCGTTGATCTATAATATTACATATATTGATACAAGGGAAAATATTGCTTCGTACAAAGTAGCGCAGATCCCTGTTCACTTTAACTTTAGAAACTATGTTGTCAGTACGACAACAACGCAGTTTAATAAACTATTGACTGCGGCAAAGGGATATGATTTTGACGGAGATATTGAAACGAGAGTTTCTCAAAAAGACAGCGCTTCTGTATTGTCGGTATACCGGAAAAATTATAACAATGTTGTCAAATCAGAGATGGAGCAGGTGCTTATTTCCATGGCGGCATCAAATCCGCAGTATCCGGTAAATACTACAAATAAAGCAGCAGAACTGATGGTAGAGGAAAATCTTATCGCAAATGGATATCTGAAGGACTTCCTCTATGCGTATAACTATATAGACCGTTGGTACGATTTTCAGATCGGCGGTATTAATATAAGAGACGTTGTGCTTTTTGACAACTCGATCTTAAAATCGGGCAAATCTCCGCGCAATCTTGTGGCAGAGATCGTACAGCTTAGCAGCAGCGGGGGACGTCAGGGAAATAGTACGCCGTCCTTCTACATCAACCGGATCTCACAGTATACGGGAATTTCAAACGTCGCTTCTTTCGTAGAATATTTTATGACTGCATACGCAGGATACACGGATGTAAACGACTGGATCATTGATAATTTCCAGGGCGGATTCATCGTAGAAGCAAGAGCGAATAATCCGAAGATCGATTCCAGATTATGGAGAATACTGAAAAACAATACGGTACAGAGAAACAACGAGCTGATCCTTCCGGTATTGTCTTATAAGACATCGAAGAACTTGTATCTGGCATCGTTCCCGACATCTCTTGTATATGGAAACTTGCAGATTTACAACGGATATCAGAATACAGATGAGTGGAGACAGCAGAAGAAGCAGCAGGTGATCAATCAGATCAATGATTTCAAGACAAGCTATGATAACTTCGTGGACGTTGCAGAAAACGGAGCACAGTCAATTAATAAAAGTAAATTCCTGATCGTCGATTCCTCTGCAAATAAAGATCACAGTCAGGATGTATTTCAGGAATTTTACAAACCGCTGCAGACGATGTGGAAGAGCAACAACGGAGCGGTAGCCGTAATATTCGGAAATCCGAATTATGATTACATTTATTATAACAGCTCTAACTTTATCGGAGATCTGACCGTCTTAAACCATGAGATGGGTCATGTGACAGATATGTGGATCTGGATGGAGAATAAAGGAAAACGTCCGGGACGTAACGGAGAGGACTATTCTAACGGATATGCGAACCAGGCAAACGTCGATTACAATTAGTTTTGGAGTGGACGAATATTTGCTGAAACCGGTGAAAAAAGTGCAAATTGCAAAAGCGCTGCAGATGATTGAGGACAAGTTGGCGGGAGAACTTGTGATAGAAACAGCTCTTTCCGTAGAAAATATTTTTATGGCATGTTTAAACGGACAGATCCACAGAGATGAGATTGTTGACGGAATTACACACGAAAAGTATGGATTTACGCTTGCCGATCGCGGAAACCTGTTTGTGGTATGGCTTGGAAACGGCTATATGGAGCAGAGGGAGATGACGCAAAAAATATTAGAAAAACTTGGACAGAATCAAGAATTTTCGGTTTGTGTGCTTCCTATTGATGAATGGCATCTTTTTACTGTGATCATATATGGACCGGAGAAAAAAACAATACGGTATCCTTTTTTCAAAAATGAGGTAGTGTCACGATTAAGCGGAATGATCCGAGGGGAACTGGTCTGTTTGTGGGAGGATGTGCAGCATTTAGAAATGTTGAATGTATCACTTAAAAATCTACGGATGATACGGGAATGGAATCTTTTCTTTGACAGAGGAGATCTGATCAGACGCGAGGATGTAGAATCTATGGAAATCGTTCCTCTTAAATATCCGGCAGAACTGGAGAACAGGCTGCGCCGGTCGGCAGTTATTTCCAATCGAAAAGAAATCATAAAGTGTTATTATACGTTGTATGATCTGTGTAAACGCGACCCGCATAGTCCGAGTCAGATAAAAGAAGTTTTGATTCGTTTTAACATGGCTGTTTTGAACGCATATAAGCTGAAAAGAGAAATTCATTCGGAACTGCAGGTGCAAAAAAGCATGCAGGATATTGCGAAGGCGATGAGTTGGGGAGAAATTCGCGCCGCGGTAGAATTATTTTTCAGGACACTGAATTTTCAGGCAGAGGAAGAAAACGAAAATGCCGATTTAAGTCCGCTGATTCAAAAAGCGCTGCAGATGGTAAAAAAGGAATACGATCAGGGGATTACCTTGGAAGAAATGGCAGATAAATTATTTGTATCAGAAGAATATTTGAGCAGTCAGTTTAAAAAAGAAATCGGGGTAGGCTTTAAAGAAATGGTTCGTACATTACAAATAGAACGAATCAAAGAACTGCTTACCAACACGAAACTGAAATTGAATCAGATTGCGGAATTGGCAGGATATTCAGATGCAAAATACATGAGCAGAGTATTCAAAGATGAAGTGGGCGTACTGCCAAGTGAATTCCGTAAATCGGCGCATTGCTGATACGATAAATGCATTAAAAAAGTACTCTTTTATAAAGAAATTCACCCTTTTAACTTTGGAAAAATATGATAATATGAGGTCTGGAAATTACAGATGATTGTTTTTAGGGAAAAATAGAAAGAAAATATTCTAAAAATATAAAAACAATTAAATTTCGCATAAATATTCAAAGGAGAGGTGAAAAATGAGTGAAATGAAGATTACATTCAAGCATCCTGATGAGATTCTTGATTTTGTAAACACGGTCTCCAAGTATGAATTTGACATGGATATGAAAAAAGGACATGTAGTCGTAGATGCAAAGTCATTACTTGGAATTATGCATCTTGGTATTAATAATGAAATTGCTTTGCAGATGTACACAGATGACTGTGAAGAACTTTGCAGAGAAATTGCAAAATATGCAGCATAAGAAATTTTATGTTTAAAGAGATGTGTATGAAAGGTTGTCCGAATCTTGAAATTACAATCTTGCAAATAAAACATGAATAGAACTTGAATTAAAACCGAATTAAAACCGAAACGATGGAAACTACAAAATAGTTGAGAATAATAAATTCCTGACGTATAATAAAATACGTTGGGAATTTTTGTTGCACTTGTAAAAACAGAAACGCCCAACTATAATGAGTACATAAAAAGCGGTTATCATGCCGTGTTAAACAGGAGGACAATCTTGAAGAATGAACTTGTGATCGTGCTTGATTTCGGCGGACAGTATAACCAGCTTGTTGCCAGGCGCGTAAGAGAATGTAATGTATACTGCGAGATCTATTCTTACAAAACAGATATTGAAAAGATCAAAGCAATGAATCCGAAGGGAATCATCCTGACAGGAGGACCGAATAGCTGCTATCTGCCGGATTCACCTACCTATACAGAGGAATTATTTAAACTGGGCATTCCGGTACTTGGCTTGTGCTACGGTGCACAGCTTATGATGCATGTTCTTGGCGGGGAAGTGAAGAAAGCAGATGTGAGAGAATATGGAAAAACAGAGGTTTTGATTGATAAAACTTCTTCAAAGATTTTTGATAATGTTTCACCATCTACAATTTGCTGGATGAGTCATTTCGATTACATTTCCCGAATTGCTCCGGGATTTGAAATATCCGCACACACGGCAGACTGTCCTGTAGCTGCCGCAGAAAATGCAGAAGAGAAGCTTTATGCAATTCAGTTTCATCCGGAAGTGCTTCATACGGTAGAAGGAACGAAGATGATCAATAATTTCGTGAAAAATGTGTGCGGCTGTACCGGAGATTGGAAGATGGATGCGTTTGTAGAAAGCACGATTGAAGCGATCCGCGCAAAAGTCGGAGACGGAAAAGTGCTGTGCGCTCTTTCGGGAGGCGTAGATTCTTCTGTTGCTGCAGTTATGTTGTCAAAAGCAATCGGAAAGCAGCTTACTTGCGTATTTGTCGATCATGGTTTGCTGAGAAAAGATGAAGGCGATGAAGTTGAAGCCGTTTTCGGACCGGAAGGACCGTATGACCTCAATTTTATTCGTGTCAATGCTCAGGAAAGATTTTATGCAAAATTAAAAGGTGTGGAAGAGCCGGAAGAAAAACGTAAAATTATCGGTGAAGAATTTATACGTGTATTTGAAGAAGAAGCAAAGAAGATCGGTGCAGTTGATTTTCTTGTGCAAGGAACAATCTATCCGGATGTAGTAGAAAGCGGTCTTGGAGGCGAGTCTGCGGTTATTAAGTCGCATCATAATGTAGGCGGCTTGCCGGATTATGTTGATTTTAAAGAAATTATAGAACCGTTGCGAGATCTTTTCAAAGATGAAGTGAGAAAAGCCGGATTAGAATTAGGAATTCCGGAATATCTTGTGTTCCGTCAGCCGTTCCCCGGTCCGGGACTTGGTATCCGCATCATCGGAGAAGTGAACGCTGAAAAAGTGAAAATCGTGCAGGATGCGGATGCCATCTACCGTGAGGAAATCGCAAATGCAGGATTAGATAGAAGTATCGGCCAGTATTTCGCGGGGCTTACAAACATGAGAAGCGTCGGTGTTATGGGCGATGAGAGAACTTATGATTATGCTATTGCACTCAGAGCGGTGAATACAGTTGATTTTATGACTGCGGAAGCAGCAGAGATTCCGTATGAAGTGCTTAATAAGGTAATGAGCAGAATTATCAATGAAGTTAGAGGCGTGAATAGAGTTATGTATGATCTGACAAGTAAGCCGCCGGGAACGATTGAATTCGAATAGATACCACATCTCTGGGAAGCCTTATTTTACAGGCTTTCCAGAGATTTTTCTCTTTTATTGGCTACAAATTGGCTACACCTGCCATTTGGCTACCATTCGGAACTGTTGTTCCGTTCATCACATTTTCAAGCTGGGCAGCTACTTCTGCCTGCTTATTCGGATACAGATGACTGTAAGTATTTAAGGTCGTCTGTATTTTTTCATGTCCGAGCCGGTCTGCGATCAGGAGAGGCTGGCATCCCATTTCGATCAGAAGACTTGCATGGGAGTGGCGGAGATCGTGTACTCGGATCTTTTTAACTCCTGACTTCTTACATCCACGGAGCATTTCATGGTTCAGAAAACTTTTGGTGTAAGGAAACAGTCTGTCATCCGGCTGGATCTCATAGCACTTATCCATATACTCTTTCAGACAGTTGGCAAGGGTCTGTGGAATGGTAACAACTCGGTTGCTTTTTGGCGTCTTTGGCGGCCAGATTACATCCCTGCCGTTGATACGCTGAAATGTCTTATTGATCGTGATTGTATGGCCTTCCAGATCCACATCTGCAGGTGTTAATGCACATAACTCTCCTACACGCATTCCGGTATAATACAGAGTCATAAATGCGGTATAGGAGGCTGGTTTGTCCTGTACTGCCACAATAAACTGCTCAAATTCTGCTTTTGTCCAGAAGTTCATTTCTTCCGCATGACTTTTTCCCATACTTCCGGCTTTGGTGCATGGATTCTCATGCAGATCATAATATTTCACTGCATAATTGAACATAGCCGTCAGCTGAGACGCGATTTGTCAAGGGTGTTTTCTCTTTAGAAATACAGCTATTTTTTCGAATTATATTACAGCGATAGCAAACACAATATTTGAGTTTTTATCCTAATAGTGCTATACTGTGGGTAGTTATGATTTTCCTTGAATGGAGGCATAGGAATGAAAGTAAGCTATAAAAAACTCTGGAAAATGCTAATTGATCAAGATATGAAAAAAAGAGATTTAGAAAAAGCTGCTGGAATTAGTCATTATACTATCAATAAATTAAATCACGGCGACAATGTAACCACGGATGTTTTAGGAAAAATCTGCATGGCATTGAATTGCACAATAGATGACATTATGGAATTTGTTGACAAATAAGTTTGAAAATAAAAATGGGCTTTCTTAAAAAGCAATCTGTTTTGTAAAAGAATCCTCAAGTATAGGAGTTGAAGATATGTCATACCAAAGCGAAGCAGCTCTTGAACAGCAATTTATAGAGCAACTAAATAAACAGGGATACAATCCTGTGTCTATTCCTGATTACGATGCACTACTCGAAAATTTCAAAATACAATTTGCAGCTTTCAATGCGGCAAAGCTCGACCATCCTTTAACAGACAAAGAATGGGAGCGTGTATTCAACATCATGCTTGGAAAATCAGTTTTCCAGAGCGCAAAAATCCTCAGAGATAAGTTCGTGTTGGAGCGTGAGGACGGGACAAAAGTATACCTTTCTTTCTTCGATGCCGACCACACAAAGAATATCTTTCAGGTGACAAACCAGACAACGGTTGTCGGAAAATATGTGAATCGTTATGATGTGACGATCCTTGTCAATGGACTTCCTCTCATTCAAGTGGAATTGAAGCGGCGTGGCATAGATATTCGAGAAGCCGTCAACCAAGTAATGCGTTATAAGAAGCATTCATACAACGGACTGTATCACTTCATTCAGCTTTTCGTTGTGTCCAATGGCGTTGATACAAAATACTTTGCCAACTCCGACAGAGATATGCTTCACAGTCTTGCCTTCTTCTGGACGGACTTCAACAATGTGCGTATCACCAATCTGAAAGAGTTCTCTATCTCCTTCCTTGCCAGAGACCATATTATCAAGATGCTGACGAGATACACCATCTTGAATGACACGGACAAGCTGCTCATGGTAATGCGTCCCTATCAGGTGTATGCGGTAGAGGCTCTTGTCCGGCAAGCCACGCTCACTAACCGCAACGCCTATGTTTGGCATACAACCGGCGCAGGAAAGACGCTGACTTCCTTTAAGACAGCACAAATCCTCGCAGCCAACCCCAATATCAAAAAGGTTATCTTCCTTGTTGACCGGAAGGACTTGGACTCCCAAACTACAGAAGAGTTCAACAAATTCGAAGCCGGTTCTGTTGATGCCACTGATAGAACTGATGTCCTTGTAAAACAGATGCAGGACAAAAATCGGCAGCTCATCGTCACAACGATGCAGAAGATGGCGAACGCTGTGAAGCGTCCTCAATACGCAAAAGTTATGGATGCCTATAAGGACGAGAAAGTTGTCTTCATTATTGACGAGTGTCACCGCAGTCAGTTTGGTGATATGCACAAGGACATTGTTCGGCATTTCCAGAAGGCACAATTCTTCGGCTTTACTGGCACACCTCGTTTTGAGGTCAACGGAAAGACGGAGGGAAAAATCACACAGACCACAGAAATGCTCTTCGGAGAATGCGTACATAATTATCTCATCAAGGATGCTATCTTCGACAACAATGTTCTTGGCTTCCATATTGAGTACATTAAGACGATGGAGGGTGATTTCGACTGGGACGATCCCACAATGGCAGATGGGATTGATATAGGCGAACTCTATATGTCCGAGGAACGGATGTCGATGATCGCAAACCACATTGTCCAAAACCATAAAGCGAAGACAAGAAATGGTCAATACACAGCCATCTTTGCTGTCTCTTCGATTGAAGCTCTGGTCAAATACTATGACATCTTCAAGAAGATCAATCATGACCTGAATATCAGCGGTATCTTCTCCTATGGACAGAACGAAGAAGCAGAAGGTAAAGATGAGCATAGTCGGGACGCTCTGGAACGGATCATCAAAGACTATAACGAGATGTACAGCACCAATTTCTCGACGGACACATTCTCAGCCTATCACAAGGATATTTCAGACCGTGTAAAGGGAAAGAAAACCAAGTCCCTTGACATCCTTCTTGTAGTAAATATGTTCCTGACCGGTTTTGACAGCAAGCAGTTGTCCGTCCTCTATGTGGACAAGGATTTGAAATATCACGACCTACTGCAAGCCTACTCACGAACCAACCGTGTTGAAAAGGAAACGAAACCATTTGGTATTATCATCTGCTACCGTAATCTGAAAAAGAGGACAGATGACGCTCTTACCCTATTTTCTCAGAGCCATGATACTTCTGGCATTGTTGTTCCCGACTATCCCTATTTCGTCGAGAAGTACAATGAAATGGTTACTCGCTTAAAAGAAATCGCTCAGACTCCAGCGGATATTGACACCATGCAGAACGAGGATGACCAGAAGCTTTTCGTTGAGACATTCCGTGAGCTGACCAAGTATTTGCAATCACTTCAAACCTTCATTGAGTTCAGCTTCGACCATGACTCTCTCAGCATGAGCGAGCAGGAATATCAGGACTATAAGAGCAAGTATCTGATGCTTTACGCAAAGCAAAAGAAAGATCGTGAAGTTGTTTCCGTCCTGAATGATGTAGATTTCTGCATTGAGCTGATGGAAAGTGACCGAATCAATGTAGCCTATATCATGAACCTTATCCGCAACATTCACTTCGATGATGCCAAACAGAAGGACTATGATATTAAGCATATCAAGGAAGAACTGGGAAGAACCGATAATCCGCAGTTGCTTCGCAAAGTGGAGATTCTGCAAGCTTTCTTGGATCGTGTTGTCGTGGGGCTGGAAAGTGCAGATGAGATCGACGCTGCCTACAATGACTTTGAAAATGAGGCAAAGCGTGAAGAAATTGTCGCCTTTGCTCAGACAGAAGAAATTGATCCTACCATGCTGACCGACTTCATCTCGGAATATGAGTTTTCCGGCACAATGGATGCCGGTAACATCCGTGACCGTATCGAAAAACCAATGCCGCTGCTGAAAAAACGCTCTCTGGTGAACAGAATTGTAGACTTTATCCGGCAGCACACCGAAAAATTTCAATAAGGAGAATGTAAAATGGACAACAGTATTCAGGCGCACCAGAAAGAGCTTTGCAATAAGCTTTGGGCAATGGCAAACGCACTCCGGGGTAATATGGAGGCGTATGAGTTTAAGAACTACATCTTGGGCATGATTTTCTACTACTATCTGTCTGACCGTACAAAGAAGTACATGGCGAATCTTCTGAAAGACGATGGCATCAGCTATGAAGACGCATGGGTTGATGAGGAATACAAGGAAGCCGTTGTAGAAGAGGCTCTGCGTGATCTAGGCTTTATCATTGAACCGCAATTCTTGTTCCGCAAGATGGTTAAGATGGTTGAAAACCGATCTTTTGACATTGAGTTTTTGCAAAAAGCAATCAACGCCCTTATGGAGTCTACTCTTGGCAACGATTCTCAAGAGGACTTCGACGGGCTGTTCTCTGATATGCAGCTCGACTCTACTAAACTGGGACATACCGTCAAAGACAGAAGTGCTGTTATGGCAAAAATCATTGCCTCTCTGGACGAAATCAATTTCGGTGTGGAAGACACAAAGATTGATGTTCTTGGCAATGCCTATGAGTATCTGATCGGTCAATTCGCTGCAACAGCCGGTAAGAAGGCTGGCGAGTTCTACACTCCTTCAGGTCCTGCCGAGCTGCTGTGCCGTCTGGCTTGTCTTGGACTAACGGATGTCAAGGACGCAGCCGATCCCACTTGTGGCTCCGGCTCTCTCCTGCTGCGTCTCAAAAACTATGCAAATGTGCGCAACTACTATGGTCAGGAATTGACTTCCACCACCTATAACCTTGCCCGAATGAATATGATTCTTCGTGGCATTCCTTACCGCAATTTCAATATCTACAACGGTGATACTTTGGAGCATGACTACTTCGGTGACATGAAGTTCCGTGTTCAGGTTGCCAATCCTCCGTATTCTGCAAAGTGGTCTGGCGATTTGAGCTTCATGGAAGATCCCCGGTTCAACGAATACGGCAAGCTTGCCCCGAAGAGCAAGGCTGACTTTGCTTTTGTACAGCACATGGTACACCACATGGACGAGGACGGACGAGCTGTTGTGCTGCTGCCTCATGGCGTTTTGTTCCGTGGTGCTGCGGAAGAAGTGATCCGTAAACACCTTATCCAGAAGTTGAATGTGCTGGATGCCGTGATCGGTCTCCCTGCCAATCTCTTCTTCGGCACAGGCATTCCGGTGTGTGTCCTTGTTCTCAAGAGAGAGCGCAACGGCAATTCCGACAACATTCTGTTCATTGATGCTTCCAATGATTTTGAAGCTGGCAAGAACCAGAATATTCTCCGTGAGTGCGACATTGATAAGATCGTCGAGACCTATGAGCGTCGTGAGGATGTAGACAAGTATGCTCATGTTGCAACCATGCAGGAGATCGAAGAGAACAGTTTCAACCTCAATATTCCCCGATATGTTGACACCTTTGAGCCGGAAGAAGAAATCGACCTGAACGAAGTAGCTGCGGAGATCCGCAAACTGCAAAGTGAAATCAAGGAGATTGATGCAGAGCTGAAACCGTTTTTTGACGAACTGGGACTTGATTTCCCGTTTGAAGTGGAGGGCAAGTAATTATGGCAAATGTATCCTCAAGTAACGGTCTCGAAAAGCGTCCGAAACTCCGCTTTCCGGGCTTTGATGAACCGTGGAGAGCCGAGAGATTATCTGACTTTGCAGACCGTATAACACGGAAGAACAGCAAAAACGAAACTGATCTTCCTTTAACCATTTCCTCAAAAGATGGTCTTGTTGATCAGGTGAGCTACTTCAATAAGACGGTTGCAAGTAAAGACATGAGTGGGTACTATCTGCTCAAAAATGGTGAGTTTGCCTACAATAAGAGCTATTCCGTAGGATATGACTTTGGCTCTATCAAGCGGCTGGATCGTTACCGGATGGGGGCTTTATCGACACTTTACATCTGTTTTGTACTCAAAAGGCATGAAAGCGACTTCATCAAGGCTTATTTCGACTCTCTGAAATGGTATCGGGAAATATACATGATCTCTGCCGAAGGTGCAAGAAATCATGGCTTGCTGAATGTACCTACCGAAGAGTTCTTCGACACAAAACATTATCTGCCGGAAAACACTGATGAGCAAAGAAAGATTGCCAACTTCCTCATCGCTATTGACAAAAGGATTGCTGCGCAGCAGTCTCTCATCGATAACCTCAAGAAGTATAAAAGAGGTCTCCTTTCCTATGTTTTTGAGGAAATGACCTTATCTGACGATGCAGACTCAACAACTTATCACTTCTCAGAAATTGCTCAGCGAAGAAAGGAAAAGTACAGTCCCGACAGCGGAGTTGAATATCCCTGTATTGAGCTTGAACACATTGAGCAAGGAACGGGCAGATTGCTTGGTAGTGTGTCATCTACGACACAGAGCAGCATTAAAACGGCGGCGAGAAGCGGGGATGTCCTCTTTGGAAAACTGCGTCCTTATTTGAGAAAGTTTGCGTTTGCAGAGCAGGATATTGTTTGCTCATCGGAAATATGGGCATTTATCCCCTCAGAATATGTTATCCCCCAATACCTCTATTATCTTGTTCAGACAGAGCATTTTCTTCGGGTGGCAAATATAAGCTCCGGTACAAAGATGCCAAGAGCTGAATGGGCAAACATAGAAAAAGAGCCTTTTGACATACCTTGTATTCTAATACAAGAGAAAATTGTTTCAATTCTTGAAGCGATAGACAAGAAAATCTGCACATCCGGCGATAGCCTAAGAATGCTCATAAACTTTAGGAAAGGCTTGTTGCAGCAGCTCTTCATATAAATAGCTGCTGCATAAGACCGTTCCGCAGTCCAATCAATTTATCTAACTCTTCTTGAGCTTTGGCAAGCTTGTCATGAATTCGTGAAAGGAAGGCAGCGATTTGAGCCTGTTCTTCAATATCACTTGGGAGTATATGGACTGTATCAAAAAAACCATCAGTAGGGACATTAAGCAATCCGTGATTTCTTGCCCCTTCTGCGCATATTTCATTTATGCCTCTGTGCCACTGTGATGACTCGAAATACCATTTTGCAAAGTTGCTCAGCACAACATCTTCTTTTATAGCAAAGCACAGATAAAGGGTAGATACAGCCCCTTCATTATACAGCTCAAGTCTCTTGATAGAGCCGAACGGGTAATCATTGGAGGTACTTCTATTGTAAGCATATTCACCCCTACGGAGTAGGTAATACCCACTCATGTCTGAGCTGGCAACAACTCTTGAAAAGAAATCCCTTTGATCAATTAACCCATATTGCGCAGAAATAGTCAGCGGAATATCTGTTGCCCCATTATTCTTTCTTGTAATTCTGGTCGCAAAATCGCTAAGCTTAAAAGCAGTCCAATCCGATTGTCTTGCTTTTGGTACGAGACGAAGTTTGCGAGTAAAAATAGCTTCAAAGACACCTCTTTTATACTTCTGACTAAGTACGCAAAAAAGCTATACGAAAGACGAAAATCCCTTGCAATAGCGGAAATTCTCTGCTACTGCAAGGGATTTTGCTTTAAGTTCTTGCTACTATTCAGTTGGAAAATAGACCTCAAGTAACGGTCTCGAAAAGCGTCCGAAACTCCGCTTTCCGGGCTTTGATGA
>ERZ1027266.1026-NODE-1026-length-16320-cov-6.103474_pt1 | contig 16320 bp, 14 predicted proteins | sample MGYA00519257_ERZ1027266 | MGnify/ENA primary metagenome ERZ1027266 (study PRJEB26926, sample SAMN06164683) | human gut metagenome | biome: ENVO:00009003; feature: ENVO:2100002; material: ENVO:00002003 | host: Homo sapiens | place: USA | collected 2012 ... | reverse complement strand
ACGAGATTCATGAGCGTCTCGTGGGCTCGGAGATGTGTATAAGAGACAGGCTGTAGGCCAGCTTGTAAAGCCACGGGCAGCATTTTAAAATCCACAGGTAGGTGCCTAAAAAGGCCTTGCCCAGAAACTGCGGGAAGAAGTCGAAGATGTTGCCGTGGATGACCTCAACCTCCGGACGGTCGGTGAAGGCCTGCTCCAACGCTTCGGCTGCCAGCCTGTGTCCGGAGCCTATGGGTGCCGAAAGCAGGAGCACAGTATATTTTTTTCGTATTTCGTGCATATGTATCACCATCTATATTGTATCGGAAATATAGCTAATCGGAATTTTTTTGCGAAAAAGGCTTGCTATCATAGCCTTTATATTGTATCATATTTTTAACTACAATCAATAGTTAATGTTCTCGCAAAGAGTAAAATTCGTGAGAAATTTTTGGGAGGCTCGTCAAATGACTACAAGAAGACCTGTTGAAAGCTTTAGCTTTCCTGTAGAAAAAATTAAAGAAGGTTATTATACTGATGCATATTTTATGCGTTCCGAAGAAATCTTAAACGGTGATAATTATCATCCGCGCGTGCTGATGCAGGTGTTCGCCCGTGACCATGTTGTTGTTTGCGGTACCGACGAGGTCATTGCTCTGATCCGTCAATGCGCTTTCCATCCGGAAACTATCGAAATTCATTCCCTGCGTGACGGCGAAGAGGTTGACGAATGGGAAACCGTTATGACTATCGAAGGCGATTATGCCGACTTTGCGCATCTGGAAACCATCTATCTGGGTATTCTGGCACGCCAGAGCCGCATTGCTACCAATGTTCGCCGCGTAGTGAAGGCTGCCAACGGCAAGCCGGTGCTTTTCTTCCCTGCACGCTATGATATTTACCAGACTCAGGAATCCGACGGCTATGCAGCTTTGGTTGGCGGCATCCACGGCTTTTCTACCGATGCCAACGCACTGGCAGCAGGCGGCAAGGGCCTGGGCACTATCCCCCATGCATTGATTGCTTCCTACAAGGGTGACACTGTTGCTGCTACCGAAGCCTTCGATAAATATGTTGACCCGTCTATCGCACGTATCGCTCTGGTTGACTTTGACAACGACTGCGTAAACACTTCACTGGCTGTGGCCCGCAAGCTGGGCAAAAAGCTCGCAGGTGTACGTCTGGATACCTCTGGCAGCATGGTTGACAAGAGCCTGTGGACTCAAATTGGTACCTTTAAACCGACCGGTGTTTGCAAGGAGCTTGTTTGCAATGTTCGCCGTGCGCTGGATGCCGAAGGCTTCAACCACGTTAAGATTATCGCTTCCGGCGGCTTTGACGCTGAGCGCGTAGCAGCCTTTGAGGAAATGGGCGTACCGGTTGATACCTATGCAGTAGGTTCTTCCTTCTTCGACGGCAACATCAACTATACTGCGGATATCGTTAAGGTTGACGGCAAGGACTGCGCTAAGGCCGGCCGCAAATACAATCCTAACCCCAAAATGGAGCTTGTGAAATAATTTGCAACAATGAGGTTGCAGTGCGAAAGTGCTGCAGCCTTTTTTGCTATCCTAATGAAGGAAATATGGCTATCAGCAAGAATACTTACTACGGGAAACAAAATGTCCCTTCAGTCAGGAAAAATTACGGCCACTCATTTCGTGTGGAACCAAGACGAAGCGGCGCAAAACTCGCGCGAAGCCAAGAGATTCTGCAATATGAGTTTGCATAGCGCTCAGACATTGCGCCCCTTAGCGGTTCGTGTCAAGCCAATCAGCTACGCTCTGTGAGCTTGCTTCTTGGGACACTATCGCATGGCGCGCATAAACCAATCAGCATCGTCCTACGGACTTGCTTCTTGGATGCGCCCGCATGTGGTTCCAGACACTCATTCGCTGTAATTTTTATTCACTGCACGACATTCCATTCCCATATTCATAAATCTTAGCTTTGATATACCATGTGATTATCAGAATTTCATCTACATAAAAAGGAGAACCCACTATGTCATTGAATACAACTCCCGCTGCCGAGCGTATCCACATCGGTATTTTCGGTAAGCGTAACGCCGGCAAGTCTAGCCTTATCAACGCCATCACCAGTCAGGAGCTTGCCATTGTCAGCGAACAAAAGGGCACCACTACCGACCCTGTATATAAGGCTATGGAGCTTTTGCCACTCGGCCCCGTAATGATTATCGACACCCCCGGCCTTGACGATGAAGGTGAGCTGGGCGCGCAGCGCATCGCCAAGGCACAGCAGGTGCTTAATAAGTGCGACATTGCTTTGCTCGTAGTAGACGCCAGCGTAGGCCTCAGCGAAGCGGATAAAGCACTGTGGCAGCAGCTGCAGGCGAAAAAGCTCCCATCCATCCTCGTATTGAATAAGGTAGAGCTGTTAGACGAAATGCGCCAGGCACTGCTCACTATGGAGGCCATGAAACTCACCAAACAATGCTTCCTCGTCAGCGCCCTTGCCAACCGCAACATCAACGAGCTGAAGGAGGCTATCGCCGCTTTGCGCCCGCGTGAGGTAGAACGCCAGCTGCTTGGCGATCTGATCAAGCCCTGCGACATCGTAGTGCTCGTAACGCCGATTGACAGCGCTGCCCCCAAGGGCAGGCTCATTCTGCCGCAGCAGCAGGTACTGCGCAACGTGCTCGACAACAAAGGCATCGCCGTAACAGTACAAGAAAGCGAGCTGGCGGAAGCACTGGCACGCCTTGCCTTCCCGCCCAAGCTCGTAGTAACCGACAGTCAGGCCTTCGGCGCAGTCAGCAAAATTGTGCCGCCCACCGTTCCGCTCACCTCCTTCTCCATCCTCATGGCGCGCTACAAGGGCACGCTCAGCGCAGCCGTGAAGGCAGTGCGTGTGCTCGATACACTGCAGGATGGCGATAAGATACTCATCAGCGAGGGCTGCACACACCACCGCCAATGTCAGGACATCGGCACAGTAAAGCTTCCAGGCTGGATTCGCAGCTTCACCAAAGCGGAGCCTGAATTCTGCTTCAGCAGCGGCACGGAATTCCCCGCTGACCTGTCACAGTATAAGCTCGTAGTGCATTGCGGCGGCTGCATGCTCAACGAACGCGAAATGCAAAGCCGCAGCGAGCGTGCTGCAGCGCAGAATGTGCCCATGACTAACTATGGCATTGCCATTGCCTATATGCACGGCATTTTAAAGCGCAGCGTTGCTCCCCTGCCGGATATCGCCAAGCTGCTGGAGTAAAGCAGCTGAACAGGAGAAAGTGAGGGTATGAACCATGCACAGCTTTTTATATTATTACCTGATCTTCATCAACTGCACCGCCTTTGTCGTCTACGGTGCGGATAAAGCCTTCGCCAAGCTGCATAGCTGGCGTGTGCCGGAAATGGTGCTGCTGGTTTTGGCAGCGCTCGGCGGCAGCGCAGGCGCATTTATTGCCATGCAGCTTTTCCGCCACAAGACACAGCATTTGAAATTCATCTTCGGCGTACCGCTCATCTTCTTCCTGCAGGTAGCACTCATCAGCTATTTTTTCTATAAGGGCTGAGCGCTCACTAAAAACCGTACAAACCGTACAAAACCGTACAACCCCTTGCTGCATAAGGCTTTGGGGCTGTACGGTTTTTGTGTTGCACTTATAACTCCGCAACCTTAGGCGGATACTTTGCTTCAAAAGCGCGCAATACACCAAGCAATCTTTCGTCCAGGTAGCTCATGCCCTGCTCCCGTAGTTTTTGCGGAATGCCGTAGTAGCATTCTGCTATCGCACCGGTGATTGCTGCCAGTGTGTCGCTGTCACCGCCGATAGAAATAGCATTACGGATAGCATCCTCATAGCTTGTCGACTCGAAGAAGGCCATAAATGCCTGCGGTACGGTATTCTGACAGGTTTCGTTGAACATGTAGGAATCGCGGATGCCATCGAGCGTAAAGTCCATAGGATAATAGTTGGCATCAATATAATCCCTGATGGCTTGCATATCTGCGCCCTGCTTAGCCATAAAGGCTGCCACAGCAGTTGCCTCCGCTCCCTTAATGCCCTCCGGATGGTTGTGCGGTTACGTCCGTAACCATCAGCGAAAGCTGTTTGACCTGCTCCATAGTATTCGCAGCATAGACAACACCGCTCACGCGCATTGCCGAACCGTTGCCATAGCTGTTATAAGGCTGCGGGTCGCCAAAATAAAGCCAGCAGGAAAAGGTTCTGCCATAACCGGCATCAGGATATGCCTCACCAAAAGCACGCATTTTTGCTACAGCCTGCTCGCGCAAATCGCTGAAATCAGGCTTGCTCTCTAAAAGCGCCTCACATAACGCTAAAGACATTACGCTGTCATCTGTGAAAAAGCAGTCATTAGTCAAAAACTCAAAATCCTTCGCTTTATAATTATCCCATTCAAAACGTGAACCGACAATATCGCCGATAATTGCACCTAGCATTGTATACGCCTCCACTCATTTGTTATATGTATATTATAGCATAATCGTTTAAACCGTACATCATAACAAAAACCATACATGCGCAAGGGCTTGCTACGCCTGCGTTTATACGGTTTTGTACGGTTTTTGAGGATAGCCAAAATGTACGCATATAAAGCTAAAGAAACGCTCTGCCAACTTTGCGGTCAGCAGAGCGTTTTATTGTGTCGTTATTAAGCCTCAGCTTATTTAAAGTAGCTTACGCCGGACAGGAAAATCTTCTGATCCTTGTCGCCCGCAATGTTGCGGAACAGGCCCGGAGCAAAGCGCTCGCTGTGGCCCATCTTGCCGAGGATACGTCCGTCGGGGCTGGTGATGCCTTCGATAGCATACAGGCTGCCGTTCGGGTTGAACGGAGTGTTCATGGTCGGTACGCCCTGAGCATTTACATACTGGGTAGCAACCTGGCCGTTAGCGAACAGCTCTTTGATAGTGCTTTCCGGAGCGTAGAAGCGGCCTTCACCGTGGGATACGGCAACTGCATGCTCTTCGCCGGGCTCGCACAGGCTGAACCACGGAGATTTGTTGGAAACAACTCTGGTGGTAACAATCTGGGAAATATGGCGGCCGATGTTGTTGAAGGTCAAGGTCGGTGCATCGCTGGTCATGTCGCGGATATCGCCGTACGGAACGAGGCCGAGCTTAATCAATGCCTGGAAGCCGTTGCAGATACCCAGCATCAGGCCATCGCGGTTTTCTAAGAGGTCGCTGATTGCTTCCTTGATGCGGGGGTTGCGGAACATGGTAGCGATGAACTTGCCGCTACCATCCGGCTCGTCACCGGCGCTAAAGCCACCGGGGATCATAACAATCTGGGAGTTGTTGATATATTTAACCATTGCTTCTACGGATTCTTCGATAGCAGCAGCGGTAAGGTTGCGTACGATGAAGGTGTTAGCTTCAGCACCTGCAGCTTCAAATGCACGGGCGCTGTCGTATTCGCAGTTGTTGCCGGGGAATACAGGGATGAATACGCGCGGTTTAGCGATATTCACCGGAGCGGTTAAAGTCAACTCGCTCTTGTACAGCGGCATAGCGATGTCAGCAGGCTCTTCTGCCTTCGGAGTGCCGTCCGGGAAAATGCCCAGCAGCGGCTCGCGGTATGCGGCAAAGGCTTTCGCAGCGTCAATTTTGGTGTCGTTGATGGTGATGCCTGCTTCGGCAGTGGTGTGGCCGAGCAGCATGTAATCAAGGCCTTCGAACAGCTCTTCCGGTTCTACGCCGGCTGCCAGCTCGAGGACCATGCCGCCGGGCTGCAGAGTGAAGAGGCTGTCGGTATCGTGGAACGGTTTGATGAATTCAAAGCCAAGCTCGTTGCCCAAGCTCATGGTGGTAACAAGTGCAGCTACGCCACCCTCTTTAACAGCGGCAGCAGCAGCAATCTTGCCTGCTTCCATAGCCTTGTTTACAGCGGTCAGGTTTTCCTTCAGCGCTGCAAAATCCAGAACTTCTGCACTATTGCGCGGGCAGGACAGGAAGATTACCTTGTCGCCTGCTGCCTTGAAGTCGGCAGATACAGCCTTGTTGCCGTCGATTACGCCTACAGCGAAGGAAACGAGTGTCGGCGGAACGGTTTTATCCATGAAGGTACCGCTCATGCTGTCTTTGCCGCCGATTGCCGGCAGGTCCAGAGCATCCAGTGTGGTGAAAGCGCCCAGCAGCGCGCTGAACGGCTGGCCCCAGCTGTTGGCATCATGCAGCTTGGGGAAGTACTCCTGCAGAGTCAGGCGCAGCTTAGCGGGATCAGCACCCAGAGCTACGGCACGAACTACGGATTCAGTTACAGCGTACATTGCGCCATGGAACGGGCTCCAGCAGGCAACGTTCGGGTTATAGCCGCAGGCCATTACGCTGGCTGCGGTGGTGTTGCCGTGCAGCACAGGGATACGGCCTACCATACCCTCGCTTGGAGTGAGCTGGGTTTTGCCGCCGAACGGCATCATTACGGTGCCTCGGCCGATGGTGCTGTCAAAGCGCTCGGACAGGCCTTTTTCGCTGCAGACATTCAGACGGCCGAGGTTAGCCAGCCATGCAGCCTCCAGGTCAGCAGCGGAGGTTACTTCGGCAGGAACCTGCTCGAATACGTTGTCCTCTTTTTCTTCGCTTACTACGATATTGGTGTGCTGTGCAACGCCGTTGGTATCAAGGAAAGCGCGGGACAGGTCAACAATTTTATCGCCACGCCAGAACATAACCAGGCGCGGTTCTTCGGTAACGTCAGCAACAACAGTTGCTTCCAGGTTTTCTTCGTCAGCATATTTGATGAAGGCATCGCGGTCAGCGGCAGCGATAACAACAGCCATACGCTCCTGAGATTCGGAGATAGCCAGCTCGGTGCCGTCAAGGCCTTCATATTTCTTGGGAACCTTGTCGAGGTCAATAACAAGACCGTCGGTCAGCTCGCCGATAGCAACGGATACACCGCCTGCACCGAAGTCGTTGCAGCGTTTGATCATTGCAGTTACGGCAGGGTTGCGGAACAAACGTTGGATTTTGCGTTCGGTCGGAGGATTGCCCTTCTGTACCTCTGCGCCGCAGCTCATGAGGGAGTCAACGGTGTGCTCCTTGGAGGAACCGGTTGCACCGCCGCAGCCGTCACGGCCGGTTTTGCCGCCCAACAGCACTACGATATCGCCGGCAGCGGGACGCTCACGGCGAACTGCGCTACGGGGAGCAGCGCCGATTACGCCGCCGATTTCCATACGCTTCGCAACAAATTTATCATGATAGTATTCCTGTACATGGCCGGTTGCCAGACCAATCTGGTTGCCGTAGGAGCTGTAGCCTGCAGCTGCGCCGATGGTAATCTTGCGCTGAGGCAGCTTGCCGGGCAGGGTTTCGCTGATCGGGGTGCGCGGGTCGGCACTGCCGGTTACACGCATAGCCTGATATACATAGGAACGGCCGGACAGCGGATCACGGATTGCACCGCCGAGGCAGGTAGCAGCGCCACCGAACGGTTCGATTTCGGTCGGATGGTTATGGGTTTCGTTTTTGAACATTACCAGCCACTCTTCGGTTTTGCCGTCGATTTCGATAGGCACAACGATAGAGCATGCGTTGATTTCTTCGGACTGGTCAAGGTCAGCCAGCTTGCCTTCCTTGCGCAGCTTCTTCATGCCGATTACGGCAATGTCCATCAGGGTTACCGGACGCTCGGTGTCTTCACCGTAAACTTCGTCACGAGCAGCCATGTATTTGTCATAAGCCTCTTGTACAGGCTGGGTAAAGGTACCGGGAACGATATTTACATCTTCAATCTGCGTCATGAAGGTGGTATGACGGCAGTGGTCGGACCAGTAGGTATCCAGCACACGGATTTCAGTAATAGTCGGCTCACGGTGCTCTTCATTGAAGTATTTCTGGCACCACAGCAGGTCGTCCAGGCTCATAGCCAGGCCCATGGATTGACGCAATGCTTCTGCTTCTTCCTTGGACATGGTCAGGAAGCCGGTAACAGCCTTAACCTTTTCCGGCTCCTCGCAGGTGCTGATGAGGGTTTCGGGTTTAGCCTGTTCAGCCTCACGCGCTTCAATCGGGTTGATGCAGTAAGCCTTAATCTTTTCAACTTCTTCCGCAGTCAGCTCGCCTTCCAGCACATATACCTTAGCGGCAGCAACCATCGGGCGCTCCTTTTGGGTAATCAGCTGGATACATTGTTCGGCAAAATCCTCGCGCTGGTCATATTGACCAGGCAGCAGCTCTACGGCAAAGGCAGCCTCGCCTGCAGCCAGCGGCAGCTCCTCTTCTACGACATTGTCGACAGGCGGCTCGGACAGCACAAGCTGTTTAGCCATAGCGAATTCTTCATCGCTCAGGCCCATCACGTCATAGCGGTTGACAATACGCATACCGGTAAGATTGCTCATACCAAGGTTGTTGCGCAGGTCTGCCAGCAAGCCATGTGCTTCGACAGCAAAGGCATCCTTCTTTTCTACAAAAAGTCTTCTAATGTTACTCATATACACGGCCTCCAATGTAATTTTTTCGAGGTGAATACTTGCTATTTATGTATCTATTTTAACACACTTCGGCGTTTTATCCAATATGGATAGCGATAAATATAGGCATATTAGTGAACATTTTTCAGTTTTAACTAAAAATAATTCGGAAAATCAGCTTTAATGCAAAAATGGCCACCCTAAAAGATGACCATAATTTTATTGAACAGGAATATTTGTGATAACGCTTATTATTTGGCAAACTCTTGGCTTACCTTGGCAATCGCTCTTACCGTAGCGCTGATATCGGGCTGAGCCAGTATGCCGCTGACTATGGCTGCGCCGTCAGCGCCTGCCGCACGCACCTCGCGGTAATTGTCCGCAGTTACGCCGCCGATGCCGACAACAGGCAGTCCCTTCTCCCTGCAGATAGTTGCCAAGCCGTCTGTACCCAGCTTTTTAACGTCTGCCTTCGTTGCAGTGCCGAAAACAGCGCCGCAGCCAAGGTAATCCGCACCGCTCTGCAGCGCCGCTTTAGCCTCCGCCAGATTGTGCGCCGAAACGCCGATGATATAATCAGCGCCCAGAATTTTGCGTGCCGCAGCGCAGGGAAGATCGTCCTGCCCCAGGTGTACACCCGCAGCACCCACCGCCATAGCGATATCCAGACGGTCGTTGATAATCAGCGGCACGTTAAAGCTGTCGCACAGTGCCTTCAGCTGCAGCGCTTCGGCGTACATCTCCGCGCTGGATGCCGTCTTGGCGCGGTACTGCACCAGCGTCACGCCGCTCTCGAGCGCCTCGCGCACGCAGTCAATAAGCGCCCTTCCCTGCAGGCAGCCATCGTCCGTAACCAGATAAATACTGTAATCAGGCTGTGCTTTCATCAGGACACCTTTTCCTCCGGCTTCAGGTTCACCAGATTCCACTTCGTAGTTACATGATAAATTGCGTCAATCAGGCGCACCTTGAACATGCCGGGGCCGTCCTTCTTCTCGAGAAAGTTGGCTGCCAGCTCAGCGCTCTGTCCCATAATTACTACGCCCAGTGCTGCCGCACCAAGCATATCCTTGGTGATAGCAGCGCAGCAGGCAACTAAGGTAGTAGTCATGCAGCCGCTGCCGGTGATATCCTGCAGCAGCGGGTGACCGTTGTTCAGCACAACAGCCTGCTTGCCGTTGCTGATGTTGTCAATCGGGCCGGTGACAGCAAATACGCAGCCGAATTTGGCAGCAGCGTCTTTGGCGGTGCGCAGTGCTTCGCCTTCTTCGGTTCCCTGCTCCATGTTGTCTACGCCACGGCCGCCAGTCGCACCCAACAGCAGCGCCTGACATTCGCTGTGGTTGCCGCGCACGATGTCAATATAGCCTGCGTTCAGCAGCTTCAGCGCGAAGTTCAGACGTACGGTAGAAGCCATTACGCCCACAGGGTCCAGCACTACCGGAATGCCCTTGGTTTTGGCAGCCTGCGCCGCACGCTCCATAGCAATCTGCTTATTAAAGCTCAGTGTACCAAGATTCAGCACCAGTGCATCGGCACCGGCGGTAATTTGTACAACCTCCTCCGGCTCATCGGCCATCACTGGAGAAGCGCCTGCTGCCAGCGCAGCATCCGCACAGCTTTCTGCCGTAACATAATTAGTAATTTCGTGGATGACAGGTCTTGCCTTACGCAGCTTGTCAACCAGTTCGCCAAAAGTATTTTTTAAATCCATTAGTCTAAGATACCAGCCTTTCTGTATAAATCAACAAAATGATGCGTCGGTCCGCAGCCGCTGCCCAGCTCGATGCCATGCTCGATGGCTTCGGTAACGTAGGCCTTGGAGGCGCGTACTGCATCCGTCAGCTCCAGCTCCTTGGCCAGGTTCGCCGCCAGACTGCTCGAGAGCGTGCAGCCTGTGCCATGCGTATTCTTCGTAGGGATGCGCTTGCCGGGGAACCATGTTTCCGTGCTGCCGTCAAAGAGCAAATCATCCGCCGTGTCGCTTAAATGACCGCCCTTCACGAGCACGGCCTTAGCGCCCAGAGCAATAATTTTTTCCGCTACTGCGCGCATCTGCGCCTTTTCCGTAACCTGCATGCCGGTAATCGCCTCTGCTTCCGGCAGGTTGGGCGTAACCAATGTAGCCAACGGCAGCAGCTCCTTAATCAGCGTTTCGCAGGCCTCCGGTGCCAGCAGCGGATAACCGCTTTTGGAAATCATCACCGGGTCCACCACGATAATGCGCGGCTGATAACGGCGCAGGCAGGCGGCAATCGTACGGATAATCTCCGGCTGCGATACCATGCCTATTTTCACTGCGTCCACACGGATATCGTCAAAAACGGCAGCAATCTGCGCTTCAACGATATCACAGTCAATATTCTGTACTGCGGCAACACCACAGGTGTTTTGTGCCGTAACGGCGGTAATGACGCTCATACCGAAGGTGCCATGAGCGGCAAAGGTCTTTAAATCGGCTTGAATTCCCGCGCCGCCGCTGGAATCACTGCCGGCAATCGTCAGCAAATTCTTCATCTGCTTTCTGCCTCCTTTAATGCGCACTCAACGCGCGCAGGTATTTTCTTTATTCTGTCCGGAGTAGTCGAACAGGCCATCGTTCTTTTCCTCCAACGCTTTGATAATATGATAGGTATATTCGTTGTAGGGAGTGGGAATCCCCAGCTCCTTGCCCATCGCCATCAGAGCACCGGAGAACATATCAATCTCGGTGTGTCTGCCTGCGTCCAGATCCTGCAGCGTGGAATAGCGCACAGATGGCGGAACGGCACTGCCACGGCCGGAGCTTGCGGGACATTTGCTCATATCAATGCCCTTGGCGGCGGCGATGGCCTCCAGCTCACGGCGCAGACCTTCCTTAATAGCACGCATATGCTCGCTGTCCTGATAGCAGCCAAGACCTGCGCCAATCACAGCCTGCGGCAGATTGTTGCAGACGTTCAGGCGGAACTTGCACCAGATTTCTTCATTAATGCAATCCGTATGGCGGATATGGATATCGGCGTTGCACATAAGCGCTTCAATCGCCAGCACACGCTCACTCTCAAACGGTGCCTGCGCTTCGCCGAAAACAATACCGATAGTCTTTTCCGGGTTGAAACGGACACCGCCGTTTTCGTGACGCGACGCAATCTTAATCAATGCAGGCAAAATCTGCTTGCTGTCGACAACGCCGGCAATAATCTTCTCGCTGTCCACGCCGTTCATCAGGCTCATGACAGTAGTATTGGGGCCGACTGCCTCGCGGATGCTCGCCAGTGCGCCTGGCAGAGCGCCGTATTTTAAAGCGACAATCAAAAGATCTACGCCCTTGGCCTCCTGCGGACTCCACACCTGCGGATGATAGGTAACGTTGTTGATGGTGCAGCCCTCGTCACGTAAACGCGCAGCACGGCTGCCTTCGGCGATAATGCCGAATCTGATATCGGGGAGCTTGCTCAGTCCCCAGATTATATAAGAGCCAACGGCTCCTGCTCCTAAAAGTGCGACAGATTTTATCTCCATGCTTATCACTCCTTATTGCTTGCGAAGAAGCGCTGCAGGCCGTAGCGGGATTTATTCCGCTGAGGCTGTAACGCTCATTGCAGTAAAGCTAATTATACACTATATATTATAGCATATCGGGGCGCATAAAAAAACAGCAGCGAAGTGCAAGGCACAAGCTGCTGTGAAGAACTGGTAAAATTTATAATATTATGGAAGAAGTTATTATGCGGTCAGCTTGGAGGCAAGCTCACGTACCTCTGCTTCAGAAAGTTTAGAGTGACGTACGGTGAATTCGATGCTCATGCCGTCAGCCAAAAGGCCTTTGGCAAGCTCGATTTTGTTTGCCTGCTCTTTTTTCTCAGCTTCTTTTGCCACTGCTTCAGCCTTTTTTGCAGCATATTCTTCAATTACGTCAGTCATTTTTGCTTCAACTGCCTTCGCTGCTGCTTCTGCTTTTCTTGCAGCATATTCTTCAATTACGTCAGTCATTTTTGCTTCGCCCTCCTTGCTGTATTTCAAAAATTCCATGCGCTCGGCAAATTCTTGGTAATGTAAATTTTTAGGCTCTGTGCAGTATAAGTCCTGCATGAGCTTGCCCAGCGCTGTATCATCACGGCGCTGACTGTTGACATAAATAATATGCGAACCATCTTCAAAATCCCTAGCATTTTGCTTAATTGTTCGTCTTATATCATATAACGGCAAATTATCGCGCAAGACATCATTCTCGGTGATAAAAATCACGTAGGTATCCGGCAGCTCTTCATAGAGCTTACTTGGCTGCAGAAAATGCGTATCAAGGATACTGCTGTAAAATCTGGCACGTCTTGCCGGAGCGCCTTCATCGCTTCTCTGCACTTCTACGTTAAAATAACGTCCTTTGCTATCCTGCGCTAAAATATCCAGTTGCGAAGAATGTCCGTAGATATTTTGAATAAAGCTCTGTATTCTGACATTCTTCACTTTAATTTTATCATCTCCCAGGATAATGCGCAAGAAAACCTGCGCTGCTTTCTTGTTGTCATCAAGCATGAAGTTCATAAACCTGTTATTCATCATACATAGGCTACGGATGACCTGCTTGATTTCACTTTCTTGACTTGCTTCATTTGTCTGCATTACTTCAACTCCCTTCTTAATAAAAAACGCCATATGTACTACTTCAATAATACATAAGGCGTTCGTGACGCTGCAGTGACCGTGCTCCAGGCAGGTGTGCAAAATCTTATGGGTTTATATTATCAGATAATTGTGACAATGTCAAGAATGGTTAGAAAATTCTCTAATCCCTAAGGTCAGCCTTCAAGATCTATATTTACTTCTTTCAGTTATGAAAGAAGTTGAATTAACCAAAAGTATCAAAAAAACAAAATCCCCCGCAAGAAACCCTGCGAGGGTAAAGCATGCGACAGCTCTATTCACTTCTTCACAGCCAAGCTGCGGATGGAAACATTCACGTTATTCACCTTCATAGCCGTCATATACTCAATTTTTTCCTTAATCTTCGCCTGGAACTGCTTGGTAACGGCAAAGAGTTTAACACCGTAATACAGCACAACCTCTACACTGATAACAATACCCTTGCTGTTGTCGCTGCGGCGGCGCACCTTAATGGAGGTGATGCGCTCCACGCCCTCCAGCTTGCGCCCGATAATTTTGATGATATCCTCCAACGCGCTGTCGGAAATCAGCAGCTTGCCGTAAAAGCTGAACGAAGGGCGCACGATAGAACGGTCCGCGTCCTTCTCCTGCTTACGCTGGCTGGAAAAAATATTATAGGGCAAATCGGCAAAATAGCCTGTGAAATGAGGCTTCAGCTCAATCGTCGGCACCGGCACGATATGTTTGCCCTCCTGCAGACGCGCATGGCGGGCCTTCTTGATTTCAGCCTTGCTGGCAATTTGGTTGATATACACCGTCTTAACCGGCTTATCCAGCTTCAGCCTGCCGATAATCTTGTTGATCATATTGTCCGAGGTAGCGATAATCAGCAGACGATGAATATTGTTGGTCGCCAGCGCCTCACGCACCGCCTGCGCGTGTCCTTCGTCGGTGAAGATGGCACGCTTTACGGCCTGTATTCTGTTGTCTTCGTTCTTGGCGGAGGTGCCTGCCAGAATTTTGGTGCCCTTAATCAGCAGGCCGTCATCAATAATAGCGTCACAACGGTTGTCAAAGGCCACGCCGATGGCATGGTGGCTCTTGCCTGTGCCGCTGGGTCCTACAAAAGCAACTACTTCCATTCTATTACACCCTTAACATCATCATATTGCACCTGCCAGATTCCCAGCTTTGTGGGGAAACGGTCAGGGATTCCGTGAAAGTCACTGCCGCCGCTCACCAGCAGTCCACGCTGCTTGGCCAGAGCCAGCCAATGGACTTGCGCCTGTGCATCCGCGCTGGGGTGCCACACCTCGATGCCGTCAAAAGGCTCTGCAGCTAAAAGTCGTTCGGGCAGCGTTTTATCCACCAGCTCCGAGGGATGTGCCAACACAGCGATACCGCCTGCCTCGTGAATCAGCGCCACTGCCTCATGCGGAGAGAGCTTGGGCTGCGGCACATACGCCGGTCCGCCGCGGTGCAGCAGTGCGTCGAAAACCTCCTGCACGGTAGCAAAATAGCCCTTGGCCACCAGTGCCTTGGCCACATGCGGACGGCCCACTGCCCTGTTCTTGGGGTCGCAGGCCTCTACCTCCACATGGTAGCCTAATTTTTCCAGCTTTTCCAGCATGGCATATAAACGGTGCTCGCGCGCATGGCGCATTTCGTTCATTTTCTTATGCAGCGCTTCACAGTCCATAGAAACGTGATAGCCTAAAATATGCACGGCATCATCCTCGTACTGCGTTCCCAGCTCCACGCCGGTGAGGACGCGGATGCGTCCGCCGTAGCGCTTCGCCGCCTCGCGCGCCTCCGCCATACCGTTCCACGAATCATGGTCGGTGACAGCGATAACGCTGATGCCTTTAGACACAGCCTCGTCCACCAGCATGGTCGGCGTATAGCGTCCGTCGCTGAAGGTGCTGTGCAAATGTAAATCTACAAGCTGCGCAGCCATTACAGCATACCTGCCAGCTTAATCAGCGTCATAGTACCGAAGGCAGTACCGCCTTTAACCTTGAAGCCATCGGTCTTAGTTGCGGTGGAGGTGCCGCCGATATCAAGATGCGCCCACGGGATATCTTTATCAACAAACTCACCAATGAACAGACCGCCGGTGATGCAGCCTCCGGCACGTCCTGCGCTGTTGAGCAGGTCCGCAACGTCGCTCTTGATGGCTTCCTTGCATTCAGGCAGGGAAGGCAGCTGCCAGTAGTTTTCACCGGCCATGCGACCTGCCAGCTTAATCTGCTCCACCAGCTCGTCATCATTGGCCACAATACCGCTGGTTTCGTTGCCCAACGCGATGATTACCGCACCGGTGAGCGTTGCTATATCAATAACCTTCTTGGCACCCATTTGGCAGGCATACCAGACTGCGTCCGCCAGCACCATGCGTCCTTCCGCATCGGTGGAAACAACCTCGATGGTCTTGCCGTTGGCTGCACGCACGATGTCGCCAGGGCGTTGCGCCTTACCGTCAGGCATATTCTCCGCGCAGGCCAGCACGCCGATAACGTTGCACTTCAGGCCTAAACGTGCGATGGCGCGCATTGCTCCGAGCACAGAGCCCGCACCTGTCATGTCGTCCTTCATCTCGCCCATGTTATCGTCAGGCTTAATGGAAATACCGCCGCTGTCGAAGGTGATGCCCTTGCCTACAAAGGCTGTATAGGGAGCGTCACCGTTGCCGTTGTAGCGCAAGGCAACGAGGCACGGAGGGTTATGACTGCCCTGACCTACTGCCAGCAGTGCATGCATGCCTCTTGCCTCCATCAGGGTTTCGTCCATAATAGTAATTTCCAGCGGCAGCTCCTGCCCCAGCTTCAAGGCATCATCGGCCATGGTTTGCGGTGTTACCACGTTACCGGGGTTATTCACCAGATCACGTGCATAGCACACTGCTTCCGCAGAGATTTCCGCAGCGTTAATGATTTCCGCCGCCTCCGGCGCAGCGCTCAGCACTGCAGCCTCGCACAGCGGTGCCTGCTTTGCTTCACTCTTGAAACGGTTGAAGGTGTACGCGCCGAGGTAAAGTCCTTCGACGAGCGCCTGCAGGTTTTTGCTGCGTTCGGCGTTCAGCAGGATAGGCGCAGCCAGTACAGCCTTTTGCGCCTTAGCCTTGTGCAAAGCGCGGGCAGCAGCGCCGGCAGCCTTACGGAAATTGTTCGGCTTGCAGTCCTTCCCTTCGCCGCAGCCTGCCAAAAGCAGTGTCAGCAAACCTTCACCCTGCGGCAGCACCAGTGTGGTTACGCTGCCTGCGTCATAAATATCGTCGTGCTGCGCGGCATACGCCATTGCTGCCTTGGCTGCTGCCTCCGGCAGCTCCAGCTTGTCGATGGCTGCC
>ERZ1027266.1021-NODE-1021-length-16415-cov-5.527751_pt1 | contig 16415 bp, 17 predicted proteins | sample MGYA00519257_ERZ1027266 | MGnify/ENA primary metagenome ERZ1027266 (study PRJEB26926, sample SAMN06164683) | human gut metagenome | biome: ENVO:00009003; feature: ENVO:2100002; material: ENVO:00002003 | host: Homo sapiens | place: USA | collected 2012 ... | reverse complement strand
TGGTGATAGAGGTGCTGCCACGGCTGGTGATGGAGGTGCTGCCACGGCTGGTGATGGAGGTGCTGCCACGGCAAGAGGGAAGGCTTCAACAGGATATAATGGTTTGTCAGTAGCAAGAGGAGAAAATGTTCAGGTAAAAGGCGGAATAGGTGCAATTTTGGTCATAGCTGAGGAAAGGGATGATACGTATGATATTGTTGATTGGAAGGCTGTAGTAGTTGATGGTGAGGTTGTCAAGGCTGATACATGGTATAGACTGGAAAACGGTGAGTTAGTGGAAGTTGATTAATAGCTTGCTGATATTACAATAAGAATTTAATTGGTAATAATTACCATTTACCTGACATCAGGAAAATGGTTCAAAACAAGATAGGAATGAATATGAGTGGAAAAGATGTATTAAGGCTATTACTTATCAGTTACGGTTTTTGCCGTAATATTGAGATAAATACTTATATGGGTAACGGTGGATGGATTGGTTATGAAGTATCTGCCAACAATGACGATGGTATTGAATACTACGCAGTAGATTGTGAAGGTTTGCTTTTTCATATATACGAAATACAGAAATTTATGAGAGATGAAAATATTGAGCCTCGTATAATGTCGGGTAATTTTAGTAATAAGCATCTGCTTTTAGACGAACATTTGAACGATATTTTAGAGAATACTCAGATAACGGCCTCGACCGCCGCCGTACGATTAGCTATCAGCTTCGTGCTTGGCGCTATTATCGGTGTAGAAAGACAATTTCGCCGTAGGGACGCTGGTATGCGGACCTTTACCTTGATCTGTATGGGATCTGCCGCCGCCATGTTGATATCTATCTGGATACCACAAACCTATCCGAATTTCTTGAATGGAGATCCGGGGCGTATCGCCGCCCAAGTCCTTACAGGTATTGGTTTCTTGGGAGCAGGAGCTATTATTCAAAGTCATGGAAGCGTGCATGGACTCACTACGGCGGCTTGTATTTGGGTAATGGCTGTAGTCGGTTTGGCCGCTGGTGCCGGCATGTTCTTGGCCGCTTCTATCACTACGGCATTTACCTTGTTCGTATTGGTTTCTTTAGAAAGGCTGGAGCGACGTATGTATTTGGATGGTGTTAATAAAATACTTACGATAAATTGCTCAACCTCGACTCCCGATCTTAAAGGTATCCGGAAAATCTTGGAAAATAGGAGCATATTTATCGTAAGTCTTTCTTATGAGCATAATTACGACAAGAATACGTCGACAATTACCTATAAAGTCAATGTGAAATCCAAGTCCTCTTACAGTGAGTTATTCACTGAGATTCGAAAACTTGGTTATATTTCACAAATACGTCTTCTAGCTTGACAATGCCGTTTATTCAAGTTCACCCTTTAGCATATGCCCGGCGATACGAGCCGCTTCCTTAACGTATTTACCGCAAGGACGTTTGGCATAATACTGTTGCGTGCGTGCGGAAGGAGAGGGATTCGTCGATGTCTCTTCCGGAGGAAGAAGGCTACGGCAAATGATCGTCCCATGCTTCTCCTTGAATAAAGCCGCCATTTTTTGTACCATGCCATAGTTGCGGGCACGCGCCTCTTGATCTAGCGGATCAAATACCGGATACTTAAATCCGGCTAACATCGCCATTGCGTTTACGGTACCACAAACCTCACGCATGCGTCCGACACCTCCTCCAAAAGATACAGACATCTTTTTCGCCAGCTCTAAATCCAACTCGAAGACATCCGAATAAGCGAGGAATACAGATTGAGCGCAATTATATCCGGACTCGAAGTTGTGGACCGCTTGGTTCACACGCTCCTCTATATCAAAGGATTTCATAGTCAACACAAGCTCTGTCCGCCTTTACCGGGCCAATAATTCCTTTAGCGACCGCTACATGTTCCGGATGATTAGCGTACGTATTTACATCTTCCAAGGTAGGCAATTCAGTAGTTAAAATAATATCCCAAGTCTCCGCCGGATTACAATTAAAATCTACACGGATCATTTTCAATACGTCTATCTTATTGATTAAGGCTTCCAGTTTATCCTTAATTTCTTGCATTTTGGCTTGCTTCTCAGCCGGAGTTTGAAACTCCTTCAACTTAAACATTACAATATGTCTGATCATAATCGCTATACGTTAATTATATATATTACATCTGTTCATCCAAATACGAATCCTTGTATCCAAGGAAATATAAGATACCATCGAGGCCAATCGTAGAGATAGATTGCTTGGCGGTCGCCTTTACCTTCGGTTTGGCATGGAAGGCGATACCTAGACCGGCGATACTAATCATCGGCAAGTCGTTCGCCCCGTCGCCAACCGCTACGGTCTGGCGAATATCCACGTTCTCCACTTGCGCGATCAGGCGTAATAACTCCGCTTTACGCTTTCCATCTACGATATCACCCACATGATTACCCGTTAGCTTGCCATTCTCGATCTCAAGCTCGTTGGCGTATACATAGTCGATATTATATTTTTGTTTAAGGAAATTACCGAAATAAGTGAAACCTCCGGAAAGGATAGCGATCTTGAAGCCCACCTTTTTCAAGATACGCATCAAACGGTCTACACCTTCTGTGATCGGTAGATTCTCGGCGATCTCCTGCATCACGGATACGTCCAACCCCTTTAATAAGGCACAACGCTGGCGGAAGCTCTCGCAGAAATCGATCTCTCCACGCATGGCTGCCTCTGTAATCGCTTTTACTTGATCGCCAACTCCGGCACGTATCGCCAACTCGTCGATAACCTCCGTCTCTATCAAGGTAGAGTCCATATCGAAACAAATCAGACGGCGCATACGGCGATACATGCTATCCTCTTGGAAAGAGATATCCATCTCAAGCTCCGTGGAAAGTTTCATGAACTCCGCTTTCATGCACTCCTTGTTTTTCGGGGTACCACGTACGGAAAACTCCACGCTCGCCTTGGGGGTACGGGCATTCTCGTCCAACGGGATACGTCCCGTGAGCCGCTTGATATCATCAATATTCATATCTTGCTCCGCTACGATCCGGGAAACACCCGCGATTTGCTTGGCTGTAAGCTTTCGGCTTAATATCGTGATGATATATCGGTTCTTGCCCTGCATACCTACCCATTTACTATATTCTTGCTCTGTAATGGGATTGAAACGGATATTGACATCTAATTCGTAACTCTTGAACAGTAGTTCTTTCAATATATCGCCGGAATTTCCTTCCGTGCTTTGAAACAAGATACCCAATGATAAATGGTTATGGATATCCGCTTGACCGATATCGAGGATAACAGCGTTGTTCTTGGCTAGAATCTCCGTAAGAGCCGCCGTTACACCCGGACGATCCGCTCCATTGATATTTATCAGTATTATTTCGTCGTTTTGTGCCATATTTGTCATTCTATTAGGCAAAAGTACGTAAGAATTATCGAAAAAGAGTATAATATATTAAACATTTTTGCTTATATTTGTTTTATCGTATTAACGACAAAATGTTTAATGAGAACCTGGCAACCTTAAAAAGTCCTGACCGGCAGGCGAAATGTATGAGAATCCAATTTGAAATCAAGGAAAAGTTGCCCGACATTATTTCTGAAATACTTCATTCAGATAAGTGGCTGACTTTAGTGAGAGATGAGAATCATGGATTACGACGTGTGACGATTAAAGATCCCTACTTTGATTCAGAGGCATCCGTCGATATCTGGGAGCATGAGATTCATGTAACGACAGCTTGGTCTAACTACACCTATCGGATCTATCAAAAAGGTAATTCTGTTTGGTGCGAATACATTGGCGCTTATAGAGGATTGCTGGAGCAAAACCTTTTGCCTACAATGACTCCGAAAGAAAACATTCTGGATTCGGAGGTATTGAACAGCTCTTTGTTTGGTGACAGGAAAGAGACCTTGAGAAATTACAGCGTGGAAAACCTTAAGCTGAAGAATTTTAGGCGGGATAATTTCACCGCGGAATATCAACTGGCTTCTCTGCAAGACCATCCTAAGATCGTATATGATGAGTTTATTAAAGAAGGGGTTCCAATTCCCCCTCCTGAAGATTGAAAAGAAAAGTCTGGTAATTAATACCGGACTTTTCTTTTTGAGGATCATCGCATGATACCCGAATCCTCGTCGCTATTCCAAAGTTTCTTCTTGCCTTCCTTAAACTTGCGGCCGAAATCGAAGTTCCAAGAGAAGGTTAGCATCAACATCCGGGAGAAGTCGTTCGCATACATGTTCGTATGGCTGGGAGCGTAAGCGTTCCAGTTTTCCTCTACCCGTTTGTACTGGCTGGAGAAAGGCATCATCAGTCCGGCTCCAACGGCGAATTTACCTTGATTGTACCGGAACATAAACATGTGGATATTCTCGCCACCTTTTAATAACTCTCCGATAAACCGGTTGTAGCTGCTTTGTATCTGGAACATAGCCATGAACTTCTTGTACATAGCCATGACGGAAGCCCGGTAATACCAATTGGTATAGGTATGCGAATAACTATTTCCTTCGCTAATATAACGATTAACGCCACCTGTCACGGATAGGCTTACGATCCGCTTGATGATAGGGCCGACACGTAATGTCAAGTCACCGCTTAGTTTCTGCCATCCTTTTTGGTTATCGGTAATGCGAATGAACTTATTGTTTTCCCGTATCACTTCCTCCATGATCCGGTTCGGGCTATTGCTGTAATAAAAGTTTAAGTCTCCGGTGAATATTCCTTTTTTATATAGATAATTGGCTTGCATGTCATAACTCTTATAGGGTTTCAGATAAGGATTTCCCCGGCGTATCTGGAGCGTATCGATGTATTGCTCGATGGCGCTTAGCTCCGATAGGCTAGGTGAGACATTATTTACGCTACCGTTCACCCGGAAATACATATTATCCGTAAAGTTATATTGTAAGGATACCTTTGGGCGGAACGTATAATATTGATAATCTTCCTCACCTTCTTGCTTGAACCATGAGCGGGAAACACCTATTCCGGCGGTATAATTCAACTTCTTGACACGTCCGCTGAATTCCGTATAGAGGTACGTCTCCGATTGTTTCATCTTGGTTCGTCCTCCAACCGTTCCGCCGTAGGTGTTATCCGTCCACGATTGGGTATGTTTCAACCCTCCGCCCAATCGACCGGCCTCGAATTGCCGTTCGTAGATTCCCTCGCCGATAATGGAATATTTGTCTCCGTCCACGTTCGACAAGATATCCGACAAGAGGATATCGTTTTTCCATTCTTGATACATTTGGTTTGCGTTCGTATTTATGTACGTGCCTACCATATTAAATATCAATGTCTGCTTATGTGGTAAGGAGCGTTGGTAATAAAGGTCGAGGGAAGGACGTTTGGTTGAGTTGCTATTCGGATTCCAAGCGTATGTCTTATCCTCGGGATGATTGTTTGCATACAGGTTCTTACCGTTACTACCTTTATCCTCGTCCGATAAGAAATAACGTAGCGTGGCATTGAAATAATAGTGGTCATTATCTACCAGATTATAATTAAGGGAGAGGTTATGGGAGGTCTCGGACATTCTTCCCGGAAGACCTTCCGAGGTGCGTTCCAGCGTTTCGCCATTCTCAAAGCGGAAGGTCTCGGTTCCTTCCGTCCAGATATGATACGGATTCCGGTAACGGACGGCGTATTGCAATCCGAACTCCGATTTCTTATGATTGAACTTCGCCGATACCTGATCGTCTCCAAAAGAGGTGGTCGGTGAATTACTAAGGTCTAGATTAACAGAACCACCGCTCGTTTCTCTCCGTACAATGTAATCGAGTACGACAGAGGCATTACCGTAGCGTAAGCCCGGATTATCATGATATTCTACCCGGATTACCTCCTGTGGCGATAAGCCCCGGATATCAGACAGCTCCACCTTGATACCGTTGATGCAGAATTGAATAGTCCCTTCATTCGATAGCGATACGCTATTCCGGATCGGGTCCACTTCCAAACGGGGAAGCATCAAGGCGTTCAATAGATTGATGCCATTGCTGGAAGCCGCTTTTTGCTCAGAGGTAGGGAACGTGATCTTACGGTCCGCCGTATTGCGGATAGCGGAAGCGTTGACCGTGACTTCATCTAAGGATATAGAGGAGGATGCCAATGAGATCGTACCGAGATCTATAGGCTGGGAAAGTCCCAGCACGGAGACTACCGAAGTCTTGTAACCTATGGAGGAAACAGATACTTGATAATCTCCGGCCTTGACTTTCTCGATCCGGAAAAGTCCTTTACTATCCGTCGTCGTCCCTGTGATGAATGCGGAATCGGCTGTTTGAAGCGTGATATTCGCGAACTCAAGAGGAGACTTGTCGGATAGATCGATGACTTTCCCCCGGATCTGTAATTGCTGTGCCCGAATACCCCAAGAAAAGGATATAAGAAGGGCCGCCATAATGATTTGTTTCATTATAGTACGATTTAATGATTAAGAAATAATGTGTGTATGTGATTGTTACCTAGTCCAAATCTCTTCTCCGTTCAGACGGATCTTCTGGATATTGTTGATACGGATATGCAACGTGAGATTTTTATCTTGCCCGGCGTCCCTCGCCCCGCTAACCAATAATAGAGAATCGTGGCGGCTGACTTCCGGCAAATACCGTTTCTTTCCCTCGTAATAGAGCAGCGACCGGTCTTTTGCTTCCAATATTTGTGCCCGAGGAAATTCGGAGGCAGTTCTTGTGTCGACCTTTATGTTTTCCGCTTTCAACTCCGGATTATCTATCTGGATAATCTGAAACTTTTGCGTGAAACCTGTAAGGCATTTTTCCGACGTAAACTGGGCAACGCCGAAAGTGAGGGCTGGAACGATATATAATGTCCCTATCAAGGCGATAAATACGCGATTACTTTTTTTCATGATTGTCTTTATTTAATGGTAGATATATATAATGTATAGGCTTTCGTAAGCTCGTCGATACCTACATCTAGCAGGTGCATCTCCTTGAAGACGGCGGGAAGTACCTCTTCCACGAACTGGTTATGGCGCATCTCACGGATTTTTTGCTCGGCGTCGGAAGCGACGAAGTAGCCGATCCCACGCTTGTTGTAAATAATATCGTTGGCTTGCAGACGTTCGAAGGAACGCATGACCGTGTTCGGATTCACTTCCATCTCTACTGCCAGTTCCCGTACGGACGGAATACGGCTATCGGCTTTGTAATTACCACTCAATACCCGGTCGCAAATCCGCTCGGCTATCTGGATAAATATGGATTGATTCGTATTGTAGTTCATCTTAGTTCCTTTTCTTTAAGTTTTAGATAAGCGACGTATAAGACCACGAGGGTCGCGATGAGAAATGCGGGTGTAAAGGCAAAGCTCAGCCAATACACGGCGGTATAAAGCGGGGAAGATTCATAACAAAAACTATTCATACCCGGCTGGATATTCAAGATGTTTATGCATAGATAAACAATCCCTATGATAGAAGCGATTATCAATATATATCCACCACAAGCGATTCCTAAAGCATACTTCTTGAATGTGACGTAAGAGAGGAACATCAAGGAACCGACAAACGCCAGCATGGTGAAATCTTGCAAGGTCATGATAATGTCCTTGAATGCTACAGGCTGTATATGAATGAGCATTGAGGCTATTCCCGTCCCAGTCCAGAACGTGACTTGGTATGCTAAGAATACCACGATGCCTTCGATTAGGATAGCGGCATATTTCTCTTGGTTGCTCGCGGGAAGCGTTAAGAACAATCCTCTAGGGCGGTGTATCATTAAGTTTACGTAGCTACAGAAAGCGATAAAAGTTCCTAATGATCCCAATACATATAATGTAAAGGTACGGAATCTCGTATCCCATAAAATGGAGGATAACAGGAAAAAGAAGAGGACTCCGAGGATGACCAACACCCCATAAGCTAATTTCTTCTTATTCTCTATCCAATCTTTGCGAAGTAAAAGATTGATGCGTTGTATACTGAAATCTGTTTTCATAACTATGTCATTTTTAGGAGTTCATGATTCTTTGGATCTCTTTGGGATAAGTTATCGCCGCGTTAAAGAGCAACTCTAAGGATACGGCTGTCTCTTCCTTGCCATCCCTTGCGGTGACGCCTATTGTCCCTTGCGGGGTAGGCTCGGAATAAAGAGCTTTCTCTTCCGGCAGGAGTGGTCCGAAATAAAGTTTCTCGCCGATCTCGTTCAACGTCTTATTCAATAGGATTTGCCTTTGGTCTAAGATCAATACCGTGTCGATCAAGCTTTCCAGATCCCTGACCTGATGCGTGGAGATAATAACCGTCTGATTGTCATCTATCAAAGAGGCTACCAGTCTGCGGAATGTCGCTTTCGAGGGAATGTCCAGCCCATTTGTAGGCTCATCCATTAGAAGCAGGGGCGTATGAGCGGCCAGCGCCAAGGTTATCGCCACCTTTTTCCGTTGTCCTTGAGACATTTTCGACAGGCGATCGGATAGATTGATCTCAAACGATTCTACGCAAGCCTTGCAGATATCGTCTCTAAATGTCGGATAAAAAGCCGCGTACATCTTTATATATTCTATGGCGGTGACCTCAGGCATGGAGATTTCCTCCGGCAATAAGAATATCTGCTGCAAGAAACGAGCGTTTCTCTCGGAAGGAATTTCCTCCAATACGAGGCAAGAACCTTGATCCGGAAAGATCTGTCCGCTTAGAAGGTTTAGAAGCGTAGTCTTTCCTTCACCGTTCTTTCCCAATAAGCCACAGATGTGTCCCGATCCAACCTCAAGATTGATACGATCAAGTACCTCTTTTTTGCGGCTATAGCTGAATGAGAGTTCTTTTAATGTAATCATATGTTTTGCTGCTTTAGTGTATTAGTTTAATAGTACACTGCAAATGTAGTGGAAGTTTTTGAATAAACAAGAGGGAAGGGTATTTTTTTCCTTTTATTTTTCAAGATGGCAGTACAAGGTGATTAAAGGGAATCTCTTAATGCTATTAGCCTCTTTTCCAAGAAGGATTAGCGGTTTGCTCTTGAAGCATTGCTAATTTTTCAGTTGGTGCATGATCTTCTAACGGCTGTTGGAAGATCATGCACCAGCTGTTAGATGATTATGCAACAGCCGTTGGATAATCTATACTTAAAGATGAAATCGCTAAGGATTCCCTGTTATCGGTCTAAAGGTAGGGGAGCGGGAAGCTAATGATTCTTGATGATTTTGCGGTTCTCTCGGGGAGAAAAAGGTACTCTACTTCTAAATTTATGTTGCAAAACAGTTAATTTTTTATCGATGTGTGCGCTAAAACATATAAAAAAGCTTGCTAATTTGCAGAAAATCGCTATATAATTTGGTAGAAAGAAGTATTTGGTTTTATATTTGCACCCGTTAAAGGCAAGTTAGTGTCTCTTTAGCGAAAGAAACATGCTTGTTTACGATCCTGAAAATCAGGAGTCGGGAGTTTGTCCCCCGGGAGATTCCCCCGATTAAGTTTAACGTAAAATTGAAAATATGAAGGTAAGAGCTTATGTTCTCATCGCATCGGTAGCGTTATTAGGAATGTCTGCCGGTTCGAAAAAGGCGAAACTTACCGAGGGTGTGAACCCCGGTGATCTAGCTCCGAGAATAGAGTTTTTGGGAAACGACGCTAAAGCCAGTTTCCACAACCAATTAGGACGTTATACATTGCTCAACTTTTGGGCGGCTTACGATGCGGAATCGCGGGCTCGTAACGTGCAATTGGCGAATGAGGTTAACAAGTTTGGTCCGGACAAAATTGCGATGTGTTCGATCTCTATGGATGAGAAAGAATCTATTTTTACCGAGACGGTAAAGATTGACAAGTTGGATCTGTCAACGCAATTTCACGAAGGACTGGGTAAAGAGTCAGAGTTGTACAAGAAGTATGATTTAAGAAAAGGTTTCAAGAACTTCTTGATTAACGACGAAGGAGTGATAATCGCCGCCAACGTCACCCCGGAAAAACTGACCGAGATTCTGAAAGCAATTTAATCAGTATTATTTAGCAAAGAGGGCTGTTCCACTTCAAGATGGGACAGCCTTTTTTATCGATTCACGAGTTTTCGTTTCGAGATGATGAAATAGCATGTATAGTCTGAGAAGGAAATGTGCGCTTTCTTTTTAAGTCCGTGTTTATTATTAACTCTTTTTGATTTATTAACCCTAATGGATAGGGTGATTGAGAAGGTCCTCTGTCTTTACTGTAAATGAACAGCTAATATCCTGTAATAATGAGATCTATACTTTTCTTTATTTGTTTGATCTTTACCTTTGGGGGACAGGCGCAAGAGGAAGAAAAATCCCATATGTGGAAAGTAGAACTCTCCGGTGCCTTGAATAATAATTCAGCATGGGAGGTAGAGCCATCTGTTACTTATCTACCGATTCCTTATGTGGGAATTACTATGGGGTTGCTTTTCTGTAATACGATTGAGAGAGATAGTTATACGGGGTTTTCAAGAGATAATCAGTGGTTCTGGGATTCAGATGAGAGTAATCCGGGCTGTCATTTCTTTGCGTTACGTCCGGCCATCCAGTTAGTAACTCCCGCTTTTAAATTCGGGAAAGACAAGGATACGGGACTCTCTTTGGTCGTTTCACCCGGATTAACCATTCCTTTGCCTGTCAATCAAGAGTTTAATATAAGCTATGTTCCAAACACTCCCGGGATATGGATACCTCAAAAATTCGATCATATAAAGAACAAGGGAGGTAAATCGTTATTTTATCATATTAAAAGTATGTTGAGTCTCGATATAGACCAGCGGTATATATTCTCTTTGGGGTATATATTTTCGAATTTTGATTTATATAGTGGAGGGCGAAACTTCATTGTAGAGGGGAAAAGGCTTAGTATGCCTCGGATTCGTTTTATGCATTCATTCTTTCTAAGTATCGGATATCGGTTTTAAATCGTTTCATACATTGTCTTTCTCGTTTAGCCCAAAAAGGGAGAGCTGTTTTTAAGGCTCTCCCTTTTGCATAAGCTTATATATAATAATGTATAGGATTTATCGAATTGCTTCTACTTCTTCCGTACGCAAAGGGATCTTCTTTCCTAATAGACGAGCGCCGTTCTCGGTAATCAGATAGTCTTCCTCGTTACGTATGCCACTGAAATCTTTATATGTAAACAACTTCTCGTAATTGATGAATTCGGTGAACTTGTTCTGGCCTCTCCATAAATCCATTAATTCGGGGATGAAGTATACGCCCGGCTCGATGGTCAAGACAAACCCCGGTTCCAGCTTACGTCCCAAGCGCAATGACTTACGTCCGAATTCCGTACTCTTCGGTTGTCCGTCATAACCAACGTATACCTCTCCTAGATTCTCCATATCATGTACATCCAATCCCATCATGTGGCCTAGGCCACAAGGCATAAACATGGCGTGAGCACCGGCTTTTACGGCCTCCATCGGATCTCCTTTCACGAAACCAAGGTCCTTTAAACCCTCCATGATCACTTTACAAGACAACTCATATACATCCACGAAAGGAATACCCGGGCGCAAAGCCGCTACGGCAGCCTCATGGGCGGCTACTTGAATATCATAGATGTCTTTTTGACGGGTCGTGAACTTAGAGTCGGCTGGGATGGTGGACGACATATCTCCGGCATATCCCATCTCAGTCTCGGCACCGGCGTCCAATAATAGCATATCACCGCTCTTAATCATATGACTATGATCATGGTTGTGCAAGGTCTGCCCATTGATCGTGGCGATGATAGGGAAGGAGAGCTGGTAATTGTTGGCGAAAGCGACTTCCGCAACGGCAGCCGCTACATCCGACTCCCGGATTCCCGGACGTACGGTACGCATGGCAGTCAGGTGCATATCGGCGGTTACGATACAGGCTTTCTCGATCTCGGCAATTTCTTCCTCGCTCTTGTAATTCCGTTGGTTTACGACACCCATGATAAAAGGCACGGAAGGTTTATCCGCGCCGGGTACGATACCCAACCATTGGAATAACTTGATCTGGTGTTCCGCACGATATGTCGGCAGATAATGGATTGGCTGGCCTTTTTGCTGGGCATTCTTCAAATAAGTCTCGATCTCCTTAAAAGGACGGACTTCCTTGATACCTGCGGCCTCGCTCTTCTCTTTTAGGGTGGGCTGCGTACCCATCCATACAATCGCGTCTATAGTCAACTCATCGCCAAAGATGATCTCCTTATCGTTATCGATATCGATGATAGCGGATAACCCGGCGTATGGCAATCCGAAGAAATACAAGAAGGTAGAGTCTTGACGGAAGTGATACGTATTATCGGCGTAGTTCATCCCACTCTCGTCGTTTCCAAGGAATAGCAACAAACCGGAACCTATGGTTTGTTTCAGCTTAGCCCGGCGGGCCATATAAGTTTCTTTACTGAACATAAGGATTATTTTTTGTTAGTGTACCAAAGATAGTAATTAATGTAATATACTAGGCCGACATTCGAAATTATTTCTTACATTAGCCCATGTAAAATGTAACCTCTGGTACCTTATGAAGATTCAAAGAATTCAAGAACTTACCGATGCCTCCATCGTCTGTGGCTCAGAGAAACGGGAGAACGATGTGCAGTGCGCTTTTGCCAGCGATCTGATGAGTGACGTGCTTACGCTGGATTGTGGTGATGTGCTGTTGGTGACAGGACTTTGTAATTTGCAAACGATCCGTACTGCGGAGATGGCGGAAGTTTCTTATATACTTTTCGTGCGGGGGAAGAAAGTAACCCCGGATATGCTGGAGCTGGCTCGTGAGAACAATATGGTTCTTTTGGAGACGGATCATTCTATGTATCATACGGTCGGAGAGCTTTATAGCGCGGGGCTCCTTCCTATATATTAAGAAAGGAGGTCGTGAGATATGCTATTTAAGTTTGAGTTGGAGGGCGGTAATTTCTCGAAGGCGGGTTATGCGTCTAGCCAGATAAAGAAGGTCTTGAAGCAATTGGCTATCGATCCCCGGATCATTAAGCGGGTGGTCGTGGCGCTTTATGAGGCGGAGGTGAATATCGTGGCTCACGCTTGGAGAGGAACGGTTGTCGCTGAATTGGACGCTGATAAAATATCTTTGGAACTGAAGGATGAAGGGCCCGGAATCCCGGATATATCGCTAGCTATGCGTGAAGGGTATTCGACGGCATCCGAGGCCGTGCGTGAGATGGGATTTGGTGCCGGAATGGGACTTCCAAATATGAAGAAGAACGTAGATGAATTAACGATCGAGAGCCAAGTAGACGTAGGTACCACGGTACGTATGGTCACATGGTTTAATAAAGAAGGAGCGTAGACCATGGAGGAAGCTAATTTTTATCATGCCTTGAAGATTGACAATGACCGCTGTATAGGCTGTACGCATTGCATGAAAGAGTGTCCTACGGGAGCGATCCGTATCCGGGATGGTAAGGCTTTGATCCATAAGGATTGGTGCGTGGATTGCGGCGAGTGCTTGAAATCGTGCCCGACAGAGGCTATCTATGTGGAGCAGGATGACTTCCAGCGTATATTTGATTATAGATGCAGGGTAGCGTTGATGCCCACGGTATTTATCGGGCAGTTCTCAAAGTACACGACTGAGAAGGAAATTATCAGTGCCGTTATGGAACTGGGCTTTACCCATGTTTTCCAAGTAGAGTTTACCGCCGATATGATCCATAAGGAAATGGTACGGCAGATGGAAAACGCCGAGGAAAAACCGGTGATCAGTTCTTTTTGCCCCGCTATCGTCCGGTTGATACAAGTCCGTTTCCCTGCGCTGGTGGAGAATATCTTATTGGTGAAAGCGCCGGTAAACGCCTCGGCCACTTATTATCATAAGATATTGGAAGGGCAAGGTGTTCCCTCGGAAGAGATCGGTATCTTTTATGTTACGCCTTGCGCAGCGAAAATCGCCGCCTTGAAGGGAGCGGAAGGTTACTCATCTACGATCAAAGGCGTGATAAATATGGATACCCTATATAATAAGGTATACCATATTCTTAAGAATCGCCCGAGAGGATACGAGCCGGAATGTGAGCTTCCTCCGCCATTAACGAAAAAAGAGATGCGATGGAGCCAGACAGGAGGGGAGGCCAAACATTTCTCTGGTCGTTGCCTCGCGATCGATGAGATCCATAATGTGATCGATTTCTTGGAACGAATGGAAACGACCAGCGAGGTACGTAACGTAGACTTTCTGGAACTGAGGGCTTGCGACCGTAGCTGTGCCGGAGGTGTATTAGCCGTAGCGAACCGTTTCCTCACGGCCGAGCGTATCATGAAGCGATCCATGAACCGGGATAAAGTACCGATGATATACGCCGCCGATAATTTCGAGGCTTTATCCTATTTGAGGCAGCATATTACGATCCGTCCGGTGCAACCGAATCCCAAACGGTTGTACGATGGAACGATCGATGAGATGCTGAAGAAAATGGAGCAAGTGCGGAAATTGATGTGCTACCTACCGGGAATCGATTGTGGCGCTTGCGGCAGCCCGAACTGTCAAAGCTTGGCCGAGGATATCGTACGCCACGAGGCTCAATTCAGTGATTGCGTATTTATGCAACGTAATATGGAGAAGCACGGTAAACTAGACCAAGAGCATGCCTTCCGTATCGTTGAGAAGACATGGGGGAAAGATCGTTTAAATAAGGATTGTTATAAGAAAGGAGCTAAATATGAAGGTTTGTGATTTAGTGAAGATGTTGAATCTTACTGTATTTTGTGGAGAAGAGGGCCTTGATACAGAGATAACCGGAGGCTATACGAGCGATTTATTAAGTGATGTCATGGGACATATCGAGGAGGGTATGCTATGGATTACCATGCAAACCCATCAGAATATACTGGCCGTGGCTACTTTAAAAGACGCCTCCGCTGTATTGATCGTGAACGGAACCTCTCCGGATGATGAGACCTTACAAAAAGGTAGGGAAGAGGCTGTCCCTCTTTTAGGAACTACACGCTCCGCGTTCGAGGCTTCCGGTATGATTTACCGCTTATTACAGAATGAGAATGGATGAAACAGTATTTAGCTGATTTACATATCCATACTTGCCTGTCGCCATGTGGCAGTCTGGAAATGAGTCCATCGGAGATCGTGCGTCGTTCCTTAGCGAAAGGTTTGGATGCTATTGCCATTACGGACCATAATACGACCTTACAATGCCCGGAGATTCAATCCCTTGGCGAGAGATTCGGACTAAGGGTCTTTGCGGGCGTAGAAGTTACGACCCGTGAGGAAGCGCATTGTCTGGTTTATTTCCCGACCGATGAATCCCGTAAGCGATTCCAACGATATTTAGAAGAGCATCTCCCTCCAATTCCAAATGATCCGGAACGTTTTGGCGATCAAGTTTGGGTGAATGCGGAGAATGAGATTCTAGGAGAAGTACCCTATCTTTTGCTCTCCGCCTTGGATCAAAGCGTAAACCAAATAGCCGCTCAAGCACGTAAGGTGGATGCTCTATTTGTAGCCGCCCATGTAGAACGTCCGTCATTCAGCTTGATCAGTCAATTAGGTTTTATAGACCCCTGCTTATCTTTAGATGCTATTGAATATAATAATCAGCAAAGATACAGTAAGTTATTGTCTATTCACGGGTATTTGAAAGAGCAGACTCAATACTCAGCCTCGGATGCTCATTACCCCGAACAAATAGGTACTCAGCCCTCCATTTGGCAAACGGAGGAATTAACCTTCGATGGCTTACGAAAGGCTTTTGATCAAAAAGACAATCACTTAATTTTCGCCTCTCATGGATAATCTCTCGTTTCATATCACGGATATAACCGCTAATAGTATCAGAGCAAAAGCTTCTGATATAGAGATAGATATACAGATAAAGGACACATCCATATGTATTCGTATCGCGGATAATGGCTGTGGCATGGATCCGGAAACAGTCTCTCTGATCCGTAATCCGTTTTATACGACTCGCACAACACGAAAAGTGGGTCTAGGCTTACCTTTCTTGATACAAAACGCGGAGCAAACAGGCGGGAATGTGGAAATATCTTCCATACAGGGAAAAGGTACGGTAGTTGTTGCTTGTTTTGTCTCATCTCATATTGATTGTCCGCCTTTGGGAGATTTGGCGGGTACAATGGCTATGCTTATAGGCAGTAATCCAGACATAAACATTCATTTCTCATATCATTCAGATCTGGTTTCATTTGATATCAGTACGCGAGAGCTTAAAGAAATCCTAGAGAACATGCCATTAAGTCATCCGAAAGTCATGCTTTATTTGAAGGAGTTAATAGCGAATCAAATAGTTGCGTCAGGCTGAATTAATCTTTTCATATAGGTGATCTGATCTTTTCACAGCTGTGATACGATCTTTTCACATCCATGAAACAAACGTTTCACAGCCGTGAAAAGATATGTGTCTTTACTCAAAGCAGCTACAAGCTTTGCTTGAATGCACTAATTTATCCTTATCTTGCTATTAATTTTATAATTCCCATTATGTTTAATAGAGTTATTTGG
>ERZ1027266.1008-NODE-1008-length-16556-cov-4.758136_pt1 | contig 16556 bp, 18 predicted proteins | sample MGYA00519257_ERZ1027266 | MGnify/ENA primary metagenome ERZ1027266 (study PRJEB26926, sample SAMN06164683) | human gut metagenome | biome: ENVO:00009003; feature: ENVO:2100002; material: ENVO:00002003 | host: Homo sapiens | place: USA | collected 2012 ... | reverse complement strand
CCACTATCAAGTCGCAGGGCAGACCAAGAACGCTCCAGAGGTTCAAGCATGATGTGCCTTCATCGGCCGCCGACATCACAAAATCTGGAATGAAAAACATTATCAACTCAGTAGGTGCGAAATTATTTGTAGCTTCTGGAGGAGATGCAGACGGAAGAATTGTTCAAAGAGAAACAAAGAAACGCTACCCATTAAGGGTAATCGTTTCCAATTCCGTTCCAAAGATGGTGGAAAAAATTTATGAAGGCGAGCGTGGCGGTCAAGGCGATATGCAGCCATTCATTGAGAAAACCCTGCATGAAAAAGTGATGGAGCAGGTGGAAAAAGTTTTATAGGAGGCAGTCATGACAGCATTAACACTACTCGGCGACTTAAAGGAGGAAATCGAAGTCCTCCTAAAAGATGTCGTCACAAAAAACACTGCCGGAGAGCCAGTCACAGGGGTAAAGGGATATGAGTACCGACTGCCGATCATTGTGTCGGATGAGGAGGATGAATCCCAATTCTTCCCCTATTTCATCGTCAAACCCTTGGAGGGCAAGACGGAGGATGATGACGATCCGTGGCTTGTGACGGTGGACATTCTTCTCGGAATCTGTGAAAACGACAAGGATGTCCTCGGGCAGAAGCACCTTCTCGTGATGATCCAGAGGATCGTGGACAGATTTGCAGCGGAGCCGCTTCTGAACAAAAAATATAGGGCAGAACAAAAGATGGAATGGGCAGCGCAGGACGAGGACACCTATCCGTTTTATTTCGGAGGGGTGGAAATCAAATTCAGAGTACCAAAGGTAGGAAGGAGGATACCAGACTATGACGACTAAGAAAAGCGAACCAGTGCGTGAAGCGAAGCCGCCCAAAGCGGCAGAAGTAAAAAAACGCACGGAAAAAGAACCGCTGATGTATGTCGGACCGACAGTCAACGGACTGGGCATACAGAACAGGGTATATACGGAGATACCGAAAGCAGCGGAAGCGGTACTGGAAGAAACACCAGAACTGCGAAATCTGTTCATCCCGGTCAGAGACTACCCGGGAGCGTGCAGAATGCTCCGTGAAAGGAAAGGTTATATTCACAGTGCCTTCATGAAAGCACTGAATATCAAGAATGGAGGAAAATAAGGATGAAACATGGAGTTTATATTCAAGAGCAGGGCACTGCCCTGACCGCCCCGATTGTGGGCAAAGCATCCGTGCAGGTCGTCATCGGAACAGCACCTGTTCATATGGCAGAAGATCCGGATGCAGTGGTAAACGTCCCGGTGCTTGCAAATTCTGCAGCAGAAGCGATGGCAGCACTCGGATACACAGATGACTTCCAGAACTTCACATTGTGCCAGACGATGTATGCGACAAGCAACATCTTCCAAGTATCCCCGGTGGTTTACATCAATGTACTTGATCCGAAAAAGCACAATAAGGAAATGGAAACAAACAGCGTCAATACAGAACTCCTGCAGGCGAGAGTACCGGAAAAGGGTATCATCCCGTCCATGCTTACTGTGACCAATAATGAAACTGCACTGGAGGCAGGAAAAGATTACACAACGGAATTCGACACAGACGGAACGCTGATTATTAACTTAATCAAAGGCGGCAAGGGAGAGAACGCTCAGACACTGACGCTTTCCGGAAAGGTCGTAGATCCGAGCGTTATCACAAAGACCGACATCATCGGTTCTTACAACGTGGCTACCGGAGCAGAAACCGGAATGGAACTGATCCGGCAGGTATACCCGAAACTGGGAATCGTTCCGGGATTGCTGCTCGCACCGGGATGGTCACAGATGCCGGAAGTCGGAATCGCACTGACGGCAAAGGCAGCCAATATCAATGGTGTGTTCAAAGCCATGGCACTGGTAGACCTTGATACAGCGGAAGCGACCAAATACACCGACTGTAAAGAGGTAAAAGAGAACAGCGGATACACATCGGAATTCTGCTATCCGTCATGGCTCAGTTACAAGGTGGGCGATTACATTCTCGCAGGAACAGCAGTAAACGCCGCTCTGATTGCATACACAGACGCAAACAACGATGATGTGCCAAGTATGTCCCCGTCCAACAAACTTCTGGGAGTGACCGGAACTTGCCTTGCAGACGGAACGGAGGTTAATCTGGATCAGGACCAGGCAAACACCGTAAACAGCTATGGTGTGGCAACTGCCATGAATATGAACGGATGGAAACTCTGGGGCAACTATACCGGGGCATACCCGAGCAGCACGGACGCAAAGGACATCTGGCTGCCGGTTCGCAGGATGTTCAACTGGCAGGGTAACACGTTTATCCAGTCCTACTTTGATAAGGTGGACGATCCGATGAATTCTATTCTGATTGAGTCCGTGGTTGATTCGGAGAATATCAGATGTGCAGCCTATGCACCGGATAAATGGGCAGGAGCAACCATTCAGTACTTAAAGAGCGATAATCCGGACACGGACGTCCTCGCAGGAAAGATGACATTCCGCCAGAGCATTGCACCGTACACCCCGGCACAGGAAATCAATAATATCCTGTCCTATGACATCGCAATGCTTTCCAACGCATTAACAGGAGGTGAATCATAATGAGTTTAGTAATTCCTGAGGTATTAAACCATTACAATGTCTACAATGACAGAGCAAAGAAACTGATCGGCATTTCCGGAGAAATCGAACTCCCGGAACTGGAGGCACTGACAGATACCATCGAGGGAGCGGGCGTGCTTGGAGAGATCGAAGATCCGGTAACAGGACAGTTTTCATCCATGAAAATTAAGATCCCGTTCGCTGTTCTCTATGAAGATTTATTCAGTCTCATGGACACCACGACACCGCCGCAGCTTACCCTCCGTGCATCCATGCAGTGCATGGACCCGACAACCGGAGAAACCGGATATTACCCGGTTAAAATCGTGGTAAGAGGAAAAGCCTCCACCACATCCCTTGGAAAGATCGTCAAGGGCAAAAAAGGCGAGCCGGAAATCGAACTGGAAATCTTGTACATCAAGATTATGATCAACAACAAAACAACGCTCGAATTGGACAAGCTGAACTTCAAGTTTGTATTAAACGGAAAAGATATGCTTGCTAAAATTCGTTCACAGGTATAAGGAGGAACAATCATGGCAGAGGTTAAAGAAATCAAAAGTACAGAACAGGCACAGGCGGTCAAGGAGGCAGAGAACATCGTAAAACTGTCAAAGACCTATGACTTTGAAGGGGAAAAGGTATCACAGATTGATTTCTCCGGACTGGAGAACATCACTGCGGATGACATGATCCGTGCAAACAAAGTGCTCTCCACATCGGGAACGGTGTCCATTCTCCCGGAGAACGACCTGCACTACACGCTGATCATTGCAGCAAGTGCGACAGGTCTTCCGATTGAATTCTTCAAGGCATTAAAGCCAAAGGATGCAATCCGTGTAAAGAATACCGTGACAAGTTTTTTCTACGGAGAGGAATAAGGCTGAGCGACACCGCAGAACTGCGGAAAGCGTGCATCATACTGGCACAGAATCTGACGACAGGTCTTGATTACATTCGGGGCCTGTCTATTTTTGAACTTATAGAGCTGTGCGAGGACTTGAAAGAAATACAGAAGGAGGTGGACAAGCAGAACCATGGGCGATTATAAAGTAGCAATTAAGATAGCCGGACAACTGGAAGGCTCATTCAACCGGACACTGAAAATGGCACAGTCCGGGATTGGCGGTCTGGCAAAGATCGGAAAAATCGGAGCGACAGCAATGGCAGCCAGTGCTGCAGCCATGGGAACGCTTGCAGCCGCCGGAATCAAGGCAGGAGTCGAGTACGAACAGGCATTTGCGGGTGTCAGAAAGACCGTGGACGCAACGGAAGCGGAACTGCAGGCACTAAGCCAAGGCATCCGTGGCATGGCGAAGGAAATGCCAACCTCCGCATCGGAGATTGCAGGGGTGGCAGAAGCGGCCGGACAGCTTGGTATCCAGACGGAGAATATCCTCGGATTTACAAAGACCATGGTTATGCTCGGCGATGCCACGAACATGAGCGCAGACGAAGCAGCCACATCACTGGCAAGGCTGGCGAACATCACAGGAATGCCGCAAAGCAGCTTTGACCGATTAGGTTCGACCATCGTAGCTCTCGGAAATAACTTCGCTACCACAGAGAGTGAAATCACAGCAATGGGTCTTAGAATCGCCGGAGCAGGCTCGCAGGTAGGAATGACGGAAGCGCAGATCATGTCATTCTCGGCGGCATTGAGTTCTGTGGGAATCGAAGCGGAAGCCGGAGGCTCTGCCTTTTCCAAGGTTCTCGTTGATATGCAGCTTGCAACAGAAAAGGGCGGGGAATCCCTTCAGCAATTCGCAAATGTGGCAGGCATGAGTGCTTCGCAGTTTAAGCAGGCATTCCAGACAGATGCCGCCGGAGCAATGGCAAGTTTCATCAAAGGACTTTCAGAGAGTGAAGCCAAAGGGAAAAGTGCCATCGCAGTACTGGACGAAATGGGAATCACGGAAGTCCGAATGCGAGATATGCTCTTAAGAGCAGCCGGAGCGTCAGACACATTCACGGAGGCACTGGAACTGGGAAGTGCGGCATGGGAAGAAAATGTGGCTCTGACCAATGAAGCGAACCAGAGATATAAGACCATGGGGAGCAGGCTCGCCATACTGAAAAATAAAGCAATAGACCTCGGAATCGCTTTCTATGAGAGCGTGAATACGCCGATGGGCGATGTGGTCACTGCTGCCGGAGATATGCTTGAAAATCTGAACGCAGCATTTGAGAGCGGTGGAATGTCCGGCTTAGTTAATCAGCTTGGAACAGAAATCGCAAACGCAGTAACTGGAATCGCAGACGCAGCCCCGGACATGATCGATGCGGCGGTGGATCTGATGGAGTCATTCCTCGCAGGAATCGAACAGAACCAAGACAAGATCACGAGCGGTCTGGAGCGAACAGCGGTAGCAGCGGCATCCGGACTAATTCGCATTACTCCGCAACTGGTGGTAGTCGGTGCAGAATTTATTGTGGCACTGGCACAAGGTCTGGTGGAAAACGCACCACAACTGGCACAGGCGGGCAGGGAGGCAGTCTCTTACCTCATGAACGCAGCAAAAGATGCATTCAGAGAATATGTGGACTTCCTCGGCGATGACCAAGTGAAGCCATTTGAGAAAATTCTCGCCCTTATTCCTGCAGTGGCGGCAGGGTTCGGAGCGTTTAAGGTAATATCGACCATAGCGAAAGATGTAACAGCTTTTACCAATGCCATAAAAGGTGTAGGAAAAGCCACTCCTGTAGCGAAAAAGGGTATCGGTGGCGTCAACAGCGTCATGTCTGCAACAGCGAAAAATATCCTTGGTGCAGGCGTAGGATTGGGCATGGCGGCCGCAGGCTTCTGGCTTCTTGCCGATGCAGCAATCCGACTCGGGGAAGCAGGACCACTGGCATCTATCGGGATGGCAGTTATGGCAGCAGGTATCGCAGGGGCAATGGTACTGATCACAAAATTCGGACCGCAACTGGAAGCATCGCAGAAAGGACTTCTTGCATTCGGAGGAGCAATCCTCATGGCAGCAGCCGGAATGTCACTGATGGCATTTTCCGCCACACAACTGGCGGCAGCCGGCCCGATGGCACTTCTTGGACTGGCACTCATGGAGGCAGGCATTATCGGTCTGCTTGCAGTCGCAGGGGCAATGGGAACAACCCTTGCAACAGCGACACCGGGTCTGCTCGCATTTGGCGGGGCGATCCTTATGGCGGCAGTCGGCATGGGATTACTGACCATCGCAGCCATGCAACTGTCCTCCGCAGGAACAGGGGCAATCTTAACCCTTACGGGAATGGGTGTCGGCTTAATGGCATTTATGGCAGTGGCAGCACTCCTCGGCCCCATGCTCACATCAGCGGCTATCGGACTGGTGGCGTTCGGGGCAGGAGTGCTTCTGGCAGCGACAGGAATGCTCCTCATGACACAGGCAGCCATGCAACTGGCGGCGGCAGGTCCGACAGCACAGATTGCAATGGCATTACTGGCAGCAGGTATTCTTGCATTCGGAGCGGTCGCAGGACTTCTCGCACCGTTACTCCTTGCAGGAGCGGCGGCATTGGCAGCATTCGGAGCAGCCTTGGCAGTTGTCGGGGCAGCGATGATGGTGGTAAATATGGCAGCGATTATGGGAGCCGCAGCACTGACACTTATAGCAGCGGTACTTCCACAACTGGCAACACACGGAATGACCGGAGCAGCAGCCATCATGGCACTGGGGGCATCTATGACATTGTTCGCAGCCGGGGCACTGCTCGCAGGGGCAGGAGCCGCAGCAGCAGCCATCGGGTTCGCAGCGTTGGCAGTGGCGGCATTGGCGGCAAGCGTGGCATTTGCTCCCCTCGCAGTTGAAATGGCAGCAATCGGAGCAGCCATCGCTATCATGGCAACCATGGGAAAAACTGCCGCAGACAGCATGAAATCTTTGAAATCATCCTCCAAGGGAATGGTCACAAGCATGGCGAAACTGGCGGCTTCGCTCGTAGCACCTACCGCAGCACTTGTACCGTTCGCAGCGGCAGCGGTGGCAGCATCCGTTCCGGCGGCAGCACTGGCAGCGGCACTGACACTCATCGTGGCAACCATTACGATGCTGACAGCTATGGTCATGGCGGCGACCATGTCGCTGACCATGCTGAATATGACCATGGTAATGTTCAGAACCAATGCGACATCCATGACATCATCGGCGACCATCATAGCGACAGCATTCACAAAGATGAGTGCAGGAATCGCACCGACAGCGTCTGCCATGGCATCTCTTTCGGGACCGACCATGCAGACCGCACAGGGCATGATGATACTGTCGCAGGCACTGGTCATGTCCGTTCAGACTTTCACGGTCATGCGGATGGCAATCGTGACGACAGCGGCAGCCTTTACGGCACTGGTAACAGCGTTCGCAGGGGCACAGGCAATCTCCGCAGGCGTGGCTATGATGAGTGCAGCGGTCAGCACAGGAATGGCTACCGTGGCAGCAAGTATGGCGACCGGAATGTTGCAGTCACAGGTGGCAACGACCACAGGAATGCTTCAGATTGTGGCAGTAAGCAGGTCTGGAATGACGACCATGGTAGCGGTATTCCGGAGTGGCAGCGTGCAGATCATAGCGATATGCAGGTCAACAGCAAGCGGAATCACTTCCGCATTTGCAAGTGTTAGCCTTTATTCTTCCGGAGTCAACATGATGGCAGGACTGCAGGCAGGTATCTCCGCAAGGGGAGCATCTGTTATAGCAACCGCCAGAAGTATTGCACAACAGGCAGCCGCAGCGGTAAACTCCGCATTGCAGATCCACTCTCCATCAAGGCTGATGGAAGATTCCGGAGAGAACGTGGATAACGGTCTCATTCGGGGTATGGAAAACAATGCAGACAAGGTAAAGAGTGTTGCAGTGGCATCCCTGGCCGCTCCGGTCATGGACACCAATCAGAACATTCGGAGCATGGAATTGCCGCAGACCACGACAGCCAGAAGTGCAGTCATCGGGGAAACTGTGAATAATCTCTCGGAAGGAAAACCGGGATACAAAAACCAGAATAATACAGACGATGCACCGCCGACCTTTGTATTCAGTCCGACTTATCAATTCTATGGGGAAGCACCGAGCAAAGACGACATTGTGGAAGCAAACCGCATGAGTCAGGCAGAATTTGAAAAGATGATGAAGGAATACTTAAGGAAACATAAGCGGGTAGCATTTGCATAGAGAGGAGGGGAAGGATGAAAACATATACAACTGTGCAGGGGGATTGTTGGGATCTGGTCGCTTTTAAGGTTTATGGAAGCGAAAAGTACATGGCACTCCTTGCCGATGCCAACCCCTCCCTGCTTGATTTCTTAGTTTTCCCATCCGGCACAGTGATCAATATCCCGGACATACCGGAAGGCTATGATGCCGAGGACACCGTGTTCTGGAGGCAGCCGGACAATGGGGAAACTTATTCTTCCGTTGAGGAGGGCGAGGACGATGAGTAATGCAAGAAAAGCAGTGCCGAGCCTTTCCTTTAATGGGAAGAATGTAAACACCAGTCTTGCGGATTATCTGAAAAGCGTCAGTTATGAAGATGTGGCATCCGGAAACAGCGATGCCATAAGTATCACGCTTCAGAATGTCGACCAGAAATGGATAAACCAGTGGTATCCGACCAAAGGAGATAAAATCTCGGGCAATATCACATTCAAAGACTGGGATGCAGCCGGGGAGAGTAAGCAGATAAGCTGCGGAACATTCGTACTGGATGAAATCAAATTCTCCGGCGGTCCATTGGAAATCAGCATCGGAGGACTGGCAATCCCGGCAAGCGAATCATTCAAGACAAGGGAACGCACAAAGACATGGAAGAATGTCACAATTCAGAAAATCGGGCAGGAGATCGCAGGAAGGTATCACCTTGGACTATCCTACAGCGGTCCCGGCATTATCATCGCAAGCATAGAGCAGACCGACAAGGCTGACTGTGCTTTTTTATATGAGGTTTGTCAGAAATACGGACTTTCCATGAAAGTTTATGGCGACAAAATCATCATATATGACCAGACAGCACAGGAGAAAAAAAGTGCAAAGGCAACGCTACGCAGAGAATCATTCGTAGATGACGACTGGCAGTATGTAGATGCACTGGAGGGAACATACACCGGGGCAAGGATCTCCTACAAATCCGGAAAGGATAATGAGGAGGTCAGCGTTTACCTTGGTCTGAAAGCAGAAAACGCAAGTGGCAGCCGGGTGCTGAATATCACGGAAACCGCAGAGGATCAGAATACTGCTTATTATATGGCTGCAGCAAAGGTAAATAAATCCAATGAACAGGCTACCACATTAACCGGGAAGATCTGGGCAAACCCGAAGATATGTGCAGGAATCTGCGTGACCATATCCGGCATGGGGAAAGCTGACGGAAAATACTTTGTGGATAAATCAACCACAGAGGTGTCCGATTCGGGAACAACTCAGAGTCTGGAACTGCACAAATGCCAGAAGCGTCTGACCTATACACCGAAACCTGCACCGCCGAAACAACCTGCAAAGAAGTCGTACAAGGTGGGCGACATCGTAAACTTCCATGGCGGCACACATTATGTGTCCTCGTGGCCCGGCTCAAAAGGATATTCGGCAAGGGCAGGAAAAGCAAAAATTACACTGGGGCCAGACTGTGCCGGAAACGGAAAAGCACATCCATGGCATCTTATCCATACGGACAGCCAGTCGAATGTTTACGGATGGGTGGATGAAGGTACATTTGATTAAAGGAGGCAGGGAATGGCAGAAAGACTGATAAGAATCGGGAAAGTGTCCTCCATTGACTACGCAAACGGTATGATCAGCGTGACATACCCGGATATGGATGGAGCAACAACCGACAACTTCCCGGTATTCTCTCTGACAGATGAATATAAAATGCCGGGAATTGGGCAGGAAGTACTTGTGCTTCATCTATCCAACGGACAGTCCGCAGGCGTGGTCATGGGGCGATATTGGAACAAAGGAAACACGCCGCCAGTGAGCGGCAATGTATTCCGGAAAGAACTCGGACAGGCGTTCGGGGAGGCTTACATCCAGTACAACAACGGAAACATTACGCTGCACGATCAGGCAGGCACAACAACGCTTGGAAATATACTGAATCAATTAGCAGGGTTAAATAAAAAGGTAAAAGAATTAGAAACAAAGATATAGGAGGCGGTAGAGATGGCAATCGGAAACTGGGGAAGCGTTATCAGATTCGAGGTTACATCCAGAAAAGTCCTCACATTCCACGATTTCAAACGCACAGTCGGAGGGAGATGGAAAAGCCATCCCATTGTCGGGAAAAAGCCGAAGGGAGAATTCGTAGGACCGGACGCATCCGGCATCAGCATGGAAGTCACCCTGTCAGCAGACAGGGGAATCAACCCAAGAGGAATGCTGAAACAAATGGAGGCAGCATCGGAGCGTGGGCAGGTAGAGTACCTCTATATCGGTGGCAAGAAAGTAGGCAGCGGAAAGTTGGCATTGGAAAGCATAAGCGAAACATGGGATGAGATATGGAACAACGGAGAACTTGTGAAAGCAAGTACATCGTTGACATTCTCAGAATACAGTTAAAGGAGGGAGGACATGAATCAGATTGACACAATCAGCTTCGCACACGTGGGCGAAGGTATCGACATAGAGCGTGTAGATGCAGAATTAAAAGCACTCCTCCTTACAGCCGAGGGAACGATCCCCGGATGCAGGTCATTCGGTCTGACCGGGGAGTTTTTATCCAGACAGAGAGCGGAGGCAGTGAATCTCCTTGGCATGGAACTGGAAGAAAAGGTGGAAACCTTTATACCGGAAATCTCCATTGCAAATGTGGAAGATACTTCGGAGAGTCCCATCGGAGGACTTAGCGTCACGATCCACGTGGAAAGGAGGAACGGAATATGATACCAGAACTGGAAAACCTGCCAGAAGTGAGTTTCATAGACAACATCACACTGGATGACATACAGAAACAACTCGTATCGGATTATGAACAGCGGTATGAAACGCTGACCGGAAAACCCTGCACGCTACGCAGGGCAGATCCAATCGCACTGACCTTATATGCCTGCTCCGTGCTGTTGTTCCAGACACTGCTCTATGTAGACAGGGCAGGGAAACAAGACCTGCTGAAATACAGTTATGGCGGTTACATGGACAACCTTGCGGCAATCCGGGGAATTACAAGACTGGAAGCTAAGGCAGCGGTCACAACGGTACGCTTTACGCTTTCGCAGGAAATGACCGAGGTCATCGCAATTCCGAAGGGAACACGGACGACAAATGGGGAGATTTACTTCCAGACAGATGAGTATGCGGAGATACCCAAAGGACAGACCTATGTGGATGTGCATTCGACCTGTCAGACCAAGGGAATCATTGGGAACGATATTCCGCAAGGGGGAATTGGTATCCTGGTCGATATGCTGCCTTACATCAAAAGTGTCAGCAATACAGAAATCACTTCGGGCGGGGCAGACATTGAGAGCGATGAGAACCTCGCAGAGCGGATCTACCTTGCACCGAGCGGATACAGCGTAGCCGGCCCGGACGATGCCTATGAGTACCACACCATGGCATACAACCAAGACATCATCGATGTCAAGGTTTCAAGTCCTGCACCGACTGAGGTGGAAATCCGATTCCTAATCGGGGAAGGCGAGATACCGACAGGCACTGTGATCAAAGGACTGGAGGAATATCTGCAGGACAACAATATCCGGCCGCTTACCGATAAGGTCAAGGTTCTTGCACCGGAGCAGGAGCAGTTCAGCATCTCCATCAGTTATTACATTAACCGGAGCGACTCGGCAAAAGCAAACTCCATACAGAGTGCGGTCAACGCTGCCATTGACGATTATGTACGATGGCAGACCTATTCCATCGGGCGTGACATCAACCCATCGGAACTAACCAAGAGAGTGGTGGAGGCAGGTGCAAAGAGGGTGGAAGTGACGTCCCCTGTATTTACTACCGTACCAGTCACAACGGTAGCAAGGCTGTCGAAAAAAACAGTGACATACGGAGGACTGGAAGATGATTAAATTCAAAGACGGACAGATCACAGACCTCCTCTCACCGAGCATGGCAAAAAATGTGGAAATGCAGTGCGTCAGCTATGCACTGCAGAAACAGGTACAGAAAATCATGGCACTGGCAGACCAGACAAGAACAGTCGCCATGATTGATCAGTTGCCGGAGAGTATCCTCGACATACTGGCAACGGAACTGAGGACACCATACTACCAAGAAAGCATGGATCTGAAAACCAAAAGGAACATCATCAAGCGGACACTGCTATGGCACACCAAGGCAGGAACACCAAGTGCAGTATCCGAACTGATAGAGATAGTATTCGGAGAAGGCGGTGTCGTGGAGTGGTTCGATTACGATGAGCCGCCATACACGCCCGGAACTTTTGACATCGTGACCAATGCACAGATGACAGAAGAAATCGCTGAGTATTTTCTGACGATCATCCGGCGGGTAAAAAATACGAGATCACACATCCGAAGGATACTCATCAACAGAGCCATGGAGATGGACGAGAGAGTCGCAGCCGGAGTGTATACCACACCGGAAGGCACTGTAACAAACCATCACACCGGAACAATGAAAATGACCATGGCAGAAACCGTGGGAGCAGCCCTTGTAGCCACTTCGGAAGGCTATGCGACAAATTCTCCACAGGGGAGAAAACAAGCCGTAGAAATGGCAGAGAGGGCGGCTGTGGGGGCACATGGAAACCCCACAGAATATATCGGGAATACAGCAGATCCGGCAACAGCCAAAGTGACACATTCCATTCACGCTGCAGCAATTATGCAGGCAGCAACAGAAACCACCATCTACAACGGAAGATATGTAGGAGTTGTGGAAATCAGAGGAACGCAGAGGACAGCGGCCGGAGCCGCAGGCAATTCTACAATCACAATCTAAAGAAGGAGGAATAAAACAATGGCAGGAGTATTCAGAGAAGCGGTGCTGACCACCAAAGGAATCGCCCTGCTCGCCAAAGCACAGGCAGGGGAATGCACCATCAATCTCACAAAAGCCGCAGCGGGAAACGGATCGTATTCCGAAGGCGAAGCACTGATGGGAAGAACCGCACTGAAAGCACAGAAGCAGGAATTCAAACTCAGTGCAGTCACCAGACAGAACAACACGAATGTCTATGTGAAAATTGTGATGAGCAATAAGCAGGACACAGGGAATCTGGAACATGGCTACTATGTGAAGGAGGTCGGCATTTTCGCTAACGATCCGGACGAAGGGGAAATTCTCTATGCAATCGCAGTAGCAATCACGGATCAGTGGGATTATATGCCCGCATACAACAACTTGCTCCCATCTACGATCACGGTCAACTTCCTTACAGAAGTATCGAATGCAAGCGAGGTAACCATCGAAGCACCGAACCAGTATTTTCTGTACGACCAAGTGACCGGAGGAAAATACACACTGGGAGTGGAAAACGGATTACTTTATTTCGAGGAGGTAGAAGGATAATGGGAAAGACATTCATTGCAGACAAGGAAACTCTGGACAAGGTGTATAACATTCTGGCAGTCGAGGAAATCTATGGATTTGTTGAGCACATGAATATTTTAAGTCCAACAGAAAGAATCGAGTACATTGGAGCGAATAAAAATTACACACCGCTCACGGTGGATAAAGCCACGGGAGCAGCGAACTATGGATCATGGGCAAACTTCCCGGTACTGATTGGCAACAAGCCATGGATGGTGCGCTCTGATGGAACGCCAGACTACAGACTGAATGAAAACGACTATACAAAGAAAGAGGATGGAACAGCCTCCGATGTGGCGAACACAAGCTACGATGGCGGTGCGTTTTCTTGGCTTCCGAAGATTTACAAGGAAGAATATATGCTCGGAGATGACCGTGTCGTGAAATTCTCCATGACAAAGAGGGAGGGATTTGAAGCGGTCGGCTTCATCGATACGGACAACAAGGAACTGGAGGGCGTATGGATTCCGATGTTCTATGGATCAATCGTGGAAACGAAGATGAAGTCCATCTCCGGTGTGCAGCCTTGTTACAACAACACAACGGAAGCGGAGAAAACAGCCATTGATGCATTCGGGGCAAGGGCGAAATTCTTCGGAGGTGCGATTGTGCAGACAATCACGGATCTCTTAATCATGTTCGGAAAGAGCACCAATTCGCAGGCAGTATATGGAAACGGAAACTCAAGCGGATACGATGAAAGCCTGAAACCGACATACGGAGTGAAGCAGAATGCAGTCGTAAAGGGCGGGCAGTTTTATGGCACAAGCGATGGCAAGTCGCTCAATAAAATTTTGCATTCCATTGTACTGGGTTCTTATAATCAGTGGATGCGTGATCCATACACCCTGCTTGTAAATGGCAGATACAAGGTCAGCAAAAACTATGAGTACGATCTGACCGGAGCAAAGTATCAGGATACAGGCATCAGTCTGCCGAAAGTTTTAAATGAAGATGGGGAAACGCAGAAAACTGGAATCTTCTATCCGCACAAATATCAGACTGTTCCGGGATTCGGAGTTGTTCCAGTACATCCGTGCAAAGGAAGCACTTCTACTGGCGGTTGCGATGGATTGTGGCAGAATGTCGAGATTACGGCTGTCGCCCTTCGGTTCGGCACTTGCGACGCTGGCACGGCTGCGGGCGTGCGGTACTTGCATGTGGGCGATTCCGCTACGGATGCCAACTGGCCCGTCGGGGCTGCCGTTCTTCTCCTCCCACCTGTCGGTGTCGCAGCGTAAGCAAGACACCGCTTAGGGGGTCTGGGGGTTGCGTAGCAAATTCCCCCAGAGAGAACTTCGGACAATAAAATATTAGGGGAGAGGGTCGGCGTCCCCTCGGGGCTGTCGCCCTTCGGTTCGGCAATTGCAACAATGGCACGAATGCGGGCGTGCGGTACTTGAATGTGAACAATTCCGCTACGAATGCCAACTGGAACATCGGGGCTGCCTTATTCTATCAAACAATGGAAGAATAACCTAAAGCCGACTCTCTTCATTTACACCGCTGACGGTTGAAACACCGTGTACCCGCCATTACTGGTAAGGGGAGTGGAAATGAATCTGACACAGGACGCGTGGTAAAGCGGTCGCACCTGCCATGCGTAGGAGATAGAAGAAAAAATATCTTATAGGAGTACTCAGCAGAATGAGAAAGCAAAGACAAGACCATCTTCTGCGTAAAGAACCGCAAGGGTACAAAGAGTACAAATATCTGTATCGTGAAATGCTGAAGGAAGATGTAATCCGGAAAGCATATAAGAAGTTACGCAAAGGAAAAACCAAAAGAAAAGAGATACAGTACATCGATGCACATTTTGATGAGGAAGTGCAGAAGATGCACGACATGATCTTAAATACCAAGCCAGAGGGCGTGGAAGTACCGCACCCGGAACTGGCATACAAACCCCGGAAAAGAACCCCGAAGATTATCGTGGAACACGGGAAAAGACGAAAAATCTATATGCCGGAAATCCATGAACAATGGCTGCACCACATCATCGTGCTTATTTTAGAGCCAATCATCACAGCCACAGCCTATCCGTATTCCTGCGGTTCGTTCCCAAAGCGTGGAGCACACTACGGAAAGCGACAGATAGAGCGGTGGCTTTTACATGATCCGAAAGGTACGAGGTGCTTCGCCAAAATGGATATCCGGCATTTTTACGACAGCATCCGACTGAAAATTCTCATGAAGGAGCTGCGGATCAGAATCAAGGATGAATGGTTTTTATACATCATCGAACTATGCCTATACGGATTTGACAAGGGCATCCCTCTCGGGTTTTATATCAGCCAGTGGCTGGCAAATTATTTATTAGAGCCACTGGACAAACTGATCACGGAAGGACTCGGACTTCCGAAACTGCAGAGATACATGGACGACATCGTCATATTCGCAAGCAGTAAGAAAGTCCTGCACGCAGCCATTGTAAAAATAAAACAGCTTCTCGGTCAGCGTTTCCGGTTGAAGCTGAAACACAACTTCCAAGTGTGCAAGTTTTATTTTGAAAAGGGCAAGCGGAAAATCGGCAGGGCGTTGGATTTTATGGGGTTTGTATTTTATAGAACCAGGACCGTCATCCGAAAAGGGATCATGCTGTCAGCAACACGACTGGCGGCGAAAATGCACCGGGCAAAAGAAGAAAACCGTGGATATTTCCACAGGCACATTGAAGCCATGCTCTCCTACATGGGATGGTTTACCTGCACGGACACCTATAGGTGTTATGAGAGCAGGATAAAGCCATTCGTCAAGGTGGGAAGGCTTAAGAAAATCATATCAAAACTAAAAAGGAGGCAGAACCATGAAACAGTGGACAGAGGAGCGATGTTCGGAGAAACCGCAGGAGTTGCAGCTTATTGCCAGTGACACCTACATCGAGCGGAAGAACATCAAAGAAGTGAAACATCCGGCGGATGAAACTGCCGGAACGGAGGCTTACACGGAATGGGTATGCGAAAGCCGGGAAATCGGTGTCAGCGAGTATGAGATGTTAAAATCCATCGAAGCAATCGACACCACAAAGGCAATCGATGCATACACCCTGCAGTTGATCGAGGAGGGATTATTATAATGAGAGCACTGGTAAACAGCATCAAAAGACTTTATGAGTCGGGCCGGCTGACAAAAGAGCAGGTCGCAGAAAGGGTCGTGAAGGGAACGCTTGATGAAGCAGAATACGAAGAAATCACAGGGGAAGCCTACGCAGCAAAAGAATAATTTCGATTGCAGCCATTCGCATGGGAGCAGGTACTGCCATAAGCACATGAAGCAATGCGACTTCAAGTGCAGGGAAAGCGGCACCTGCTCTCATTGCGTACATTACTATATTCCAATGTCCCAAAAGCCATGCAAAGGGTGCAGTGGATTAGAAAGGAAACAAGACCAATGAATGAGTTTTTCTTGCAGACATACACAATCGCTCTCCCGATCCTGCTTGGTTATATCTGTCTCTTATACACATCTGACGCTGCCGACGAACTCTAGGGTG